>Ga0310691_10007677_pt1 | contig 11183 bp, 11 predicted proteins | sample 176DNAGHGlowgp2_FD_203887 | JGI IMG/M metagenome (GOLD analysis project Ga0310691, IMG submission 203887) | Sheep rumen microbial communities from Palmerston North, Manawatu-Wanganui, New Zealand - 1766 DNA GHGlow gp2 (v2) (version 2) | ecosystem: Host-associated > Mammals > Digestive system >... | reverse complement strand
AGACTTGTCTGAGGATAGGTACTCATTCAATAATGCAAGTCTTTTTTCATCTGTCATTCCACGATTTTGTCGCATACTGATACACTTTTTGAACTTCAAAAGTGTCAACTTATTCAGTACACGTCAGCATATAATTCTGATCCCAGAATATCTTCTCCCAGTTTTTAGGCAAGGTTTTCAATTCTTTGTTGCCAAGGTGTTCTATTTCTGCCATTCTATTTCCAATTCTCGGGCCTTGTTAATTTATGGCCATTGGGAAGAGTCACCTCGTCTGGTAGCATTGACTGTACAAATCTTGCCTTATAATGCTCAAGCCATACTATATTGTCACACTTACTGGCAAGAGCATACGTCTTTTGTGTAGGTGGCACAAAGACATGAACGGGATGATCAGGAGCAAAGCTTTTGATGATTTCAACAGATGGAATCATGTCGCTATCAGCAGAAACAACTATGGTGATGTCGCAACGTTTGGTAAACAAATCTACAAGCATACCAGTAGCGACTCTTACATCAGACTCCTTTTCCTCGTAAGTTTTGTTCTTGAATCCGCAGTTTTGGCACTTGAACTTCTTTTTCTTGTAACGCCCTAAATGAAGTTTGAATTTAGGATTGAGCATATTAGCACTGAAAAGAACGTCTTGATTATCAGCAGCCTGTTGGTCGTCGAGAGGTACTGCAGAGTAGTAGTTTACTTCTACTAGTTCTTGGTCAGGCAGCATCATGCGTTCAAAAAACTTCACCATGTCGAGCCAGTAAAGCCGCTTCCATCTTGAACCACCATTTTTTAGGCCATAATAGAAATTATAGCCATCCACATAAACAATAACTTGTTTCTTTTTCTCCATACTATTAAATTTAAATAAAGCCCCCTTTCGGAGGCTTGAGCTTCGGCATATCTCATCCGAGCGGGGTTAATTTTCTAAGTTGCTCTTTCACAACTGACCCAAGTATTTATCATACAAGGGGGATTTCTGCTGCAAAGTTAGGAAGTTTTACTGAAACTTCCAAATCTTTTCGCAATTATTTTATGATTGGGGGCAAAAAACGTTATTTGGAGGTCATTTCACCTTGTATTATCATGTGCACAATAAAAGAAGTAACATCGTGGCAGGCGCCATGTTACCTTAAACTAAAAAGGTAAATCATTATCATCAAACTCTTTAGCAGGTTGGGAACACATACTATTTTGTAAGAAAGACAAACGTCCATAATAGGAGTTTATTGCAGAATTTTTGTTAGTAAAAACTGCCACATCGTTTTGTATGAGATTACCATTATCTGTAGAGATGACGGCAACATGATATGGAGTAAATGTCCTTACTTCAACGGGATCTTTATATAGTAAAAGAATGTTGTCGCCAACTTTATCACATCTAGCAATTTCCGCAAAATACCCCTTCTCTGTCTCATATGAATTCGATGACGTCAAATAGCCGTAATACTCCTCAATAGTCCAGTATTTTTCAAATGGGAGATTTTCATTCGTAGACGTTACATGAGATAGTATCTGGGGGGATTCAATATCTTGTTTGATTATTTGCTGCCTTACGTGCGGTGTCCTTCTTAAAATAACTTTGCGATAGATGTTGTTTGTGTCATGTGGGGATTTAACAGTAACGAAAGAGTTATCTCTATTGCGATGATGTGGTCGAAATTCTTCTTCATCCTTTAGACGTTTTTCTTTGTTGCATACAACATGACTGATACCTTTAAGGGTGACCGTATCTTTTTTGTATATACATTCGCCTTTGAAAGGTTTGTATTTGCATTCAAAAATACAATCAGAAGATGGTTTTACTTCATACTTGGGATTGTTTCTGTATTCTTTGGCTCTTTCTTCTCGTTCCTTCTCTGTTACAAAGTGATAGGACCATGTTATATCAAGAGTACTCGAACGAATTTCATCCTCAGGAGATAGACTATCGGTTGTAATAGTCAATTCGTTACAATCGCTCTCATGTTTCCTCTGTATATTGGTTTCAAGTATATCTTGGCTACCAATATTATAAACAAAAGGTGTCTCATCAGACGATAAAATTTTAACTTGCGAGAAAAGCTTATCACCTGTTTTAGACAACACAAATGCATCCTTTATTGAAATCTTTTTGCTGTCGTAATCTTCATACGCAGGAATCGTAAGTTCAGTACAACTTAACAAATACTTTTCTACCCTTGATACTCTTTTGCGCTTTGCTTCTATAATTTGAGTTTCATAATTGGGATTGTTTATCCATTTTCTGTTTTCTGCTGACTCGAGGATGAAAGATTTCAAGTTTTCTAACGTCTGCTCTCTTACATCAATCTCCAAACAGGTGATATTTGATTCTATCAGTTTGGCTTTTTTAGCTTCGTCAACTTCGTGAGTATTTCGAATCTCAATAATCCAGCGCAAACCGTCTTTTGTGACTCCAACTATGTCTGGCTGTAAATCCTTTCGTTCAACTCGTTGCTCTACTTCCACTTGGACAAACGACAGACTTTGTCTTCCAATTTCTTTATACTCTGGTGCCATTACGGCTTTTTCTTCTTCGATAATCTGCTCTGCCAATTTGTGTAAAGCCGTCATGTATGAGCCATGACAATCTGAACCTTTTCTATGAGCAAAATGAGGCTGTCGGCCACCGTCATAACCAAGTTTGGCAACCAGGAGCTCGTTACACTTAGGACAACGACAATTACAAGAAAGCCCCCTTTCTACACTACCAATGTAGACCATCTTCCCCAATGCATTTAACGCATAGGTTAATGGGGGTTCTTTCCGGTTGCCTTTCATCACTTCTTTCCTTTCTTTTTTGTCACATCCCAGTCAAAAGAATAGACTTGTCCACCAACAGGAATGTTCACCATCATTAATTGACCCTTCTTGTGTTTGATATTCATATATCCAATGATTCCTTCATTGGGATGGATAGTGGTCATTTTTAAATAGCCTTGCGATTTTGTATTACGATCATCTGCCATCAGTTTACTGAGTGTCATCATCTGAGTGGTAGCCGCCATGTTTGCAGCAGATGCAGCAGCATAGTTATACGTAGTATGCACCTGAGTATATGGCATGTGATTAGCTCCATACGTAGTGGTATATGTTGTCTGATAACCTGCCATACCCGCATTCATTCCTGCAGAGAAGCCCAATAAAGCCATTGACCAAGCTTGTGATGTTTTTACCTTTTTCATGTATTTGTCATAGGAATACACGATTAAGGGGATCGTATCGTTATTCTTGCATGAAAGTGTAGATGTTATCTGTTCTGGTTCGAATGTAACTGGCGTATCACCCAAGTTCTTTATGAAGATTGCTATCTGATAATATTTGCCATAGTCATCTTTCTCTTCATAGTTCGTCATACCAACTACAAAATCACCAATCTGCCTATATGCCCATAGTCGCCCGTCGTTGTACTCAGTTAGAACAATCGTGTCATTCTCTGCTGCAACAAATTCCTGCGCGTTTACGGAATAAGATATCCAGAGCAAAAGAACTATCAAATATTTCTTCATATTTCTCTTTTATCGATTATTACTTTTTTTTAACTCATCAATTAGCCCGCAAAACGTATTCTACTTTCGCTTGTTTTCCATCGCTTCCTTTGCAGACTTCAACATTTCTACCTGTTGCAAGGCTTCTTCGAGCGTAGCATGCGATGATGGACGCCCCAATGAGAGGCGAATCTCCTTTGCAGAGTCCCGCATGCTCTTGTAGATTAAATCCATGAATCTCTTTTCTTCCATAACAAATATTCAGCACACCAGTTGGCAGATGGCTTCGAGATACTGGCGGTCAGTATCGTCGAAGGTGGCGAGTTCCTTACTGTCGATGTCGAGTACGGCAACCACCTCGTCTGCCTGCGAAAAGACAGGCACAACGATCTTCGAACGCGAAAGACTGCTACAGGCGATATGACCCGGAAACTGCTCCACATCAGGCACCACGATGGTTTCTTTTCGCTGCCAGGCTGACCCACAGACACCCTTTCCGGAAGGAATGTGCATACAGGCCACTGGTCCCTGAAACGGCCCCAACACCAACTCCTTGTCTGAAATCGGCTTACCGCTTGCTACCGAAGGGACGCAAGAACCATCCGACTGCACTTTGGGCACCACCCGATAGAATCCTGTCCAAAAGAATCCCATCGTCTCATGGATGGCCGCACAGACATTGGACATCACTGCCACACCGTCCGTCTCGCCCTCAACAAGAGCCTTAATCTGTTCCGTCAACAAACGGTATTTCTCTTCTTTCTCCATATCGCCTGCAAAGATACACATTATTTATATCATAATCAAAAGTTTCGACGGAAAACTTCTATTTGAAGAGATCTCCCTCCACTACCTTGACATGAGGGCGGCGCGGCTCACGTTTGAAGGTACTTGAACAAGCATCACACTCAACTTGCCTGATTGCAGTCTTATCCTCTTTTGTGAAGCGGATGGTCGAAACAACTTCATTCTGGGAAGCAGCAGGCTCGCTTGAAGACAGCGAGTACCGACTGCATACATATTCTGCAAACTGGAACAATTTGGTCATTCCGAGGTCAATCAATTTATCCATCATCGGATCTCCTCCTGATTCAATTTCTTAAGATAGTTATTTACCAATTCGCCAACGGCAATCGCCATTACAAACATGAGAAATAATCCAGCCATAATCTTAAACTTTTTTAGTTCGACATAATTGTTTACGGCTGCAAAGTAACAGCAAAGGTGTACCATAAGTCGGTACACCCTTGAAGTTTTTTCGTTAAAGAATGCTAATGGGCTTACAGAAAGAATTTCTGGAATTCGCTCTCGAAGTTGGGCGTAAGGATGTTCTGGCCAATGGCAGAACGGATCTCATCGAGCGTCCAAAAGCGGCCACCGTCGAGTTCTTCGGCAGAAGGACGCACAGGCCCGTCGTAGATGGTACGATGGACATAGACGAACTCCCGTTCACGACGACTCTCGAAGACATACTGCCCTACCCGCTCCGACACGAAGTCGGTGATACCAAGTTCTTCGCGTACCTCTCTTACCAATGCCTGCTCAGGCGTCTCGCCATAGTCGATATGACCTCCCACACTGGTGTCCCACTTGCCCGGTTGGATGTCCTTCCACTCCGGACGCTTTTGCAGATAGACCTCGCCTCGCGAATTAAACACATGGAGATGAACCACAGGATGCAGCAGTTTCCCACCGCTATGGCACTCGCCCCTCGTGGCAGAGCCGACGACACGCCCCTCCTCGTCTACTATCGGGAAACGTTCTTCTTTATTGTCTTGCATATCTTTTACTTCAATGATGGATTATACCGCTGGAGCATAGCCTCAACCTGCCGCTGCATCTGTTGACGGAGTTCCTGAGGCTCAAGCACTTCGAGACCTGAGTCATAAGAAAGCAGTTCTCCAAGGAAGTCTGCCGTAGGGCGGATGTCGAAGGAGAAGTCCGTATAGGCGGCTGTGACGGCAACAGTGCGCTGCGACTGGTGGAGGGGCAACGTACGGAAATAGTTGGATGTCTTCCCATAGGTACGGACGACAACGTGAGCCATCGGAATCTCAAGGGTCAGCACTCCGAAATACTCTGCGAAATAGTCCTGTGGCGAGAAGTCCTTCGGTATCTCGAAATCCTCGTTGGTGAGACTGACAGCCTGCATACGATCTAGAGAATAGATGGCATAGTGGCGCCCCGTAAAGGAGAGCATGTACCAACGCTGATGGAAGAGTTTGAGGGCATAAGGCTCTACGACCTTCTCATAACGCTCTGCCCCAAAACGCTGATAGGTCATCAGGATCTTCTTACCCGACTTGATGGCACGGATGATGGTCTGCAAGAACTCTTCGCCTGCTGGCACATTCTCCAAGATAATCCGGTCTTTGAGCGAGATACTGTCGGAGAGCACACCACCCACAGTCATCGTGGAGAGCATCCAGCGTTCAAGACTGTCATCATCGAGCACCTCCCGATTGGCAATGAAATACTGATAACCGCCCTTCACGTCGCAGTCGATGATGACACCAAACATATCGAGGATAGCGTCACGATGGCGGTTGAAGGTGGAGCGCGAGAGGGGGTTGCCTTCTGCCACCTCCTCTCTCACCCACCGCTCATTAAGTTCATCAAGCGTCATCCGCCCATGACGGCGGAAGGCATTGATGAGCCAGATATACTGTTGGAAGATCAGTGCCGGTTTCACAGACCTCTGGCTTTGAGCAGGCTGGAAGCATCAGGCTGAGCCATACCTGTGAAGTCGGTAAACATCTGCATGAGGTCGCCAGTATTACCCCGACTCAGGATCTTGTCACGGAACTCCTGACCCGTCTCTGGTTTCAGGGCACCACGCTTGGCGAAGACATCAGCGATGTTCACAGCCAGCACCTCCGTCCACAGATAACTGTAATAGCCGGCGGCATAGCCCCCACCCCACACGTGATTGAAGTAACTGGTATGATAGCGTGGCGGAATCGGAATAAAAGGATTCAGAAGTCCCACCTTACGCAACGACTCTGTCTCGAAATCCATAGCCTTGTCGGCTGTGGGAATATCCTTCGAGGCGAGCATGTGCCAGGCGAGGTCGACACAGGTGGCAGCGAGGTTCTCACCCAGGGCGTAGCACGGCTGGAAGTTGATACTCTTAAGCATGCGCTCCTTCAGGTCGGCAGGCATGGGCTCACCGGTCTCGTAATGACGAGCATAGTGATCGAAGATCTCGGGGATGGAGGCAAACGACTCATTAAACTGCGAGGGCATCTCGACGAAGTCGCGGGCCACGCTGGTACCGCTCAGACGGTTGTACTGACAATCGGAAAGGATACCGTGCAGGGCGTGTCCGAACTCATGGAACATGGTGGTGACCTCGTCCCAGGTGATCAACGAGGGCTTGCCCTCGGGGGCTTTCGCGTTGTTGCACACATTAAAGATAATTGGCATCGTGCCGCGCTGGCGGCTCTGCTTCTGAAAACCGTCCATCCAGGCACCACCACGCTTCGTGGGACGACGGTAGTAGTCGGTATAGAAAAGGGCCTTGGTCTTACCGTCCTTGTCAATCACCTCGAAGGCTTTCATGTCAGGATGGTAGGTGGGAATGTCCGTACGCTCCTTGAAGGTGAGGCCGTAGACACGGTTGGCGGCATAGAAGACACCATTGAGAAGCACGCTGTCGACATTGAAATAGGGCTTCACCTCGTCGTCGCTCACGTTGAGCAGTTCCTTCTTCATCTTAGCGGAATAGTAGAAATAGTCGTAGGCCTGCAACAGGAATTCGGGACCCTGAGTTTTGCGGGCAAAGTCCTCAATGGCCTTGGTCTCGGCATCAGCCTTGGGTACATAGGCCTTAATCAGGTTCATCAGGAAAGCACGGACGTTCACTGAGGTCTTGGCCATTGTATTCTCCAGCGAATAGGCTGCGTAGTTAGGATAACCCATGATCTCGGCCTTCTCGGCACGCAACTTGGCGATCTCGCAGACGATGTCGAACGTGTTGTACTTGCCTGTGCCGTCAGCACGATGCACGGAGGCCTCGAAGACCTTCTTGCGCAGTTCGCGGTTATCGAGGCTGGCCAAGGGCGCCTGCTGCGTGGTGTTGACGATGACGATGGCATACGGGGCCTTGCCGCCACGACTCTCAGCATCCTTGGCGCACTGGGCAATATCTGCCTCGCTCATGCCTGCCAGGTCTTCCTTCTTATCGACCCAGACGACGGCATCGTTGGTGGCATCGGGGAGAACCTCGCCCCACTTGGTCTGCAACTCGGAGATGCGCAGGTTGATTTCCTTCATGCGGGCCATCTTGTCGTCGGGCAGAAGGGCTCCCTTGCGGACAAACTCCTTGTAGGTCTCCTCGAGCAGTTTCTTGTCCTCACCCTGAAGCGACTCATACTGGGCATCGTAGACCTTCTTGATGCGCTCGAAGAGGGGCTTGTTGAAGGATATCTCGTTCTCGAGGTCGGTGAGCATGGGCTGCACCTTCTTCTCGATCTCTGCGAGGGCTGGTGTCTTGTCGGCTTCGACGAGGGCGAAGAACACGCGGCTCACACGATCGAGCGTCTTTCCACTCTCCTCATAGGCGAGGATGGTGTTCTCGAAGGTGGCAGAGTCGGTGTTGTCGACAATCTGCTGGATCTCGTCACGCGTCTGTTGGATGGCCGTCTCGAAGGCGGGCATATAGTCGGTGCTGTCGATCTTACTGAAATCGGGCGCCCCGAAAGGTAATGTACTCTCCTGCAACAGAGGATTCTCACGCTGTGCCTCCTTACAGGACGAAACTTGCATCATCACGGCTGATGCGACTGCGATACTCATAAAAGTTCTGATCTTCATTTGTCTATATTGTTAGTTTGATGCAAAGATAGTCACTTTTCCCCATTCCTCCAACAAAAACCATCCATTTATTACTGATTTCCTTCTTTTTAAGAAATTTTTACGCTATGGAGCATATAAAAAAAGATATCAAACAATGAAAATAGAATAATTTTGTCTAATTTTGCAACCGAAAAGAATAAAAAACAAACCGCATGGAAATACGGGATTATAAGCCTCAAAGGGGAAAGAAGTTATTTTTGCTGATTGTTGCTGTGCTCATGATTGGTGCAGCAAATGCTCAGACAGACAGCACGACGGTAAAAAGGAAAAGAGTTGGTGTCGTACTCAGTGGCGGCGGCGCAAAGGGTATGGCGCACATCGGTGTGCTGAAAGTGCTGGAAAAGGCGGGTATCCCCATCGACATCGTTACCGGCACGTCAATAGGCAGCATCGTCGGTGGACTCTATGCTATCGGCTATAATTCCCATTCACTCGACTCAATGGTAAGGGCACAGGACTGGACCTACGTCATTACTGACAAGGAAGACCTGCGTAATCAGAGTCTCCTCGACCGCAAGAAGGAGAGCACCTATTTGTTTACCATGAGCCTGACCATCGGCAAGCGCGACCTGAATGCCGGCGGTCTCATCAAAGGCAAGAACCTGGCAGAATTGTTCCAGAAACTCTTTGTGGGCTACACCGACTCGCTCGACTTTACAAACGACCTGAAGATTCCTTTCGCTTGCGTAGCAACAAACATCATGGACAACAGCGAAGTCGTGTTTCATAGCGGCCGGTTGCCACAGGCCATACGTGCCTCCATGTCTATCCCTGCCGCTTTCTCGCCTGTGAGAATCGGCAACATGGTACTGGTCGATGGCGGCTTGAAAAATAATTATCCTGTTGATGTGGCCCGTGAGATGGGGGCAGATATTGTCATCGGCGTCACACTGAATGGCAAGCCGAAGACTGCTGAGGACATTACAGGCACCATGAAAATAGTGGGGCAGATTATCGACGTGAACTGTGTGAACAAGTACGACGAGAACAAGGCCATCACCGACCTATGGATGAATGTTGACCCTCACGGCTATTCTACCGCCAGTTTTACGGCTGAGGCCATAGACTCCTTAATACGCTATGGTGAGGAGGAGGCCATGCGCCACTGGGACGAAATCATCGCCCTCAAACAGCGCATCGGTATCGACAACTCATTCCGTCCTACCATCTACCATCCCCTGCACCCAAACGCAATGACAGAGCGCCAGCATGTCACAGGTTTCACTTTCGAAAATATGACGCCGCAGACAGAACGGTTCTTGAGGCAGAAGTTCCATCTGAACAAGGTTGACAGTATCGATGCAAAACTAGAGCAGGAACTGACGACAAGTATGCGTATGGATCTCTTCTATCAGACAGCCGAGTGCCGACTGGTGCCTGAGAACAACGGTGTGCACGTCGTCCTTTCGGCAGGTGAACGCAAGTCTATGCAACTCCATGCTGGCGCACGCTACGATACGGAAGAATCTGCCGCCCTACTATTGGGACTCGACATTCCGCTGAAGACAAAAATCCCCGTCGAAGCCGACATCACGCTACGACTGGGTAAGCGTCTGATGGCCCGTGGCGAGATAACCATTCACCCCCGATCCTTTACACGCCCGACATTTAGTTATACGTTCCGCAGAAGCGATGTCGACATCTATTCTTTTGGCGATCTGGATTATAACATCCGTTACAACCAGTTGCAGGCAGAATTCCTGCCCATCAATTTCGACCTGCGCCATTTCAACTTGCAGATGGGGCTGCGCTGGGACTTCTTCCACTACCGCAACACACTCGGATCGGAATCGGTTAAACTGGGAACACTCGAAAACGAACATTTCATCAGTTACCATGCCCGTTTGGCCTATAGTAGTGAGGACAATTGGTACTTTCCCACACGTGGTACCCGCGTTAACGCCGAATATGCTTATCTGACCAACGATTTTGCGAAACTCGACATCCTTGATGCTAACGGCAACAAACTGGGTAAGACTATGGGAATGAGTGATATCAGTGCCGACTGGCGCATGTCGTTTACTATCGGCAGCCGTTTTACCATCCAGCCCATGTTCTATGGACGCCTGCTCTTTGGCTCAGTCGTTCCTGCCGGATTCAGCAACACCATCGGCGGCGAGTGGTTCGGTCACTACATCGAGCAACAGATGCCATTCGCTGGTATCGGCAATTTGGAGTACGTAGACCGTCAGTTCGTGACGGCTCAACTTCAAGCACAACAGCGAATTGGCGGCAACAGTTACATACTGCTGCGTGTGGCCGGTGCCCAACAGGCAGTAAAGATAAAGGAACTCTTTGACCATCGCACCCTCATTGGTGTCCAGGGCGCCTACTATTACAATACGGTGTTTGGTCCTGTCGGTGCGACCTTGGGCTATAGCAACCATACTAAGAAAGGCTATTTCTTCATCAATCTCGGATATGAGTTCTAATTTGCATACATTAAATCACAAACATTAAATATAAGAACTATGAGTAAAATTAAGACAATTGGTATTTTGACGTCAGGCGGCGATTCCCCTGGCATGAATGCAGCCATCCGTGCCGTGACACGTGCAGGTATTTACAACGGTTTTAAAATCAAAGGTATCTATCGTGGCTACGACGGACTCATCAATGATGAGGTGAAGGAGTTTACCACCGAGGATGTCAGTGGCATCATCACCCGGGGCGGCACCATCCTCAAAACAGCCCGCAGCAAGGAGTTCATGACTCCTGAAGGGCGCCAGATTGCCTACGAGACCTGCCAGAAGGAGGAGATCGACGCCCTCGTGGTCATCGGCGGCAACGGCTCGCTGACAGGTGCCTGGAACTTCGGCATGGAGTTCGACTTCCCCGTCATC
>Ga0310691_10007675_pt1 | contig 11187 bp, 7 predicted proteins | sample 176DNAGHGlowgp2_FD_203887 | JGI IMG/M metagenome (GOLD analysis project Ga0310691, IMG submission 203887) | Sheep rumen microbial communities from Palmerston North, Manawatu-Wanganui, New Zealand - 1766 DNA GHGlow gp2 (v2) (version 2) | ecosystem: Host-associated > Mammals > Digestive system >... | reverse complement strand
CTGTCTAAGATGAAAAAGCTGTGAAAAAACATTGACAAAGCCCCGTATTTGCAGTATAATATATAGTGTGTTTTTATATTTTATTATAAGTAAGGACGGTTAGATCATATGGGTTTATTTGATAAAGTGTTCGGCAACTACTCCAAAAAGGAGCTTGCAAGGATAGAGCCTATCAAGAACAAGGTCTTGGAGCTGGAAAGCAAATACCAGCCCATGAGCGACCACGAGCTCAGGGAGCAGACCAAGATCATGAAGGATAAGCTCGCAGACGGGCTTTCAACGCTTGACGATACCCTGCCCGATGCGCTCGCAGTATGCCGTGAGGCGGCGTTCCGTGTTCTCGGCAAAAAGGCATACCCCGTGCAGATCATCGGTGCTATAGTTCTCCACCAGGGGCGTATCGCCGAGATGAAAACGGGTGAAGGTAAAACTCTTGTTGCCTGCCTTGCAGCGTATTCAAACTGCCTAGACGGCAAGGGCGTTCACGTTGTTACAGTCAACGACTACCTCGCTAAGTTCCAGTCGGAGGAAATGGGAAGGGTATTCCGCTTCTTAGGCTGTACTATCGGCTGCGTTTTGAACGGCATGGACAAGGACGAAAAGCGTGAGGCCTACAACGCCGACATAACCTACGGAACGAACAGTGAATTCGGCTTTGACTATCTGCGTGACAACATGGTAATATACAAGAAGGACAAGGTGCAGAGAGGGCACTCCTTCGCAATAGTCGATGAGGTCGATTCTATACTTATAGACGAGGCGAGAACTCCTCTTATCATCTCGGGGCAGGGCGACAAGTCAACAGACCTCTACCAGAAGGCCGATGCCTTTGCCAAGACCCTAAAGCCCACAAAGGTAGTTGAGATCGACGACAAGCAGGATACCGACACCATCTATGACGGCGACTACATCATAGACGAAAAGGCAAGGACTGCGACCCTGACAAAGCAGGGCGTTAAAAAGGCAGAGAAGCACTTTGGCGTCATAAACCTTATGGACGCTGACAATATGACGCTCCTCCACCATATAAACCAAGCTATCAAGGCTAACGGCGTTATGACAAACGAGGTAGATTACGTTGTTAAGGACGGCGAGGTACTCATCGTTGACGAGTTCACCGGCCGTATAATGGTCGGCAGGCGCTTTAATGACGGCCTTCATCAGGCTATCGAGGCCAAGGAAGGCGTTAAGGTAATGAGAGAGTCTAAGACCATCGCCACCATTACATACCAAAACTACTTCAGGCTTTACGCAAAGCTTTCGGGTATGACGGGTACAGCGCTCACCGAGGAGGACGAGTTCAGAGAGATCTACAAGCTCGACGTTATCGAGGTGCCGACAAATCGCCCCGTTATCAGAAAGGATCATCACGACGTTGTATTCAAGACCGAAAAGGGCAAGTACAACGCAGTTATAGATCAGATCATCGAGTGCAACAAGAAAGGGCAGCCCGTGCTTGTAGGTACAGTATCTATCGAGAAGAGCGAATACCTCTCACGCCTGCTCAAAAACAAGGGCATAAAGCACGAGGTGCTAAACGCAAAATACCACGAGAAGGAAGCGCAGATCGTAGCGCAGGCCGGCAAGTACGGCTCTGTTACGATAGCTACCAACATGGCAGGCCGTGGTACCGACATAATCCTCGGCGGTAACGCTGAGTACCTTGCTATGGCTGAGATGAGAAAGCTCGGCTACGAGGAGCAGGTGATCGTCGATGCAACAGGCTTTGCCGAGACCGATGACCCCGTGATCATCGAGGCAAGAGAAAAATACAAGCAGTTCTACGAGAAATTTGATGCCGAGGTCAAGGAAAAGGCAGAGGCTGTAAAGGAAGCGGGCGGCCTTTTCATAATCGGTACAGAGCGCCACGAGTCAAGGCGTATCGACAACCAGCTAAGAGGCCGTTCAGGCCGTCAGGGCGACCCGGGCGAGAGCCGCTTCTACCTCTCCCTCGAGGATGACCTTATGAGGATCTTCGGCGGCGACAGAGTTACGGGTATGATGGACTCGCTCAAGGTAGATGAGAATATGCCTATCGAGAGCAGGCTGCTGACAAACGTTATCGCCTCCTCACAGAAGAAGATCGAGGGCAGAAACTTCAACATCAGAAAGAACGTACTTAACTACGATGATGTAATGAACACCCAGCGTGAGATCATCTACGGCCAGAGAAGCAAGGTGCTCGACGGCGAGGATATACACGACTATATCCTCAATATGATCAAGGACTTTGTTGAAACAACAGTAAATATGTATATCGGCGAGGAGGACATCAAGGACAACTGGAACCTTGAGGGTCTTAAGGATCAGCTCATGGGGCTCATCACAGTTGATGATGACTTCAACTATACAAGTCAGGAGCTTGACGATGTTAGCAAGGCTGACATTTTGAATATGCTTCAGGAAAGGGCTCTTGCGATCTACGGCAAGCGTGAGGAGGATCTTGGAAAGGATCTTCTGCGTGAGATCGAGCGTGTCGTACTGTTAAAGGTAGTTGACACTAAGTGGATGGCACATATCGACGATATGGACGAGCTCAAGCGTGGTATCGTGCTAAGATCCTACGGGCAGAGAAACCCTGTTGTAGAGTACAGAATGGAAGGCTTCGAGATGTTCGACGCTATGGTAGACTCTATCAGGGAGGAAACCGTAAGAACGCTGTTCACCATTCAGGTAAGGCGTGAAGGTCAGGCACCTAAGCGTGAGCAGGTGCTTCAGGACAGCACAGTTAACCACACGGTCATCAGAAGAAAGGGCAAAAAAGTAGGCCCGAATGACCCGTGCCCCTGCGGAAGCGGCAAGAAGTACAAAAAGTGCCACGGCGCTGCAAACTTCAACGAGGAAACACAGCAAACGATCGATGAGCAGACCGAGCCCGCAGCTGACAGCAGCGAAGAAGAATAAAGCATTGATAGGACGGCATTTTCTGCGCCGTCCTATTTTAGAGTAAGGGCTATGAAAACGTTTAATACGGGAGGAAATATTATGACAGCATTTAGGCCGGCAGATATTTTACTGCCAAAGGACTGCGACCTGAGCAAATGGGCGGTAGTCGCCTGCGACCAGTACACATCAGAGCCCGAATACTGGGCAGAGCTTAAGGAGGTTGTTGGCGAGAGCAGGAGCGCCCTTGACCTTATCCTGCCCGAGGTGTATTTAGGGCAGAGCGATGTTGACAAGCGCATCGACAATATCCACAGCAAAATGAAGGAATATATAGCAAGCGGCACCTTCACCGAGTACAAGGACGCACTCATCTACATAGAGCGTGTGCAGGACGACGGAAAGGTGCGTGCAGGGCTTGTCGGCTGCATAGACCTTGAGGAATACGATTATCAAAAGGGCTCAACATCAAGCGTAAGGGCGACCGAGGCAACAGTTGTCGAGCGCATTCCGCCCCGCCTAAAAGTAAGGCGTGGCGCTGATATCGAGCTGACGCATATAATGATACTCATTGACGACGAGGCAGGCAGCGTTATCGAGCCGCTCGCCGGCAAAAAGGGCAGTCTTAAAAAGGTCTATGACACCCCGCTTTTAAAAAAGGGCGGGCAGATAAGCGGCTACCTCCTTGATGATAAAAGCAAGGCGGCCGTTCTGTCGGCACTTGACAGGCTTGGCGACAAGGAGGGCTTTGAAAAGCGCTACGGGCTTAAGGACACCCCCGTACTGCTCTACGCTATGGGCGACGGCAACCACTCGCTTGCTACCGCCAAGGCTTATTACGAGGAGCTAAAGGCAGCAAGCCCGGGTAAAGATCTGTCAGGCCACCCCGCACGCTATGCGCTTTGCGAGATTGTGAACCTGCACTCACCTGCACTTGAATTTGAGGCTATACACCGCATTGTGACAAACACCGATACCGAGGCGCTCATGGGCGCACTTACAAAAACGCTCTCGCTTTCAGACGAGCCTGCACAGCAGAAAATAACGGTAGTGAAAAACGGCGTGCATACCGATAAATATATCCACTCGCCCCTTTCAAAGCTGTCGGTAGGCTCTTTGCAGACGGCACTTGACACCCTGCTGCCTAAGATCGGCGGCGAGATCGATTACATTCACGGCACAGAGGTAGTCGATAAGCTGTCACAGCAGGAAAATGCGATAGGCTTTATCCTCCCCGATATGGCAAAGAGCGAGCTTTTCCCGACAGTCATCGCAGACGGTGCACTCCCCCGCAAGACCTTCTCAATGGGGCATGCCTGGGATAAGAGATATTATATGGAAGCAAGACGCATAACCGAATAGATTGGAGAGCATTAAAATGATCGACGAAATAAAAAAAGAACTTACCACGCACATAATCCCCTTCTGGTCAGCCCTTAAGGACGAGGAAAACGGCGGCTTTTACGGCTTTATGAGCAACGCCCTGGAGCTTGACAAAAAGGCAGACAAGGGCGTTATACTGCACGCAAGGATACTCTGGTTCTACTCACACGCATACGAGATCTTGAAGGACGAGGGGCTAAGAGAATACGCCTTCCACGCCTTCGAGTTTGTAAAAAACCACTGCATCGACTATGACAACGGCGGCGTTTACTGGATGCTCGACTACAAGGGAGCCCCCGTTGACACAATGAAGCACACCTACAACATCGCATTTTGCATATATGCGCTGTCAGCCTACTACAACGCCTTTGGCGACCGCTTTGCGCTCGACTTGGCATACAAGCTCTTCTCGGATATCGAGGAGAACACGCTTGATGAATACGGCTACGGCGAGGCGTTCTCTATCGACTGGAAGCCTATCGACAACGAGGCGCTAAGCGAGAACGGCTTGAAGGCAGACAAGACTATGAACACCGTTTTGCACCTGATAGAGGCCTACACCGAGCTTCTGCGTGCTGAGCACAGCGACATAGTCGAAAAGCGCCTTAGATTCCTGCTCTCGCAGATGTCTGACATAATTTTCGACCCTGAGACCGATGCGCTCAAGGTGTTCTTCAACGAAAAATTCGAGCTTGTAGGCGACATACACTCCTTCGGGCACGATATCGAAGCAACATGGCTCGTTGACCGTGCCTGCAAGGTGATAGGCGATAATGAGCTTATTGAAAAATTCAAGGCCATAAACGTAAGGATAGCAAAAAATATCCAAAGGCTAGCCATTGACACCGACGGCGCTATGAAAAACGAGCGTGAGAATGACAAGATCGACCGCACACGTGTATGGTGGGTGCAGGCAGAGGCGATAGTCGGCTTTATAAACGCCTACCAAAACAGTGGGGATAAAAGCTTCCTTGACACCGCTAAGGGCGTGTGGGAATACATCAAAAAGGACGTTATAGACAAGCGCCCGGGCGGCGAGTGGTTCTCAGAGGTCGAGCCTGACGGCAAGGCAAGAGACTACAAGGAGCAGGTAGGCCCGTGGAAGTGCCCTTACCACAACGGCAGGATGTGCTTAGAGGTAATAGCAAGGGGCATCGACAATGTATAAATACGAAACACATATGCACACCGCCGAGACAAGCGCCTGCGCCTCGGCAAGCGGAAAGGAGCAGGCAGACAGATACAAGGAGCTCGGCTACGACGGAATAATCATAACCGACCACTTTCTAAACGGCAACTGCCACGAGGCTATCAAAAAAACAGCCGACTGGGCTGAGAAGATCGACCTTTTCATGGCGGGCTATGAGGCCGCCAAGGAGGAGGGCGACAGGATAGGGCTAAAGGTGTTCTTCGGCTTTGAATACTGCTACGAGGGGGCAGATATACTCACCTACGGGCTTGACAGGCAGTGGCTGCTGACACACCCCGAGATAGAGGGGCTTGATTTCTTCTCATTCTCACGGCTCGCACACTCCTCGGGGGCGGCACTCATACACGCACACCCCTTCCGTGAGGCGGGGTATCTCAGAGAGATACGCCTTGTACCGCAGTGGATCGACGGGGTCGAGGTATTCAACTGCGGCAACGCAGATGACGCCTACAATGACCGTGCCGACAGATTTGCCGACTGGTACGGCTTTGTAAAAACAGGCGGCACCGACAACCACCACCTCTGGGTAAACAGGTTCAGCGGCATTTATATGGAAAGGCCGCTCGAAAGCATAAATGACTACATAAACGCTATAAAACAAAAAACAATCGGCGGGGTGATATACCCCGATGACTATATCAGAAAGGACGGTATTCTTTATTATGAAGCTTAGAAAACTATTTGCAGCTATGCTGTCACTTACTCTTTGCATGGGCGTGCTCGCAGGCTGCGGCGACAGCAGCTCATCATCACAGGCAGGCTCGGGCAGCGACAGCGCCTCGTCAGGCAGCACCGAAAGCGGGGCTGACACCAAGGAGAAGGACAACTCTATCAAGCCCTTTAAGGACACAACAGCGTGGGAGCTTGTAAAGGATATGAAGGTGGGCTGGAACCTGGGCAACACGCTTGATGCGACAAATGCAAGCGACGTTACCGCCGAGACCTCGTGGGGCAACCCCGTTACCACAAAGCTTATGTTCGACGCAGTCAAGGACGCAGGCTTTAACGTTGTAAGAGTTCCCGTTTCGTGGGGCACGCATATGGACAGCGACTACAAGGTAGACCCCGCATGGATGAGCAGGGTAAGGGAGGTAGTTGACTACGGTATCGACAACGATATGTACGTTATCCTTAACACCCACCACGAGGAATGGTACTTCCCGACCGAGGAGAACAAGGAGCAGGACAAGGAGCAGCTCAAGGCCCTCTGGGAGCAGATAGCGGAGGAATTCAAGGGGTATGATGAGCACCTTATCTTCGAGGGGCTCAACGAGCCAAGGCTTCGTGGCACGCCGCAGGAATGGAACGGCGGCACAGACGCTGCAAGAGAGATAGTAAACGAATATGAGCAGGTGTTCTATGACACGGTAAGGGCATCGGGCGGAAACAATGACAAGCGCTGCCTTATGATAACCCCGTATGCCGCCTCCAGCGACAACAGAGCTATGCAGGCGCTCAAGCTGCCCAGCGACACCGACAAGAACCTGATCGTCTCGGTACACGCATACCTCCCCTACTCATTTGCACTTGACACCAAGGGCACAGACCAGTTTGACGCAGCCTCTGACGGCGGCGTTATCGACGGGCTGTTCAACAACCTTGATACGCTCTTCCTCTCAAAGGAGATACCTGTTATAGTGGGCGAGTTCGGAAGCGTCAACAAGAATTTCAACGTAGATGAAAGGGTCGAGTGCGTTACCTATTACCTTGAGCGTGCAAAGCAGTCGGGCGTTCCCTGCATCTGGTGGGACAACAACGCCTTCTTCGGCGACGGCGAGAATTTCGGCCTGCTGATGCGCTCGTCTGTTACAAATGACGATTTCTCAAATGTTTGGGATCCCAAGGAGGTCGTTGACGCAATAATGGGGGTCTACAATGAGTAAGAAGGACCCCGGCAAGGTCGGCAACACCTATTCGGGGAGCAATCTTAACGACCTGCTAAACGGCCTTAGCGGCGGGCAGCCCGCTTTGGAGGACGACCCCGAGGCGGCATTTATGGCAGACCCGCCGCTTGACCCGCACCAGGGGCACAGGCTGCGCCAAAAGGATAAATTTGCAAAGGATATGAGCTTCAAGCCCTTCTCAGACCACGAAGCGCTTGAGCTGCTGCTGTTTTATGCAATACCCAGGTGTAACACCAACGAGATAGCTCATGACCTGATACACAAATTCGGCAGCTTTACGGGCGTGCTCAACGCCCCGTATGCCGAGCTTATCGCCTGCAGGGGGATAAACGACCAAAGTGCCGCCTACATCAAAATGCTTATGCGGCTATGCGCCAAGTACAATCTTGAAATGCAGCGGAGGATCTTAGTGTCAAACTCGGAGTCGCTTGAGGATTATATGCTTTACCAGTTTTCGAGCGAGAGTGATGAGTGTGCAAAGCTCTTCCTAGTTGACAAGCACGACAAGCTCTCCCCGCCGCACGAGATCGGCAGGGGGCTTGAGGACAAGTCTGTATTCGATTTTAAAAGGGCTATGAATGTTATAGTCAACTCCTCCGTAAGCTATGTTATCATAGCCCACAACCATATAAACAGCGGTAATTCGCCGTCTGATAATGACGTTGTTATCACAAGGCGCTTCCGCCAGATGATAGAGCCTATCGGCGTTACACTTCTCGACCATTTCGTCATCTGCGGCAACGATGTTATCTCAATGCGTGCCTCGGGTATGATGGATCTGTAGGGCGGCCGCAATATACTAAGGCAAAGGAAGATAAAAATGGACAAGTATTCGGTACTGAGAGGATATTTCGGGCACCCCGGCTTCCGTGAGGGGCAGGAGGTGCTCATAGACGCTATCCTCTCGGGTCGTGATGCTTTAGGAATAATGCCGACAGGCGCCGGCAAGAGCATCTGCTATCAGGTGCCTGCGCTTATGATGAGGGGCATCACGATCGTCGTGTCGCCCCTTATCTCGCTTATGAAGGATCAGGTCAATGCCCTGATCGGCTGCGGCGTGCGGGCAGCATATCTCAACAGCTCACTGTCAGCCGAGCAGTATGCCCGTGCGATAGAGCTTGCCAAGCAGGGGCGCTTTCAGATGATCTACTGTGCACCCGAGCGGCTTATCACACCCTCATTCCTAAGCTTTGCCAAGTATGCCGACATCTCAATGGTAACAGTTGACGAGGCGCACTGCGTTTCACAGTGGGGGCAGGATTTTCGCCCCTCCTATCTGCGAATACCGGAGTTTATCTCAAAGCTTAAGCGCCGCCCGATAGTTTCAGCCTTTACCGCAACTGCCACCAGCCGTGTAAAGGACGATATCATCTCAATGCTGGGGCTCAAAACGCCGGAGCTTGTTGTCACGAGCTTTGACAGAAAGAACCTCTACTTCGGGGTCGAGCGCCCGAATGACAAATACGCCCGCCTGTGCGAGCTGCTCGAGCAAAACAAGGACAAAAGCGGCATTATCTACGCCACCTCCCGCAAAAGCGTTGAGGAGGTGTGTGCAAGGCTCACCGAAGCAGGCTACAGCGCTACCCGCTATCACGCAGGGCTTACTGATGAGGAGCGGCAGCGCAATCAGGACGATTTTCTCTTTGACCGCAAGCGCATAATGGTAGCTACGAACGCCTTCGGAATGGGTATCGACAAATCAAACGTAAGCTTCGTTTACCACTACAATATGCCCAAGGATATAGAAAGCTACTATCAGGAGGCGGGCCGCTGCGGGCGTGACGGCTCTGACGGGGAGTGTATACTTCTCTATTCGCCGCAGGACGTTCGCACCTGCCGCTTTATGATCGAGCACGATGAGGACGGCAACGACCTTGATGAGGAGGAGCTCATCGCCGTGCGCCGAGGGCAGCTTGACCGCCTTGACAAAATGAAGCGCTACTGCACGACTACCAGCTGCCTGCGGGGGTTTATCCTAAGCTACTTCGGCGAGAACAAGCCCGTAAAATGCGGCTGCGGCGATGTCAGGGGCTGCTCTAACTGCGAGGGCGACCTTGAGGATAAGGACGTTACGATAGAAGCGCAGAAGGTGCTCTCCTGCGTATACAGATTGGCGCAGCGCAGGCTTTCCTACGGGGAAACAATGGTAGCAAATATCCTAAAGGGCAGGAAGGATACAAAGATACTTTCAGGCTCGCTTGACACCCTCTCGACCTTTGGTATTATGAAGGACAGCACGCTTGTCGATATAAAGCGTATCATTCGCTTTATGGAGGAGGAGGGCTGCCTTACCAAAAACGAATACGGCAGCCTTATGCTGACAGCAAGGGCACGCCCCGTGCTTATCGAAAAGCAGCCCGTGACTATGAAGGTGCCAAAGCCGGACAAAATGCCCCGTGAGCGCACCTCAAGGGCAGCAAGGCAGCTTACCGGCAAGACCTCACGCCCCGAGCTTTTCTGGCGGCTCAGGTCGCTTAGGAACAAAAAGGCGCAGGAGGAGAATATGCCCGCATACATCATCTTCAATGATTCGAGCCTGCGGGATATGTGCGAAAAGCTGCCGAAAACTGCCGAGGAGTTTTTAAACATATCGGGCGTGGGCGAGGCAAAGTGCAAAAAATATTCCGCCGACTTCACCGCCGAGATCATAGCCTACCTTAACAGCAGTAATGAACAGCAGCAAGGTTAAAACAACGCCGCCCGCAGGTCATCACTTGATGCACTGCGGGCGGCGTGTTGCTTTTACTTTTTGCCGCTATTTTATAGTAAACGACATTAGATTTTCGACATAGACCGCTCGCAGATGCTGTGATCCTTGCAGCTGTGAGCGGGAAATGTCAGAAAATCTTTGTCGTTTACTATAATACCACTATATTCTTTTTGCCATCCCATTCCACTACAGGTGTCTTGCCGTCAATAGTGACATTGTGGCCTGGTTGACAACTACCATTAACAGTATCATAGTAAATATATGCAGAATCTTTGGAAGCGTTCTCTTTATGCAGCAGTATCACCCTGTCACCGACTGCACGTACACGGAATTTGCCGTCATCTGTACGCAGTTTATTAAGCAGATCATTATTACCGATAAATGTTTTAAATGCCCCATTAGCCTTAGGTTTTTCCCCGTCAAGAAGCCCGCCGACCTGTTCATTTAGGTCTTCATTACAAAGAATATGAAGCTTCCAGCATTTATTTCTGTCTTGATAACCCTTTGTCGCAAACAAGAACTGCTCATAGATCTCATCAAAGCTTTCAAACTGCTCAAGAAGCGCCTTTGTAGTCTCAAACGGTATGCTATTATTACCGCTTTCCTCCTCATCTGCTTGTTCCGTATCGTCACTCTTATTTGATTTGGATCCAAACAGCTCTTTAGCTTTTTCCAATCTAGCCTTGAATTTTTTAATGTCGGGGTTTTCATCGGTCGGGTAATCTTTAAAAAGAAACCTTATAGTTCCGTCAAAGAACAACGTCTCCTCGGCTTCGGTTATTGCCTTGCTCCATTCCTCACTATTCTGCATAAGTGCCGCTTTAAATTTCTCCTCCTTAAGCTGCTCACGGTAGCGCTTATGCTTATCGCTTTCTTTTTCAGGCGTGTCAGTTGTATAGCTTTCAAGATTAGAATAAATATTATTCTTTTCAAGCTTTTTGTCGAGCTCCTCAATAAGGCGGATAGTATCTGCCATATCCGATACATCATTAAAGTAATAGTTTCTGACTAAGTTATGTACTACCCTCATCCAGCGTTTATACTGCTTGACCCATTCTTCATCATTCTTCGGGGCTAAGGCTGACAGGATAAATCTG
>Ga0310691_10007673_pt1 | contig 11189 bp, 8 predicted proteins | sample 176DNAGHGlowgp2_FD_203887 | JGI IMG/M metagenome (GOLD analysis project Ga0310691, IMG submission 203887) | Sheep rumen microbial communities from Palmerston North, Manawatu-Wanganui, New Zealand - 1766 DNA GHGlow gp2 (v2) (version 2) | ecosystem: Host-associated > Mammals > Digestive system >... | reverse complement strand
TAAACTCAACACCACTCTTGTGGGCACGCTCGATATTGTCGCCAAAGGGGAAAAAGGCATCCGACCCTAAGGCCACCTTTGTGTTCTGTGCTATCCACGCTTTCTTTTCCTCACGTGTCAGTGGGGCGGGCTTCTCCTTGAAGAACTGCTGCCAGGTGCCTTCGCGCAGCACGTCGTCATAGTCGTCGGAGATGTAGACGTCGATGGTGTTGTCACGGTCGGCACGGCGTATGCCGTCTACGAAGGGCAGAGTCATCACCTTCGGGTGCTGGCGCAGCCACCAGATGTCGGCCTTGTTGCCTGCCAAACGGGTGCAGTGTATGCGGCTCTGCTGTCCAGCACCGATGCCGATGGCCTGGCCGTCCTTCACATAGCACACGGAGTTCGACTGTGTGTACTTCAGCGTGATGAGGGCAATCATCAGGTCGCGCTTGGCCTCGGGGGTGAAGGTCTTGTTCTGTGTGGGCATGTTGGCAAAGAGGGCTTCGTCGTCGAGACGTATCTCGTTGCGTCCCTGTTCGAAGGTGATACCGAAGACCTGCTTGCGCTCTATGGGTTCTGGCACGTAGGCGGGGTCTATCTTTATCACGTTATATGTTCCCTTGCGCTTGTCCTTCAGTATTTCCAGGGCTTCGTCGGTATAGGCGGGGGCTATCACGCCGTCGCTCACCTCGCGCTTCAGCAGCAGGGCAGTGGTCTTGTCGCAGGTGTCGGAGAGGGCCACGAAGTCGCCGTAGCTCGACATACGGTCGGCACCACGGGCACGGGCATAGGCGCAGGCCACGGGTGAGAGGTCGAGTCCCTGTACATCGTCGACGAAGTAGATTTTCTTCAGCGTGTCGCTCAGTGGGAGTCCAACGGCAGCACCGGCAGGACTGACGTGCTTGAACGATGCTGCGGCAGCGAGGCCGGTGGCCTGCTTAAGTTCCTTGACCAACTGCCAGGCGTTGAGTGCGTCGAGGAAGTTGATGTAGCCGGGACGGCCGTTGATTACTTCGATGGGCAACTCTCCATCGGTCATGAAGATGCGTGAGGGCTTCTGGTTCGGATTACATCCGTACTTGAGTGCAAGTTCTTTCATATTCTACTGATGTGTTGTTTGCAATTTGGCTGCAAAGTTACGAAATAAAGCGGGAAACGCAAAGGGAAAGCCCGTTTTTCTTCGCTCAGAATGTCAGCTCGCGCCCCCGGTAGAAGTCTATGAGGGCGTGCTGGTAGAGGTTCTCGTAGCGGGCCTGCACGAGGTCGCTCTCTGCCTTGAGCCAGGTATTCTTGGCCTCGTTGAATTCGGTGAGCGTGGCTTTGCCGTTCTCGTACTTGGCCTTTGTCAGCTCGAAGGCGGTGTGCGAACTTACCTGTGCCTGCTGTGAACTCTGCTCCTTGGCATCAGCGTTGAGGGCGTTGTAGTACACCTGCTGTATTTCCTTGTAGAGGGTCTTCTTGGCATTGTCGAGCGCCAGCTGCTGGTTGTCTTTGTCGGCTTTGGCACTGCGGATGTTGTTGCGCACGCTGAAGCGGTTGAAGATGGGCACATTGAGGCTGATGCCGATGAACTGGCTGAAATTGTTTTTGAGCTGTTCTCCGAAGTTGCTGGCTTCTACGCCGCTGGTCTTGTAGTAGTTGGTGCCCAACCCAGCATTGAAGTTGAGCTTGGGGTAGTGACCGGCACGTGCGATATTGATGCTGTGGTCTGCGCCCCGCAGCCGCAGTTCCTGCGACTGTATCTCGGGCTTGCAGGCCAGTGCCTCGGCATAGATGGCATCCGGATGGGGCAAGATGCCGTATTGGCGCTCTGCAATAGTAGGCACCACCACGTCGAAGCCTTCGGGCGATGGCAGTTCGAGCAGCTGCGAAAGGGTGAGCAGCCCCAGTCGCAGCCTGTTGTCGGCTTGTGTGGCTGTCGTCTGACTGGCTGCCATCGTGGCGCGCTGCCGGGCCACCTCTGCCTCGCTGGCCTTGCCGTTGTGGAAGAAGGCCTCCAGGCGCACCACCTGCATGGAGTCGATGCTCACCTGACGGTGTGCCACGGCTGCCATCTCCTTGTCGTAGAGTATCTGTACGTAGGCCTGTGCCACCTGCATACGGATGTCGTTCTTGGCTTTCTCCAGGTCTTGCGTCACGGCTTCGAGATTGAGGCGACTCAGACGGATGTTCTCTGGAATCTGGAAACCGGTGAACAGGGGCACCGTGGTCTGCAGTGAGAACGAGGTGTTGCTCGTGTTCTTGTTGGTATAGACGTTGTCGGCAGTCAGTCCGCGACCGAAGGAGAGGTTTTCTCCGATGCTGCCGTTAAGGTCGGGCAGACGGCTGTTACGAGCCGTGGAGAGCACGAGTGACTGTTTTTCCACAGCCACCTGCCGCTGCTTGACGCTGATGTTGTGAGCCACGGCATAGTCGCAGCAGTCACGGAGAGACCACGGCTTCTGTGCCGTTGCCGGACAGAGGTGGCAAAGGATAAGTGACAGGGCGATTGCGCTGCCGTGCATCATATTTCTTTTCGCTGTCATACGTTTCTGGGGCTTAGTCGTTGTCTTCTGCTATTATCTCCGGGCCGCGCACCTTGTCTTTCTGCGACAGTCCCTTCTTGATCTCTATGTTCACACCGTCGGAGAGTCCCGTGGTCACCAGCTTGCGCTCATACTGTTTCTGCTTGCCGTCGCCCTTGATGAGGTAGACGAAGGCAGAGTCGCCGGAGAACTCGATGGCACTCTCGGGCACGCTCAGCACCTTCTCTGCCGATGCCAGCACAATCTCGGCATTGGCACTGTAGCCGGAGCGTATCTTGCCGTCTTCAGCCAACTTGACGGCAGCCTTGATCTCAAACTGGTTGGCACCGTTGCTCTCTACAGCCTTCGGAGAGATATACTCCAGATGGGCGTCGAACTTCAGGTCCTGCAGGGCACCGATGGTAATCTTCATGGGCATACCAATCACCAGCTGGCCCACCTCTGTCTCGTCGATGTTACCACGGAAGATGAGGTCGCGCATGTTGGCGACGGAAGCAATGGTCGTACCGTCGTTGAACGTGTTGGACAGGATGACGGAGTTGCCCACCTTGACGGGGATGTCGAGGATGACACCGGAGATGGTGCTCCTGACGAGGGTGGACGAGGCGGAGGCATTGGACTTCGACACACCGTCGCGCACCACCTGCAGGGCATCCTCGGCAGCTGCTTTCTCCTGCTTGGCCTGTTGCAGTGACTGCCTGATTTTTTCAAATTCATCGGCAGAGACCAACTTCTGGTTATAGAGGGCCTCCTCGCGGTCGAAGTTCACCTGGGCCTGCTTGAGGTTGATGTCAGCCAGCCTTACGCGCGACTCGGCATTCGAGAGCTGTCCCATGTCAGGAATCACCTTCACCTTGGCAATCACCTCACCCTGCTGCACCATCTGGCCAGGTTCCTTAAGCAGTTCGGTGATGATGCCCGAGATCTGCGGCTTCACGTTCACCTCGTTGCGAGGCTCTATCTTGCCGGTGATAACTGTGGTCTTGTGGATGCTCTCCGTCTTGGGCGTGAACTCGTTGTAGACCACCTCCTTGGGCTGGCTCTTCTGCCAGAGGAACACGAAGGTCCCGATGAAAATCAGCGCAATAACCGCCGCGATGATCAGTTTGCTGTACTTCTTCATAATTATCTTATTTTTATGTTATCTCATTGTTTCCTTTTTTCAAGCAATCCCCTACTCGTCTCTCATGGCATCGACGGGCTTGATGCTCATGGCACGCGCCGCAGGGGCCAGACCGGCAAGCACGCCCATTGCAGAGACCACTATGGCTGCGAAGATGGCTGTCCAGAATCCCACCTGATAGTGGGTGGTCACGATGCCGTCTTCCATACTGCCCATCTCCAACATCTGCAGGATGGCCACGGCGAAGAGAATGCCGCTCATGCCTGCCACGAGTGTCAGCACGATGCTCTCGGCAATAATCTGCGAGAGTATCATCTTCGGGGTGGCACCGATGGCCCTGCGGATGCCAATCTCCGTGGTGCGCTCGCGCACGGTCACCATCATGATGTTCGACACGCCAATGGCTCCTGCCAGCAGAGTGCCCAGACCCACGAGCCAGATGAGGAAGTTGACGCCCTTGAAGAGGCTGTCGAGCAACTGGAACAGCACTTCCGTGTTGAACACCGTAGTGCCCTGCTCGTCGGTAGGATCTACGAAGTGAGCCCTGGCCACGGTCTGGCGAATGTCGTCGGTAATCTCCGACATCACCACGCCTTTCTTTACGGTCACGGCTATCAGGTCTACCTGCTGTCCGCGGTTATAGGCTTTCTGCACCATCGAGAAGGGCAGCGTGACGGTTTCCTCGCTATTGCCATTGATGCTCATGGCGGTGGTATTATAGTCTACACCTACCACCTGATAGTAGGTGGAGTCGATGCGTATGGACTGCCCGCAGGGGTCACCTCCGTTCTTGAAGAGGTCCTTGTAGATTTTCTTACCCAGCACGCACACCTTGCGGTGGTGCTTCACGTCCATCTCGTTGATGAACCGCCCATAGAACAGTTTCGGGGCGTTCACATGGGCATACTCTGGCGTCACGCCCTGCACGTTGACGGTAATCTTGCGGTCCTCGTGATAGGCGGTGTTGCTCATGTCCCAGGGGGTGAACAGCACGGGGGCGATGACGTCGAGTTCAGGCACCCGCTGCCGGAGCCGGTCTACGTCTTTCAGGTCCATCGACCACCGTCTTCCCTTGCGGAATCCCTTGTAGGCCTTGGTGGTGCGCTGCGACCACACGAAAGCCGAGTTGGTGGCAAATCCTGAGAAGTTCCGGTTGAGTTTCTCCTTCATGCCGTTGCCTCCACCGATGAGTGCCACCAGCATGAACACGCCCCAGAACACACCGAAGCCTGTCAGGAAACTGCGACTCTTGTTTCGCGTCAGTGTGTCGAGTATCTCGCGGTAGGAATCTATGTCTACTCTCATATCTGTCTTTCTCTATTGCTTAATCTGCACGCAGTGCCTCTATCGGACGTATGCGGCTGGCCTTGTAGGCCGGAATCAGTCCGGCTACGGTGCCTGCTATGATCATGACCATCGTGGCCTCTATACACACGTCGAGACCTACCGTGGGGTCAACAAACATCGTGGCCTTGAAGAGGCCGGTGTCGATGGTGTCGTGGCCCAGCGTGGCATCCATGTATTCGTTGGCTGCCACCCCCAGCACCATCCCGATATAGCCAAAGAAGGTGGTGATGATGACACTCTCGATGATAATCAGTCTGAGTATGCTCCAGGGCTTGGCACCGATGGCCTTACGGATGCCAAACTCGTGGGTGCGCTCCTTGACGGTGATGAGCATGATGTTCGACACGCCCACGATGCCGCTCAGCAGGGTGAACAGGCCAACAATCCAGAGGGCAGTGCGTATGATGCCGATGCCGGTCTGCATCTGCAGGTTCTGCGTGAAGCGGTTCCACAGCCACACGGCACTCTCGTCTTCCGGGTGGGCCTGGTGGTTGGCGTTCAGCCGCTGGCGGTAGCCTTTCTCAAATGCCTCGTTGGCCTGCTCCGTGGCCAGGCCGTGGAAGGTGAACTCTATGCGGCCGGCATCGTCGGTGTTGGCACCGAAGATGCGCTTGATGGCGGTGTACGACGAGAAGGCGTCGGCACGCCCGTTCTCATTCTCCTTGTATATGCCTACCACCTTGAAGGCAAAGTTGCCCACCTTGACGTATTGCCCAATCAGCCGCGACAGCTCTTGCTGCCTGTCGGTCTTGGCATTGAGCAGTTCCTTGGCCTGCTTGTTGCTCACGATAATCACCTTACGGCTCTCCTTGATGTCGTTGGCGTTGACAAATCGCCCGAGCATCATCTCCACCTTGTCTATCTTGTTGTGGTTGGGATAGACGCCGCAGAGCGAGGGAGTGATATACTGCTCCCCAAGGCTGATGGTGGCACTGGTGCGATACTGTGCACCCACTTCGTCGATAGTCTCCTTGAAGCCGGCGGCGGTGGTCTCTATGTCACGTGTCTGCATCCTTATGCGCCGTCCCTCCTTCAGTCCCTGAAAGGGCTTGGAGGTCTCGCCGCCAAAGACCACCATCGACGACGAGAGGAAACGTCCCGACTGCTTCAGCTGGGCATTGATGAGGCCGTTGCCGGCACCCAGCAGCACGATGAGCATGAAGATGCCCCACGCCACGGCGAAGCCCGTGAGCGATGTGCGCAGTTTGTTGCGCCTCGCCGTCGACCATATTTCTGTCAGTATGTCTCGCATGGCTGTCGCTATTTCATCATTCCGTTGATGCCGAAGGGTGAGGCGTTGTGGTCCAGGTTCTCTTCTATCTTGCCTATCACGCCGTCCTTGATGTGCACAATCTTGTTGGTCTCGTTGGCTACGCCGCTCTCATGGGTCACCACCACGATGGTCATGCCCTCGTCTTCGTTCAGCCGTTTCAGCAGCTGCATCACCTCTACCGAGGTCTTCGAGTCGAGCGCACCGGTAGGTTCGTCGGCCAGTATGATCTGCGGCCGCGTGATGAGTGCCCGGGCAATGGCCACGCGCTGCTTCTGACCGCCCGACAATTCGTTGGGATAGTGCTCTGCCCAGTCGAGCAGTCCCAGACGGTCCAGATAGTCGAGTGCCATCTGGTGGCGCTTCTTCCTCGCCACGCCCTGATAGAACAGCGGCAGTTCAACGTTCTCCACAGCTGTCTTGAACGAGATCAGGTTAAACGACTGGAAAATGAAACCAATCATCCGGTTGCGATATTCTGCCGCCTTGGTTTCCGACAGATGGCGGATGGGCACGCCAGCCAACTCGTAGAGTCCGGAATCGTAGTTATCGAGAATGCCTAATATATTTAATAAGGTGGACTTGCCCGACCCCGAGGCTCCCATGATGGATACAAACTCGCCTTTGGCAATGTCGAGCGAGATGCCTTTCAGCACATGCAGCGGCTGAGCACCCTGATAGGTCTTGTTAATGTCTTTGAGATGAATCATTGGCTATTGCGGTTGTTTATCTGTCCATTTGACGGGCAAAGATATATAAAAGTTGCCATAACGCACAAAATTTATTCATTATTTAACGTATATGTTGTCCGTGTCGATAATTTTTTATACTTTTGTACCGACAAATACTTCTTAATCATGCTAAAACTTTTTGTTCCTGGGCGACTTTGCCTCTTTGGAGAACATACCGACTGGGCCGGACACTACCGCACGATGAATGCCGACATCGCTCCCGGTGCAGCCATTGTAACGGGCATAGAACAAGGCATCTATGCCGAAGTGGAAAAATCGAGCATCTTCGAGCTTTACAGCGATGCGCCCGAGATTACCGACGTGTGGCACGACTTCTCCTGCCGCATGGACGAGACGGAACTCAAGCGCGTGGCCAAGAGCGGATCCTTCTTCTGCTACTGTGCCGGCGTGGCGTCCTATATGCTGGAGTGGTATAAGGTGGGAGGCGTGCGCATCCGCATCACCGATATGACCCTCCCCATGAAGAGCGGCCTGTCGAGCAGTGCCGCCATCTGCGTACTCGTGGCCCGTGCCTTCAACCAACTCTACACCCTCAACCTCAACACGCTTGGCGAGATGAACATTGCCTATCTCGGCGAACTGCGCACCTCCAGCCGTTGCGGCCGCCTCGACCAGGTGTGCGCCTTCGGTGTAAAGCCCAACCTCATGCACTTCGACGGCGATGAGATAGAGGTGCAGACACTCAACGTCAAGAAGCATCTCTACTGGGTCTTTGCCGACCTTTGCGCTGAGAAAGACACCATACGGATACTCTCCGACCTCAACAAGGCCTACCCCTTCCCCAACAACGATGCCGAGCGCGCTGAGCACGAGGCACTCGGCGAGAAAAACCTCGACATCATCCAGCGCGCCACCACCTATATGGCAGAAGGACGTGTGGAGGAACTGGGACGCCTGATGACCGAGTCGGAAGAACTCTTCAACAGTCAGGTGGCACCCATGTCCGAGGCACTCCATGCCCCCAAGCTCAGCAGTGTGCTCCACGACCCGCAGATACAGCCGCTGGTGTGGGGCGGCAAGGGCGTTGGCTCCCACGGCGACGGCTCAGTGCAGTTCCTCGCCCGCAACGAGGAGATGCAGCACCAGCTGGTAGACTACCTCAACGCGCAGGGCATGAAGGCCTATAAACTCACCATCCGTCCCGTCCACACCGTCAGGCGCGCCATTATCCCCGTGGCAGGCTTTGGCACCCGCCTCTACCCCGCCACCCGCGTTCAGAAGAAGGGCTTCTTCCCCATTCCCTGTCCCGACGGCATCGTGCGCCCCGTCATTCTCATCCTGCTTGAGGAACTCGTCAACAGCGGCATCGAGGAGATTTGTCTCGTACTCGGTTCAGAAGAGGAGCGTCAGCAGTATGCCGACTTCTTCGAACGGCCCCTGCCCGAGGAGCATCTCGCCAAACTCAGCAAGGAGTTGCGCGAATACGAGGCACGCATCCTCGACATCGGCAAGCGCCTGCACTACATCTACCAGCATGAGAAGCGCGGCTTTGGCCATGCCGTCTATCAGGCAGCCCACTTCGCCGGCAACGAGCCGGTGCTCCTGCTGCTCGGCGACACCATCTACCGCAGCACCACCAACAAGCCCTGCGCCCTGCAGATGGTGGAGGAGTATGAGCGCCACAACCGCCTGATGGTGTCCATCCACGACGTGCCCGTGTCCGACGTCAGTCTTTACGGCATCCTGAGCGGCATCTGGGAAGACAAACATCACACCGTGCTCAACGTCTCTGAGATGTGCGAAAAACCGAAGCAGAGCTACGCAGAGGAGTTTCTTGGCGTACGCGACCAGAAGGGCGAGAAACACTACTACAGTGTGTTTGGCCAGTACATCCTCACGCCCGAGGTCTTCGTACAACTGCACGACGACATCATGCGTGCCGATGCCGAGGGCGATACCTCTCGCGAGATAGAACTCACGTCGGCACTCGAAGCCGTGCGCCAGCGCAGCGGCATGATTGGTGTATGTCTCAAGGGAAATATGTACGACATGGGCAATCCCGCTGCCCTGGTCAATACAATCCAGGCGTTTTGCAGTCCGCAGACTTGAGTCTGCGGCAGCAAAACGCCTGCTTTGTCTATCTTATCTGTCTGCTTTCTATCTGCCTGTCAGGCTGAGCAGGTATTTTCCGTAGTCGTTCTTGGCCATCGGCTGGGCTGCGTCGACAAGTTGTTCCGTCGTAATCCAGCCGTGCTTATAGGCTATCTCCTCAAGGCAGGCCACCTTGAGTCCCTGGCGCTTCTCTATGACCTCGATAAACGTCGAAGCCTCTGCCAGTGAGTCGTGCGTGCCGGTGTCGAGCCACGCAAAGCCGCGCTGCAGCGTCAGCACCTTCAGCTGCTGCCGCGAGAGATAGGCCTGGTTCACGGTCGTAATCTCCAGTTCTCCGCGTGCCGACGGCTTGATACCCTTGGCAATCTCCACCACACTGTTGGGATAGAAGTACAGACCAACCACGGCATAGTTGGACTTTGGCTGGGCGGGCTTCTCCTCTATACTCAGGCAGTTGCCGTCGGCATCAAACTCCGCCACGCCGTAGCGCTCTGGGTCGTTCACATAGTAGCCAAACACCGTGGCCAGGCCGTCGCGCTCTGCATTGACCACGCTCTGGCGCAGCAGTCCCGTGAAACCCGAACCGTAGAAGATATTATCGCCCAATACCAGGCACACGCAGTCGTTGCCGATAAATTCCTCCCCGATAATGAAGGCTTGTGCCAGTCCGTCGGGCGAGGGCTGTTCGGCATATTCAAACCTTACGCCCAGTGTTGAGCCGTCGCCCAGCAGCCTGCGGAAGCCCGGCAGGTCGTGGGGCGTCGAGATGATGAGTATCTCGCGGATGCCGGCCAGCATCAGTGCCGAGATGGGATAATAGATCATCGGCTTGTCGAAGATGGGTATCAGCTGCTTGCTGATGCCCTTGGTGATGGGGTACAGGCGCGTGCCGCTACCTCCTGCTAATACAATTCCTTTCATGTCGTCATTATCACTTATCTATACTAATCAACTCATATTTCTTGGAGCCCAGACCAATCTTCTCAGCATATTCAGTGATATAGGTGCCATGCTGGCGGTTGATGCGCTGGATGAGCGGCTTGTTGTCGTCGCCGGGCTTGCCCTGATAGTTGAACACCTTGTCGAGACAGGCCTGGTCGACGGCCACGGGGTCGAGTGAAGCCATGATGCCCATATCCTGCAATTCTGGCTTGGCGGGATGACCGTCGCAGTCGCAGTCTACCGACATGTTGTTCAACACATTAATATATATAATGTGGCCGCCAAAGTAGTTGTGCACGGCCTGAGCTGCTGCTGCCATCGACTCCAGGAAGTCGTCCTGTGTCTTGCCTGCTGCCAGGATGCCTGGGTTCCATGCCGTCTTGGGATCGGTGCTCTTGCCTGCGGAATGGATATAGCACTTGCCTGCCGTTGAGGCCACACCGATGCTCGCATTCTTCAATACGCCCCCGAAGCCGCCCATGGCATGCCCCTTAAAGTGTGCAAGATTAATCATGAAGTTGTAGTTGGCCAGGTGCTCGCCTACGATGTCGTACTTCAGGAACTTCTGGTCCTTGATGGGGATGCGGATGTCTCCGAACTCATCCATGATGTCGACGGCGAAGATGGAATCGAAGCCATGCTCATGAATCGTCTCCCAGTGCTTCTTCGGATCCTGGCGCGTGCCGCCGTAGGCCGTGCAGCATTCCACAATTGTCCCATTAACCTCCTCTACCAGGTTACGGATGAGTGTGGGCTTCAGGTAATGGTTGTTTCCTCCCTCGCCGGTGGAGATCTTGACCGCCACGCGGCCCGTGGCTTCCATGCCTAAAGCCTTGTAGATATTGACTAACGACTCAGGGGTAATCTCCTTGGTGAAATACACCTTCGGTTGCGCTGTAACTGCCATCGTTACCAGCAATGCACATACTGCCAATAAAGTTTTCTTCATATCGCTTATAGTTTTCGTTGACACCTTATTTCTTCAAAACCTCTGCAAAGTTACTAAAAAAGTCTGTAACAAACGAGCAATTTTCGAAGATTAACGCAGAACTATCGAAAATAAGTAACCGTCAACGGTGACAAGTGGATAGTATCGCATCGTCACATTTGAGCGTCCCCGCCAAACGGGGAAGCGGCCTAAGCCAAAGGGGATTCTTACGCACAACCTGAGCACTCAGAGCCTCCGTTGCAGCCAT
>Ga0310691_10007670_pt1 | contig 11193 bp, 11 predicted proteins | sample 176DNAGHGlowgp2_FD_203887 | JGI IMG/M metagenome (GOLD analysis project Ga0310691, IMG submission 203887) | Sheep rumen microbial communities from Palmerston North, Manawatu-Wanganui, New Zealand - 1766 DNA GHGlow gp2 (v2) (version 2) | ecosystem: Host-associated > Mammals > Digestive system >... | reverse complement strand
TTTCAAAGGGGATAGTATACTCTTTTTTGAGGTAATACCCCATACTGTCATCAAAGGAACAGTCTAAAACAACGTATCGGGGACGGTCGTTTTATATTTTAAGTCCCCGTGAATAATTCAGGTTTAACCTTATGTGGAAGGAGATATTTATGGGTTTGATCAAAACTAACGACAACTGTATCGGTTGTAACCGCTGCATAAGCGCATGCAGCTGCACCGGCGCAAATATCGCCGTTGAAAAAGATCGGGGAAATGTAATAGAAGTCAATCCGGATAAGTGCATCGCCTGCGGCGCATGTATAGATGCATGTGAGCATGGTGCCAGGGAATACGTGGATGATGTGGAAACCTTCTTCGCAGACCTGAAAAAGGGCCAGAAGATCTCCGTACTCATTGCTCCTGCGTTTCTGGCGAATTACCCCAATGAATACGGTAAATATCTGGGTATGCTGAAAAAACTGGGTGTAAACCGTTTTATCAGTGTCTCTTTCGGAGCCGATATCACCACCTGGGGATATATCAAATACATAACCGAGCGGAATTACTATGGCGGCATCTCACAGCCCTGTCCTGCAGTTGTGGGTTATATCGAAAGATATCTGCCGGAGCTCCTGCCGAAGCTCATGCCGGTACAGAGCCCTATGATGTGCGCAGCCATATATGTGAAAAAGTATCTTAAAGTCAGCGATAAACTGGCATTCATAAGTCCCTGCATAGCAAAGAAAAATGAGATCGATGACCCCAATAACAAGGGCTATGTTTCCTACAATCTCACTTTCTCGCGCCTCATTTCCTACCTGAAGGAAAACCCCGTGAGCGGCGCGGGGGTATATGAGGATGAGATCGAGTACGGTCTCGGCTCCATTTATCCCATGCCCGGAGGTCTCAAGGAAAATGTTTACTGGCTTCTGGGAGAAGATGCACTTGTCCGCCAGATGGAGGGCGAGCATCATATGTATGACTATCTCAGGCGCAATAAAGACCGGATCAAGAATGGCAGGACTCCCTACCTCTTTGTGGATGCCCTTAACTGTACCAACGGATGTCTCTACGGCACCGGTGTGGATAACCGCAAGACCCTTAATGAAGATGTGTTCGTAAGTATCCAGAAGATCCGTTCAAACAGCAAGAACAGTGAGAGAAGATCCGCATGGAGCAGGAATATCCCTCCTAAAAAGAGGATCGAAGCTCTGAATAAGCAGTTTGCAAACCTGAATCTCGATGACTTCGTGCGTAAATACACCGACAGGAGTAAGGAGTGTGCATATCGCATACCAAATAGCTCAGAGCTTGAAGCCATCTATGCGAAGATGAAAAAGGATACAGACGAAAAGCGGCATATCGACTGCGGCTGCTGCGGATACGATACCTGTGAAAAGATGGCCTATGCTATTTACAATGGCTTTAACCACCATCATAACTGTGTCCACTACATCAAGGACAGAGCTTATGAAGAGAAGGACAAGGCTATTGCCCTTGCGGATGAGGTCCAGCAGGCACGGGACGAGATGAATTCGAAAACGGCCTCTCTCGGTGCCGGCATCAGCGAAAACTTCCATAACCTTATAGAATCGATCGATCAGATAAAGATCGCCAGCGAAGAAAACAGGCGTCAGACCAGTGGCATTTCCGCTTCCATGACGGATGTGGATGATTTTGCAAAGAACTTAAAAGAGGTTCTTTCTAATATCGGCGGATACCTGGAAAAGCTGGAAGCAAACAATGCAGACGTAATAGCGATATCCAGCCAGACAAACCTTCTCGCGCTGAATGCCTCCATAGAGGCCGCCCGGGCAGGTGAAGCCGGCAGAGGCTTCGCAGTTGTAGCTGAGGAGATCAAGAACCTGGCAGATAACTCAAAGACAACTGCAGACGACAGTAATAAGAATAATAATGACATAAAGGAAACCATCACAAAGCTTATAGAAGAGGCTGAGAGACTGTCTGACATCGTTGAAAAGGTCAATGAAAGGGCAAAGAGCCTTGTGGAATCATCAGAGTCCACTGCTTCCTCCATTGATACCATGCAGTCACTGATAGGCGGAGTTGAAAGCTCACTTAAGCAGGTAATAGAGTCGTAAGCAGATACGAATTGTCATTCCGGGTGAGGGCGAAGGATCTTTTTAGGTTTATTGATCCTTCACTCTGCCCGGAATGAGGTTTTTAAACTCATGTTTTATTATGCATCTTTCTGAAGATATAATTCTGTCTGATGGCGTTTATCGCCTTTCTCTCCCTTAAATTAATGGGGAAGCAATAGTCCCCCTTAAGTCTGCAGATATTCGGATCCGAAGCCGGAGAAAAGCTCTCGATCTTATCGATATTTACAAGTATTCCCCTGTTTATCTGCAGAAACCGGCCGTCTGACGATAGCTTTTTATATACGGCCTTGTAGGTAATACGCGGGAAATAAGCGTTTTCATGGCTGTCCATTATTTCCAGATTGTGGTTATTGCTTTTGATGTAAATAAGATCGTTATACGATATCCTGTATTCCTTTTTTTCCCATAAAAACTCGAGTACAGTGGAATTGGAATGCCGGCTTTTCAGGACATCATCCATGAGCTCCACCACTGTTTTCCGGAATTCTTCTCCGGACTGCTTCAAAAGATATTGGAAGGCGTGGACGGAAAATGCTTCACCCATATGGTCCATACTGGATGTAAGGAAAATGATATGCGCTTCAGCATCGGATTCACGTATGGATCTGGCTGTCTCGATACCGGAGATACCGCTCATGTATATATCAAGGAATATCACCGAATACAGGTACGGCCTGTATCCCGCCAGAAATTCTTCCCCGCTCTCAAACCTGTCAACAGTGACCGGAAGATTTGCAGAAGAAGCATATTCCGTGAGTATATCGCACAGTCTGGCTGTCTCCCGGATCTGATCATCAACTACTGCTATATTCATAATCCGAATGATACCACAAAATTGCTTCATCCGAAATAAATACATTCACGACAAAAAACTGTTTTTTACGACTTTTACATTGATTCCCGGGCAATTTGCTATATAATAAAATCGTTACTGTTTTCAAGAGCAACGATCATATTTATCTTTACGGAGGAATAAAAATGAAAAAGAAATTATTAACTGTAATCATGACTGCTGCACTTTCTGTATCCATGATCTGCGCATGCGGCGGCGGAAAGAGCGCTTCAGAGCCTGCTCCTGCTGCTGATAAGGCACAGGAAGAAACTGTTGAAGAGGAAGCACCTGCTGAAGAAGAAGCAGCAGAAGAGGAAGCTGCTGAAGAGGAAGTTGCTGAAGAAAGCGGAGACGCTGAAGCTGCTTCTGACGTAACATATGTTGACGGATTCTATGCAAACAGCGGAAACGATGACTTCATGATCTTCTTCTATGAGACATCTGCCGGCGATCTTGCTTATGTAAATGACGGAACAAACGAAGCAGTAGCTGAGTACACCGTTGAAGAAGCTGCACTTGATGACGGAACACCTTACCTTGTTGTTACAGTTGGAAATGTTACCCTCGGATACTATGAGGATGGCGAAGACATCTATATCGTAGACAATGACGGCAATGCCTATGCTGCAGCACAGCTTTCAGAGGATGAGGCTGAGGAATTACATTCAATGGTAACCGAATAATAATTCGGACGTGAGGCTTTCCCTCATCCGGCTCCCTGCAAAACTGATTATGCACTCTATCCCTCGTAAAACACCGCCTAGACCTTATACTCGTGATCGTAACTACGTTGGTTTTGTGCCATTTAAGCACCTCCCTATCCTCTCAAATATACTTTAATTTGATTGAGGATAGGGTGCCAACTTCTATTGTACAGGATCATTCCTTATCTCCTGCTAAATATGAAATAAGAAATCCAATCAACGTCATATAAGCTACTATGCTGGTTGCCTGTACGCTCAAGTTCCTGCACTGGATTGTACATTATACTGTGTCATATTTGGTGCCTGACTAGCCGCAGCAATAGACGCGACAACAATAATAACTCCTAGAATTCGTAAAAAATTTGACATCAGAAATACCTCTCTCATTTTCTCTCGCGCATAAATTATCAAAAACCCTCTGCAGGCTTTTTCTTTGAAAAAGAAAAACTGATAATAGCTACGACTATCATTATTACGCTAATCCACTGTGATGTTGAAAGATTAGCAATTCCACCCCTTATATCGTCATACCTGTAGTATTCCAATATAAATCTTACAATCCCATACATGAAAAGATAAAGCTCTACTGTATGTTCAAATCTAATAATAAGCTGCAACAACAATATTGTAATTGCAATCGTCATCAGACATATTGCTTCAACAAGCTGCACTGGAAAGAGCTCAACTCCTGCTGGAGCATAAGAGCCTTCAGGGAACACTACGGATCCTATCCCATGATACGGAATGCCATAGCAACAACCAGCCATAAAACATCCGATTCTTCCAAAGCAATGAATAAATGGTATGAGAAAGATAAAATTCTTCAAATACTGTTTCGGATTAATTTTATGAAATCTTCCAGCCAAAAAAATAAACAATAATCCACCAATCAATCCTCCATAGAACACGAAGCCACCTAACATTAAATCATTGAAGTACTTATAATCTAGAATTCTACCCCAATCAATATATTTATATGAAACAACCAAGTATAAAATTTTTGCTCCTATGAAGGCCCCAAGTATACAATATGCTTCCATAATCATAAAGTCATTAAAATCCAAATGTTCCCGCTTCAAAACCAACATTCCAACAAGATTAGCCAAAACTACTCCTGTGGCAATCATCAATCCATATGACGGGACACTTATTCCAAACAAGTTAGTATATACATGCATCTCTATTCTCACCTACAAAACAACCCCCGCATGTTTCTGCAGGGGTTTGGGTACTTTACATATACTAAAATGGATAGTTATTATGCAGCTGCTGCTAATCCACCGATGCATGCTGCACAGGCAATATAGAGAATTAAGCAAAGAACAAGTCCGATGATAGAACATACTAAACCCGCTGTAGCAATTCCCTTCTTTTCTGGGTCCTTACGTCCAAGTGCTCCAAGAATAATTCCGATTATTGCCAAAATCGCTCCAAACCATCCGAGTAATCCGCTTGAAAATACCCCGATAACAAGAGCAACGATGCCAAGTACTAATGAAGCTACGCCCATAGTTTACCTCCTTTTGAATGTTTGAATTGTTTAATATTTTCTCATTTATATGCAATTCCGTCAATAGGAATATACGAACTACTTAATCAAATAATGCGCCTGCTGTGCCAAATGCTCCAACACATGTTACACATCCAGAGCAGATCAGGTTTTATGCCTTTTCTGCTCATATTTCTGCTCTGAATGTGATACTACATTTAATCTTATACCACAATACAGCATTACGGTATACAAGATTTTGAAATTTGCGCAAAAAATAGCCCATTACCAGGTTTCAGCGATTTTGGATGTCAAACTTCCGACTTGATGACCTTACTGTAATGTCCCTCCACTTTCTGGATATACTCAGCTTTCTCTTTTTCATTTGTATAACAGCAAAGAGAAAAAGAATCCTTGTGAACATCCATACCAACGTAAACTGTGCTATAATTCGTTTGATGACCTCCTTTTGTATGCGGTAACCCCGTTACCATTTGATTTTTCCAATCTGTAGTATACGGGTAAATCCACGAATCTACAAACTGGAGGTCATTACATATTGTCTGAGCGCCAACGAAGGATCTTAATTTAAGGGATTCTTCGCTACGCTCAGAATGACACCTGGAGTCAGCGAGAACCGTCCCCGCCGACTTAAATGATTCTCGTACGTATATAATATGATACAAACGCCAAAAGTCCAAATGGCGTTTGAACTTGTTCAAAAAGCCATTTGACTTTGGGCGTCAAACAACACGAGCATGTAGCAATTTACGCAGTAAATTAGCGGAATGTGAGTGTTGTAGAATTGCGAGAGTTGCTGAAAGCAACGGAGCAATTCGTTGTATCATAACAGTGATTCAATACTTTTGGCGTCCGAATCAAAGAATGATAAAGGATGATCATTATGAACGATATTTATCGTCTTTCAACAGAAAACCTTGAAAAAGTGACAGGAGGAAAAGATGAAAAACTTAGATTTCCTGTCAGTTTTGACGGCGGCTGCCCCTCTTGCGGGGAAAGATGAGGCGAGTTTGCAGGCGAAGGTCCCAACGGATACACGTGCTGGCTATGTGAAAGACCGGGATGCGGACAGCCGTTTTACAGATTAAATGATCATCCCTTTAAATCCATCATACGGGTGGATTTTACCTAATTGAGGATTCCAAAATTGCTGTCAAGATAGACCGTCTTACCCCCGTCTTTCAGCTCGTAGTAATAATTATTTAAGGAAGAAGTGAATAAGATCAGTCTCCGTAAACCTGCTTTCTGAGCCTTATGCCTGTCGGGGTCGCAGCCAGTCCGCCTCCGGCGGTTTCTTTAAGTGCGGCAGGCATTGAATCTCCCACCTCACGCATCGCATCCAGGCATTCGTCTGCAGGTATCTTTGCCTCTATACCCGAAAGAGCCATATCCGCACATGAAAATGCTATCATAAGCCCGGATACATTTCTCTTGATACAGGGGATCTCCACAAGGCCAGCCACCGGATCACATACAAGCCCCAGCTGGCTTGCAAGAGCCATTGCACAGGCATCACCGCACATTGACGGAGTTCCTCCCATCACTTCAGTAAGAGCGGCGGCAGCCATTCCCGCCGCGCTTCCGCACTCAGCCTGGCAGCCTCCCTGGGCTCCGGCTATGCTGGCTCTTTCCGCGATCACCAATCCAAAAGCACCTGCCGTAAACATGGACATCACTATGTCTTTAGCGTCATAACCTCTGTCCTCGTAAAGAGATACGAGACATCCCGGCAGTATCCCACAGCTTCCTGCGGTGGGAGCCGCCACTATTTTCCCCATGGAGGCATTGCAGCCTGCAACAGCAAGGGCTCTGGACATGGCTTTTGACAGAAATTCACCACAGAGGCTCTTACCCTTAAGCGCATACTCATTCATGAGAAATCCTTCTCCTCCGGTGAGTCCGGACATTGACCTCTGTTCCTTTTTCTGTCCTTCTTTCACGGAATCACACATTATGTAAAAGTCCATCTCCATCTTTTCAAATACTTCAAGTGGACTTTTTTCCAGACTCGCAGCCTGTTCTTCCAAAACGATCTCACTGATCTTCTTTCCTGTCTTATCCGCTGCCTCTATCAATTCACTGATGGATTCGTATTTAAACATCCCTATACTCTCCTTATCAACAGGGCATTTGTAACATGATCCAGTCTTCTTATACTGTCAATCAGTGTTTCCGGAGGCAGACTGTCTATCTCTATGGTCATAATGGCCTTCCCTCCCTTTGATTCTCTGGACAGATGGAAGTTTGAGATATTGAGATCCGCATATTCCCAGTGCATGATATTGGTCACACCTGCGATCACACCAGGCTTATCCTCATGCATTACTAACAGCGTATTATTATCTCCGCTGAAATCCACATTCATTCCGTTTATCCTGCTGACCTGAATATTGCCGCCGCCTATGCTGGCTCCCTGCATGGCTCCCTCTGATCCGTCATGCAGGACATAACGTATGAGTGCTGTATTGGGATGTGCGCCCTTGATGTTTTCCTTTATAAAGCTATACTCAATGCCCTTATCTTTTGCGATCCGAAGAGCATCCCTTATTTCGGGAGAATAGCTGTGATATCCCATGATACCGGCTAAAAGCGCCCTGTCTGTTCCATGGCCTTTATACGTCTGCGCAAAGGATCCCGAAAGCGTGATCTCCGCCTGTTTCGGCAGTGCTCCGTCCATCAGTTTATTTACCACCCGGCCAAGCCTTACCGCCCCTGCAGTATGTGAACTGGACGGACCTATCATTACGGGACCGATTATATCAAATACGTTCATGATGCTCCGAGTCCTTTTCTCATTTTTTACTTCAGTTCAACCTCTGTTGTTCCTCCGAGGAAGGTGGGAAGGCTTTTTCCTATTCTTCACCAGTGTCCGTACTCCGCTGTAGCCGTAAACAGCACATCTCCAGAGGAATTTAAGGCTGTCTCAAATGAGTCCTGAATAACATTGATGATATAACCCACTCCCACCATCTGCATGGCTGTGTCCTGAGGAATACCGAATAAAGAGCATGCCATTGGGATCAGTAAGAGTGATCCGCCTGCTATACCCGAGGTTCCGCAGGCTGCCAATGTAGCTATCAGAGATAATATGATGGCAGACGGGATATCCACCTTGAGGCCTATGGTATTGGCAGCAGTCATTGTCATTATCGTGATCACTACAGCCGCACCGTCCATATTGATGGTGGAACCTAATGGAATGGAAACAGAATACATATCCTCATCCAGTCCGAGCTTCCTGCATAACTCCATGTTCACCGGTATATTTGCTGCGGATGAGCGCATAAAGAAAGCCATTATACCGCTTTCCCTAAGGCACCGTATTACCAGCGGATAGGGATTGGTCCTGATGACAAGAAAGACCAGGATTGGATTCAGTATCAGTGAAGTCGCGAGCATGGTCCCCACCAGAAGGAGCAGCAGCTTTCCGTAATCCACGAAAATTGAAATTCCGCTTTCAACGATGGTTTCATACATAAGCCCCATGATGCCGAAGGGTGCCATTGAAATAATCCATGCGATGAGCTTTGATACAGCGTCAGCTATGTCGGAGATCACCCTTTTCGTTACATCACCGGCGATCGTCTTAAATATTATACCAAGGAGCACTGCCCAGAAGAGGATACTCACATAATCAGCCTTTGCAAGAGAATCAACCGGGTTATTTACCATGGAGGTCAGGAGGTTCGAAAGCACCTCACCTACTCCGGATGGAGCCTGACTGATATCGGCACTTCCCTTAAGCTTCACTGTCAGTGGAAAGGCAAAGCTTGCAAATACCGCCACAATACCGGCCAGCAGTGTGGAAAACAGATAAAGAAAGATCACAAAGCCGAAGCGTCTGTCAAATCCTGTATTTCCATGCGCAAGAGAGGATATGACCAGCACGAATACCAGAATAGGCGCAATGGCTTTCAGAGCACCCACAAAGAGACTCCCGAAAATGGGGATAATTGGGTTTCCCGGAAACAATAGTCCCAGTACAACTCCTATCACCATACCTATGATGATCCTGATGATCAGGCTTGTGCTATTATATTTTTTTATCAGTGTTTTCATTTTGCATCCCCCCAAACTGTCTCCGCTACGCCTCAAACTTGTAGCGCATACCACGGATATTACATAGCCGTGATCTGTTGTGACCAGCCTTGAAACACCTTGATTTATCTGGTTGTTCCGTCATGATCTGCCTTAATCCTCCCTGATTGGTTTTAACGATCCTTAAAACCTGCGGTAGTTTTTGTGGTAGTATGGAATATCGTTTGGATTATGGTAGTTTCGCTTTTTATCCACGAATATTCGAGAAGAGCATTAACCTTGGCAATATCCAATTTTACTGATAATGCCCCGTTCTTTGATTCATCTTTAACTTCACCACCTTCAACAGGTGAAGTTCCCGGTCCCACTTTTATCATTGCTCCTGTGGTCAACGGAATAATAATTTCAAAGACATCGCCCTCAATAAACTCCGGTTCGGCACCGCTATATAGTTTGATTTATCTTAACCATCCATCAACTCAGATTATTATACATAATAACGACAACACCGACAATTATAACTTACGCAGTTTTAGTACGATCTGCCTTCTATGTTCCATACCAGTCCCAAAAGGACTTGGCATTTACTCTTAGCTGGTTTCCGTTTCTTTCACCTTGAAGGGCGCCGTTTTAAATATTCATAAGTTTTATTCTCACCGAGCCGCATGATTTCCTTCATGTCATCTGCGGTGAGAAACAATATGTTCCGGTATTTCTCCGGAATAAATGTATCCTTCTCCATAAATATCCTCCCTCGAATAACGAGAAAAGCAGCAAACCTCCAGGATTTACTGCGTTTCTCAAAAATGTTTATAGTCCTTATAAAAATAAAATTAGGGAAATCTGACCATTTTATGGAGCACACGTAATTAAATCGGCTTCGCCGATAGCGGGTGCTGTCTCCGTCATGCCACGTGAGTCAGAATCATAAGGAATCCCCGCAAACGGGTACTCCTTATATCTATCTGCGATATTATTTTTCATAATTCCCATTATGATACAGAATAGCTTCCGTTCAGGTTATCCCCCTTAAAGATGATCCTGTCCTGAGTGTTGTCATATTCCCACTCGGACGTCTTAGCTTTATAGTCCCTTCCATTTATCTTAACCTTGATCTGCTTTATACTGTTGTCTTTTTTTCTTTTGATTGAAACAGTATCACTGTTCTTCACGTAATAAGGATTAATCTTAAACGGCAGACCATTAGCGCCCTTGGTCGCCCTTTTCACAGCCTTAACAGTTTCCTTATCAGCCCCATTAAGACCTGTAACCTGAATAAGCTTCTTTTTCTTATTGACCTTGATCTTACTTGCTATGTATGTTGCATTACCGCTTGAAACCGTAATCTCACCGAAGCTCTCAATTCCCACCTTCGACTTACCCCAGAATGGGATATCATGGTTATATGCAACCTGGTATTCGCCCTTTGGTTCTGCTGAATAATTCATGGGCTTGTTATCATGGGTTTCAATTACAGGTTCCGTATTATCCTTATTTCCGTTCTTCTCCTCCGGATTATCACTTTTCGGATCATCATTTACAGAATAAATGATTCTGTCATTATTCCCAAGTCCGCATTCACTAATCCCTTCTATAGATTTCCAATCATTCTCTGTTCCGGCGTATTTTACGGTATATCTGTCATTTTCTTCATCATATGATGACAGAGCGTCATTTCCTATTTTTTTTACGCTTGCAGGTATATAGATTATAAAATTCCCCGAGCAACAGGAAAAAGCCGACTCTTCTATCTCAACAACGCCTTCCCTAAGCCTTACATGCCCCAAATTACCACAGTTTTCAAACGCTGCTTCTCCGACCTTCTTTACACCTTTTGGAATGGTAATTGACGTCAGTCTGGTATTAAAAAAGGCATATCCTCCTATCTCTTCCAATGTATTTGGAAGGGCATTACTTATTCCGATCTTCTCAATACCACTGTTTTCAAATGCATTGTCCCCTATTTTCTTTAAGCTGTTTGGTAAATTTATATACTTGAGTGATCCA
>Ga0310691_10007668_pt1 | contig 11194 bp, 9 predicted proteins | sample 176DNAGHGlowgp2_FD_203887 | JGI IMG/M metagenome (GOLD analysis project Ga0310691, IMG submission 203887) | Sheep rumen microbial communities from Palmerston North, Manawatu-Wanganui, New Zealand - 1766 DNA GHGlow gp2 (v2) (version 2) | ecosystem: Host-associated > Mammals > Digestive system >... | reverse complement strand
TTCCGGCCTGTTCGGCCTGGGCATCGTCCTGTTTCCGTGCGCCGTCAGCTGGAAGGAGCCCGGCACGCCCGTCGGCTTTTTCCAACTGCCGATGGAAGCCTCCAACATCCTCCACACCGTCTTCGCGTGCCTGTTTTTCCTGACCATCGCCCTGAACAGCCTCCTCCAGTTCACCAAGCACGGAGCCGTCATGACGGAGCGCAAGATCCTCCGCAACAAGATTTACCGCATCTGCGGCTACGGCATGCTGGGGCTGATGGCGGTTTTCGCCGTCGCCAAGATCCTCGGCGCGCCGGGCTGGACGGTGATGGTCGTGGAAATCCTCCTCCTGCATCTGTTCGGTTTCGCCTGGCTGGTCAAGGGCGAGGCTTTTCCTTTCCTTAATGACATCGAAGAATGAAAAACAAGAAGACACTCGGCATCGTCCTGGCGGTGCTTTTGACGGCCCTCCTCGGCGGAGGCCTCTACCTGGACAGCCTGATGCCCATCATCACAGGCTATGCGGCCAAGAACCTTGCCTCGGCGGTCTTCGTTTCCGGACGGGACCAGGCGGACGTAGAGGCGAAGGACCTTCATTTCTCCTTCATCAAGTTCAACCGCAACAAGGTGGATTACGAAAACCGGACGGTGACGAGCCGTTTCCTCTGGCGTAAATCCACCGCCCAATATCGTGATGGATACGGAGTTACGTTGCTCCGCGGCAGGAAGGGCCTGCTCCCGGAGGGTAGTCTGTCCTTCGTGGACACGCTGCCGGCCAAGCCTTTGCCGGCCGGCGATTCCGCCCTCTCTGCGCGGCTGGCCCCCATCGCCGGGGCCCTGGTCCGGGACCAGGCCTATAACGGGACGCCGTACGCTTTCGTCATCCTTCATCAGGGGAAGCTGGTTGCGGAAAGCTACCGGCAGGGATTCTCCCGCGATACCCGGCTCCTGAGCTGGAGCATGGCCAAGAGCTTCACGAATGCGGCCGCCGGCCTGCTCTCCGGGGACGGCCGGCTGGACGTCCACGCCCCGATGGACATTCCCCAGTGGCAGAAGGACGGCCGCAAGGACATTACCCTCAAAGACTTGATGCAGATGCAGAGCGGCCTTTCCTGGAACGAGGACTACGGCAGCCGCTCCGATGTGAACCTCATGCTGCACCGGGAAACGGACATGGGCCTGTATGCCCTCTCGAAACCCCTTGAATATGAGCCTGGTACGCATTGGTATTATTCCAGCGGGAGCACGAATATCGTGATGCGCCACTTGCGCGGTCTGTTCGATTCCGAGGAGGCCTTCCTCGGCTATCTGCACGACCGCCTTTTCGCCCCGCTGGGCATCCGGGACGCCTGTTTCGAGTCAGACCTGAGCGGTACGCCGGTCGGGTCGTCCTACCTGTATCTCACGGCCCGCGATTACGCCCGTTTCGGCCAGCTGTACCTGGACGACGGCTGCGTGGACGGGAAAAGGATCCTTCCGGAAGGCTGGGTGGACTATTCGAAAACGCCGGCTTCGGACAGCCAGGGCCGCTATGGCGCCTTCTTCTGGCTGAACCGGGGCGGAGATTATCCCGACGCGCCGGAGGACCTGTTCGAATGCCGGGGCCACGACGGCCAGGAGATCTTCATCATCCCCTCGAAGGAACTGGTGGTGGTTGTCCTGGGCTATTCCCCGAAGCCGGACCACGTCATCGAGTGGAACCGTCTGCTGAAGGATATCCTGGGCGCGCTGTAGGCCGTCAATGCCCGAAGCAGCGGTCCAGTTCTTCTGGCGTGAAATGAAGCAGCTGCTTTAGGAAAGCGTTATTGGCGAACTGTTCCTTCAGGTACGCCTGCCTTCCGTCGGCATACTGGTGCAGGCCGTCGATCCTGCCGGTCCAGCGTTTATAATCGCCCATCCAGCGCTTGTTGTTCCGCTCCACTTCCGGTCCGATCATCCGGGCGAAATGGTCGATGGCCGCATTCACGCGGTCCTTGTTCCAGATGTACGTCATCTGATACTCCATCCGTTCGACGAACAGGGCCCGGAAATCAGGATTCTTCAGCAAGGCCCGGATCAGGTCGGTCTGCCAGAGCGGCTGGGACGTGGGTTTGAGGAAGAGGAGGAAACCGTCGGAACGGGGGCCGTTCAGCCCCATGTCCACGTCGTACAGGATCCAGCGCCACTTGTTGTCCAGATGGGGTGACTTGAAGCACCGGACATTGCCGGGATCCTTGTTGTCGAGCCAGATTTCCGCCACGATCCAGTCGGCATAGCTCTGCACGTCCATCCGGTCGCAGACATACGCGTAATACTGGGGTTGGGAGAGGTCGTGGCTCCGGGCATAGGACAGCAGGGCGCGCCATTCCTTCGCCGACCCGAACTCCGCTCCCGTATGCTGCGCGACAATGTCCAGGGAGTCCGTCGGGATGTTGTAATGCTCCTCGATGTAATGCTCGTTGATCTTCTCCCGGATGTAATACAGACCGTAATACTGTCCGTTGATGTAGAAGATGGCGGGGCGCGTGGCCATGACGTCGATCAGGCCGTCGGCCAGGTAGGAAGCCAGGTCGTCCTTGATCAACGTTCCATAGGCATCCTGCCCGCCGGTGCGCATCACGAAGGAATTGTACTCGTCGATGTCCCGGTTGGGAAAAAGCGGGTAGTGGAGCTTAGATGGTCCGTAAGCCGGCTTGAACTTGAATTTGAGGCTCTTCTTGGCGTTGATGCGGGAGTATCCCCCGAAGATGGAAGCACCACAGTCATAGGAGAATCCGACGCCTTCCCTGGGCAGCAGCGAGACATTGGCCTGCCGCCACCATTTTCTCCAGTAGTTGGCCTGTGTATAGGGATAATTGATGCCCGGAGTACCGTCCTCCTCGGTCCCGTTGGGCTTCAGCCGGTAAGGTCCGTTGGAATAGATGCCGCTTCCCGTCGAGAACAGGCCGCCGGGATCGCTGACCAGGCTGACGACGTCGAGCACGTGTCCTTCATTGATGATGTAAGTGTAGGAACCGACCGGCGAAGCGGAACCGTCTTCCCCATAAGCGATGGCCCGGATGACGGCGGTCTTGGTCAGGAGGAAAGGCTTCTCGTACTTGGGAGAGCGGTGGTCGGGAATGGATCCGTCCGTCGAATAATGGATCTCCCCCAGGGCGAAGAGTTCCACCTTCAGGGTGTCGACCCCGTCATATTGTCCTGACGCGACCGTGGCTGCCGGAGCGTTGCCGGCGGCCTCGTTGGCCCGTCCCGGGGTGATTATTCTGCTGGTGATGAAGGGACAGCCACGGAGAGAGACCAGGCTTTCCCCTTTCGGCATCCCGACGGGGCCGTACTCCAGGACGATGTTGCCGTCCGGGTCCGACAGGTAGAGCCAGTCCTTGCCGTTGCCGATGGAGAAGGGAGCACGGAGGGTGTCACTGGGGGGCAAGCCCTCGAAGGCCGAGTCGCAGTACACCGCCAGATAGCCGCCCGGAAGGAGGATAGTCTTGTCGGGAAAGCGGAAAAGGGAATAGTTTTCCTTGTCGGACAGACCGAAGCCGGAAAGGTCCGCCGGCTTGCCGGTCGGATTGTAGAGCTCCACGAAGTCCGAGTCTCCGGAGGCGGAAATCTCACTGAATGCAATCCCGGTCCGGTTGGGTTTCCTGCGTGTGGCCTGGTAGGCCTTCCGGCCCGTTTCATCGTTGGAATAGCCCGGCGTCAGGTCCTCTTCGGAGCGCTCGTCCATCTCTCCCGCCGAGTCCATTTCCCGGACAATGGACTTGTGTTTCTTGCTTTCGAGCGGGTCCAGGATGTCCACGAGCCGTCCCTCTCCGTCCAGCAGGAAGCAGCTGACGGCTTCCGGGAGGCTCTCGATGTCCTCCACCAGCCGGTATTCCTTCGGTCCCATCGCACTGGTGGAAAGATCCTGGTCCTTTCCGTCCACGATCAGCCGGTATCCTCCGAGGCTGACGGTCGTGTCGGTGGGATTGCACAGTTCAAGCCAGCCGTCCAGGACCCGGTATTCCGAGATGAACACCGGAGAAGGCGAAGCCTCCAGGGCATAGGGGTCCGCCGGCACGGCGGGCCGGCAGGCAAGGAGAAGGAAGGGCAGTATGCAGGTCAAGGCGCGTTTTACCATAATGGGGGGAGCGTTTATTCCACGAGGATCCGTTGGAGGGTTTCAATCTGCTCCCGCGTGACGTGATGTTTGAGGATGAGGTAGTTCTGGACTTTTTCCGCAAGGGTGGCTCCCTGGAAATTCGTCTTCAGATACTCGATGGAAGGCGCGTAGTTATAGGCTCCCCTGGAATTCCGGGTGTGTCTGGCCGTCCCGCCGAGCGCCAGGTCGGTAATCTCATAGTCCCGGGCCAGGTCGTTTTCGCTGACACCGGCCATCGCGGCCAGCAGGAAGGACAGGACGCCCGCCCGGTCTGCCCCGGCCGCACAGTGGAAATATACGTTCAGGCCCCGCGACAGGCAATCGACGACCGCGGCGATGGGCGGGCCGTACAGGTTCTCGGTCGTGATGGCGCCGAAGTCGGAGATCGGGCAGTGGTAGTATTCGACACCCGGGCCAAGCATCGAGTTGGTCATGTCATTGTCGGGGTTGTCGTCGAGCAGCAGCAGTTCCTTTTCCGACCGGAGGTCGATTTCGGCTCCGATCCGGAGTTCGTCCCGGAGGACGGCGATGCCCTCGGGGACGATCAGCGGGCTGCGTTCCTTGTTGCGGATATGGTCGAAGGCTGCGCCCCGGAACAGCCGTCCGAAGCGGAGCGTCTTCCCGTCCTCGGTCCGGAGACCGCCGAAATCCCGGATGTTCGTGACGAAATCCGCGCGGATCATCCGGCGCCGGCCCTGCACCAGGAAGGTTCCCTCTTCGATGGGAAAGAGGAAACTGCCGTTCTTTCCCATCAGGGCATAGGCGTATTCCCTGCCGGGTATCAGATTGTATATATGGCAGGTAAGGGTGTCGGAGGGAAGGGTATGGCGGACGACCGGGTCCCCGTGCAGCCGCAGGTCGTATATTTCCAGCACATAATGGCTCCAGGAGAGCTCCTTTTCCCAGGCGAACGTCACGGGCCGGGGTTTGTCGAACTGGGCGTACATTTCAGGGATATACCGGTCGATATGGGTGTAGGTATAGTCTGCGGGGTTGTAGTCCGAGTCGTCCAGGTAACGGGCGAGGAGGTCGTTTTCGATGGATACCTCCCGGGGCACGATCTGGGCGGCTGCCTCCGAAGCGAGGAGGAGGAAGCAGAAGCCGAGAATCGACCGGAGGGAAAGGGCCCGTTTTTTCATGACCGCAAATATACGGATTTTTCTTATCTTTGTCATGATGCCTACAAGCCCCGGTATCTCCGGATGGATTTGAATGGATAATATAACGCACAACGATGAGAAAGCCAGTTTTTGCTTGGATGGGCCTGTCCGCCCTGCTGCTTGTGGCCGCCTGCTCCCCGGCCCGCGAGATGATAAGCGGTGACCTGACGTTTTCCCTGGATGAGGGGATGAAAGTACAGCTTTCCGCCACCCTGGCCGACCGTCCCCTGACGGCGGAGCCTTCGACTTTCAGCGCCCTTTCCGTCGAGGGGGATGCGCCTGTTTTCACCCTGGTCCGGACGGAAAAGAAGACCGTGACCGACGCGTTCGGAAAGGGGACGGCCCTCGTCTTCCACGGCGAGGCTCCCGCAGCCGGAGGAAAGATCCTCCAGAAGCTTACGTTCACGGCCTATGACCGTTTCCCTTCCACCTTCGTCGCCCGGGCGGAATTCACCAACGCCACCGGGGCCCCGCTTTCGGTAAAAGGCTGGACGATGGACCGTTTCGAGCTGGCTGCCGGGGAGTCCGATCCCGGGTTCTGGTCCTTCCAGGGCCAGTCCACGGAGAACCGGTCCGACTGGATCTTCCCGGTCCGGGAGGGTTTCTTCCAGAAAAACTACATGGGCATGAACGGCTCCGACTATGGTGGAGGCACCCCTGTAACCTGCCTCTGGCGCCGGGATGCCGGCTTGGCCATCGGCCACCTGGAACCCGTTCCCCAGCGGCTGAGCCTGCCGGTGGAGATGAAGGCGGGCGAATCCCGGGCTACCGTGTCCATCGTCAAGGAGTTTGACGCACCGGTGGTGCTGGAAGACGGCGGTTCACTCTCGACCTGCACGACTTTCTTCCACGTGTTCAAGGGAGACTGCTTCGGCGCCCTCCGAAATTACGCCCAGCTGCTCGAATGCGTGGGTGTCGTGATGCCGGAAAGCGAGCCGGATGCCTTTGAACCGGCATGGTGCGCCTGGGGCTACGAGCGCCTGTTCACGATTGACGAGATCATCGGCACCCTTCCGAAGGTGAAGGAGCTGGGGTTCAAGTGGGCCACCCTGGACGACGGCTACCAGATCGCGGAAGGCGACTGGGACCTCAATACGGACCGCTTCCCCCGCGGGGACGCCGACATGAAATACATGGTGGACGAAATCCACAAATACGGCCTGAAGGCCGACCTGTGGTGGGCGCCGTTCGCGGCCGACCCCGGCACCAAGTTCCTTCAGGAGCATCCCAACGCCCTGATCCTGGACCAGGAAGGGAAACCGCGGGACATCTCCTGGTGGGACAGCTGGTACCTTTCTCCCGTGGATGAGGACGTCCGCTCCGAGACGAAACGGCTCGTCGAGAAGTTCATCGGAGAATACGGCTACGAGGGCCTCAAGCTGGACGGCCAGTACATGAACGCCGTTCCGCCGGACTACAATCCCGCCCACCATCCGGACGATCCGGAAAAGGTCGTCCGGGAGCTGCCGACCATCTTCAAGCTCATCTACGACACGGCCCGCGGCATCAATCCGCACGCCGTGCTCCAGTACTGCCCCTGCGGCGACTGTTTCTCCGTGTACAACCTGCCCTACACCAACAAGACGGTTTCCTCCGATCCCCTGTCCAGCTGGCAGATCCGTACCAAGGGCTATGTCCTCCGCGCCCTGGCGCCCAAGACGGCCTACTACGGCGACCACATCGAACTCTCCGACGGCGGCAACGATTACCCCACGCAGCTGGGCATCGGCGCCATCCTGGGAACGAAATTCACCTGGCCCAGGGAGAATCCGCGCCTGAAGAAGGGCGAGCCCGGCTATCTCCTGACCCCGGAACGGGAGGCCTTGCTGAAGAACGCCCTGGACATTTTCTACCAGAAGGACCTGGCCCACGGCGAATATGTCTGGGGCCTGTACGACATTGGTTTCGACTATCCGGAAACCCACGTGATTCGAAAGGACGGTACCCTCAATTACGCTTTCTATACCCATGGGACGCCGGTTCAGGAGGTTGAACTGAGAGGCCTGGAGGCCGGACACCGTTACCAATTGACCGATTACTACAACCATAAGGACCTCGGCGTCGTCACGGCGGAGGAGAAGACCGTCCTTCCGGTTCCCGTGGACGGAGCCCTGCTGGTCGAAGCGGTTGAAATCCAATAATCGGCCGGATATGAACAAGAAACTCTTTTCCGCGATCCTGGCGCTCGCCAGCGCAGTGCAACTTCCAGATGGTCTTCTTCCGCAGCAAAAGGCACCCGGAGGATATCCTCATCCAGGTGCTCCTGAACGGTTTCTGCGCCACCTTGCCGCTCCCCGAAGCCGCCCCGGGATTCTACCGCTGGAGAGACTTCAAGGAAAAGTTCGACAGATTGGCGATTTAGGGGGGACGGCCCTCCGGTTATTACTGAACCTGAACTGAAGACAAACATGAAAGTCGGATTATTCATCGACACCTGGTATCCGATGGTGGACGGGGTCATCAAAGTCGTGGACAATTATGCCCGCCGGCTGGTGCAGTATTGCGATGTCGTGGTTTTCTGTCCCGAGACCCGGGGGTTCAACCGGGAAGACGATGCCCGCATGCCGTATAAGGTGGTGCGCTGCTCGTCGTTCCCGCTCATCAAGAGCGACTACGACGTCCCAACCTCCATGCTGGACCCGAAGTTCGATGCGCAGCTCCTGCTGAGCGGCATCGACCTGGTCCATATCCATTCCCCGTTCTCCGTGAGCCTGGCGGGAGTCCTTTATGCCAAGGTTCACAAGCTTCCCGTGGTCGCGACCCTGCATTCGCAGTACAGGCAGGACTTCGAGAAGCCCCTGAAGTTCAAGCCTGCCGTGAACATGGCGATGGATGCCATCATGCGGGTGTTCAACGCCTGCGACGAGTGCTGGGCCGTGAACGAGGGCATCAAGGACCTGTATGTCCACGAATACGGCCTGACCGCCCCCTGCAAGGTGCGGCTCAATGCCACCGACCATCTGCCGGTACTCGATCCGGCCGAGTCGGCGCGGATCGTCAATGAGACCTATGGCATCCCGGCCGGGGCTACCGTCTTCCTCTTCGTGGGACGGATCAATTTCATCAAGAACATCGACTTCACGGTCCGGGCCCTGGCAAAGGCCAAGGCAATGGGACTGAAGAACTTCCGGATGTTGTTCGTCGGCAGGGGGCAGGACGAGGACAAACTTGCGGCCCTTGTCAGGGAGCAGGGTCTGACTGGGGAGGTTGTGATGTGCGGCCTGGTTTCCAGCAAGGAAATGCTGGAAAACCTGTATTCCCGGGCGAAACTCTTCCTGTTCCCCTCGCTGTACGATGCGAATTCGCTGGTGCAGATAGAGGCGGCCTGCCAGGGAACGCCCACCGTCTTCCTGGAAGGGGCCCGCACCGCCGCCACCGTGACTCCGGGTGTCAACGGTTTCGTCTGTCGTCAGGAGGAGGACGCCTATGCGCAGATGATCATGGACATCCTGGACCATCCGGACCTATACGAAAAGGTCTCCGACGCGGCGCGCCGGGACCTTTATCTCAACTGGGACGACGTCGTCCGTGACGTCTTCGCCGATTATTGCACGTTCGTGCACCAGTCCGTGTACTCCGACAGGTAGCAGGCCCGCGGGAATCATGCCCGGAATGCCTTCCTGGCAACCAGCCAGGCGAGGGCGACGACGGCGATGGCCAGGGCCATGATGACCAGTTCCACCATGACCATGCCGGCGGATTTCGAGAGGATGACAGCCACCCCGTCGACCAGGGCATGCAGCAGGATGGCAGCCGGGAAGAGCCAGGCCCATTTCCCTCCCTTCCGGGCGGCCGCCCAGACGAGAACGGAGAGGCCCACCTGCAGGGTTATCGCGGAGAACCGCTCCCAGAGGCCCAGCAGATAGGTGCCTGCGCCGGAGGCCTGAAGCTGTCCGAACTGCGTGGCCAGCTGGTCCTTTGCCTCAGCGGGCACCGTGGAGAGCAGGGTGTCCGTCTGCCCGAGATTGATCATCAGGGCCATCGTAAGGGTGGAGATCATCGACAGGCCGAAGATCAGGATCATTTCCATGCCGCCGTGGCCGAGGCCGTAGGCGATGCCCGGCTTGGTCTCCGTGGGCTCTTTCTTGAAGAGGAACTTCATGGCCAGGAACCGGCCCGTTTCCTCGAAGAGACCGGCCATCAGGCCTCCGTAAAGGGCGAAATACAGGGTATTCCCCTGGATGGCCGCCCCGTGCGGGCCCTTGAGGACCACTTGGTGGACCAGCGACTCCAACACCAGCGCGAAGACGACGAAGACGCCGGCGCCGATTAGGATCGTGGACAACTTGGCTTGATGCTTTTTCACCGCCCACCAGGCGAGGAAAACGGGAATCGCGATGCCCAGGAGGGCATTCACGATCATCATGATGATGGAGCTGACAGGGACCATGGCTACTCGGATTTAGATATACAAAGATAGTGAAGTGCACGGACTTGTAATCCTTGGAGACACGGATTGTCTTTGAAGAAGGTCAGGCTTTACCAAGACAGGCCGCTTCCGTCCAGCGGGTTCTTGGCCTTGATATCTGCGAACTCTCCGGAATTCCACCATGCGCGGTAGGCATCGGCCGCCTTTCTTTGGGTGGCCGGATATGCTTCGAGGCCATAATCGACACGACGGTTTGTCTGCTCGTCGAAGAGGAACGGGACCAGGGAAGGATACCCCAGAAACGTCTTCGCCTTTGACCTTTCGCGATTGTTTTCGGCCAACCGGATGCCCTCAATCATCCACAGGGCATACATTCCGAGAGAACTCTCGGCCCGGAGGGAAGACAGCGGATTGATCGGTGGATGGACTTCCCGTTTATCGTCCGCATACGAGAGAAGGTCGGGAATCTGAGCCGGGTCAAACAGCTTCATTTCGAATTGGTCTTGGTATTTCCCGTCCAGCAGGCCCTCCATGTAGGTGTCCACTTCGTTCTTCTGCCTCTGCGCGTCCGTTTTTCCGCAGGCCGCGAAAAGGACAAGTGCCAATAAGCCAATGACTCTCAGTCTCATGTCTTTCGTTTTTTAGAAATAACTCCCGGAATCCGGTACGTCACAAAAATAATCAATTATTGATAAAAGACAAAACAACGGGACCCATTCTCCAGCGCGTTACGTCTCAATCTCATTTTCGTCGCTTTGGGCAACATCTTTTTCGTCCTGTGTCCGATGGATGCCGTCATCGCATTTATCTGTATCAGGAAGGAGTGGCCGGTTTCTTTTCGAGGTGAATCCGCCCGGCAAGGGCGATAATGCGGTGTACAAGTCTCGCTTGTACACCAAAATGCGCTTCTGCGCGGGTTTTTCTGCTCAAGCCTTTCGGAATCGGTTGATAATCGGCCAAATCAGCGAGACTTGTACAAAGAGATGTTGTCCTGAGGCAGTTTTCCTGTACAGGTGAGACTTGTACAAGGGGCCATCGGCGAACCCGCCACCCCACAAACAAAAACGCCCCGCAGCAATGCGGGGCATTTGGAGTGGAAATAGGAAAGCGGAATACTTGCGGAGGTAATAAATCATCATTACCTTTAAAAAATAGAAGGCATGAATCAGATTTACTTTGAGGCGAACGGAGAAAAGCTGTTGTCGCGGATCGGGATGACCAAGAGCGAATCTGCCCGGCAGATGGGCATCCGGAAGCAGAATGTCAAGGCGTTGTTCAGGACTAAGAACCGGGAGACCATTTACAAGGCTGCCGCGGTGCTGTGGATCGAATCTATCAAAGTCTCAAAAACCAAGGCCATCCTCTCGTGAAATGGTTTTATGGTCATTTCCGCCAGTCATGCAGTAGTTTTATTGGCGGAACGCATTTCCATAGGGTGGTCATTATGGAATTCAAAGAGGTCCAAGGGTAAAAGCCAACGCTCGTTGGGGAAGCACCGGGGCCCGCCGAGACAGGTCCGACAAGTCATTCTCTGGTCTCCCGTCGGGAACAAAAACCCTTGAAAAC
>Ga0310691_10007667_pt1 | contig 11194 bp, 6 predicted proteins | sample 176DNAGHGlowgp2_FD_203887 | JGI IMG/M metagenome (GOLD analysis project Ga0310691, IMG submission 203887) | Sheep rumen microbial communities from Palmerston North, Manawatu-Wanganui, New Zealand - 1766 DNA GHGlow gp2 (v2) (version 2) | ecosystem: Host-associated > Mammals > Digestive system >... | reverse complement strand
TTATTGTTTTCATAAGGATAGTGGACGGCTCGGTGAAAAAGGGCGATAAGGTCCGCTTCATGGCCACCGGAAAAAGCGACAACGTGGTGGAAGTGGGATACTTCGGTGCAGGACAGTTCATACCCTGTGATGAACTGACTACTGGAATGGTTGGTTATATCTGTGCCAGTATAAAGGACCTGAAGGAAACGGCTGTGGGAGATACGGTGACAAATGACCAGAACCCCTGTGATGAGGCACTGCCGGGATACAGAAAGGTTAATTCCATGGTGTACTGCGGTATATACCCCGCAGATGCAGCCAAATACCCGGATCTCAGGGACGCATTGGAAAAACTCCAGCTAAATGACGCTTCTCTTGTTTACGAGCCTGAGACAAGTGCGGCTCTGGGCTTCGGTTTCAGATGCGGATTCCTGGGCCTTCTCCACCTGGATATCATCCAGGAAAGGCTCGAACGTGAGTATGATCTGGAACTGGTGACCACCGCTCCCGGCGTTGTCTATAAGGTATTTAAGAATGACGGCACCATGATAGAGCTCACAAACCCCGCAAACCTCCCGGATCCCTCTGAAATAGAGCATATGGAAGAGCCTATGGTGGCAGCGGAGATCATGGTAAATACGGAGTATCTCGGGGCCATTATAAAGCTCTGTCAGGAAAGACGCGGTATCCAGACCGGAATGGACTATATCGAGACCACCAGAGTCCTCTTAAAGTACGACCTTCCGTTAAATGAGATAATCTATGATTTCTTTGATGCATTAAAGAGCAGATCCAGGGGATATGCTTCATTTGACTATGAGTTAAAGGAATATGTTCCTTCACAGCTGGTGAAACTTGATATACTCATTAACAGGGAATACGTGGATGCTCTTTCATTCATTGTGTTTAAGGACAGTGCTTATGAAAGAGGCAGAAAGATGTGTGAAAAGCTGAAGGGTGAGATCCCGAGGCATTTATTTGAGATCCCCATACAGGCGGCTGTGGGGGGTAAGGTCATTGCGAGAGAGACCGTGAAGGCAGTCAGGAAGGATGTCCTGGCCAAGTGCTATGGCGGTGATATATCCAGAAAGAAGAAGCTCCTTGAGAAGCAGAAGGAAGGAAAGAAGAAGATGCGTCAGATCGGAAGCGTAGAGGTTCCGAAGGAAGCATTCCTTAGTGTATTAAAGCTGGACAGTGAGGACTAAAGAACAGTCGTGGAAAAGCATATTTCTCTCTATATTCATATCCCCTTTTGCGTCCGGAAGTGCAGATACTGCGATTTTCTGTCTTTTCCCATGGGAAAGGAAGATCCCGAAACCTACTTCCGCGCGCTTATAAGAGAGATAAGGGAAGAAAAGGAAACTGAAGGGAGAACAGCAGATACTGTATATATCGGGGGCGGAACACCATCATGTGTTCCGCCTCATTATATTGCGGATGTCATGGAAGAGCTTAGGGCTAAGTACCGGTTAGCGGATGATGCAGAGGTATCCATGGAAATGAATCCCGGGACCTTTAATGCTGAAGGGGCAGAGATATTAAGGGATGCCGGGATAAACAGGATAAGTCTCGGAGTACAGTCCCTTAATGAGAAGACCTTAAAGAGGCTTGGCAGGATCCACTCAGCGGAGGATGTTTACAGGACATACGACGAATTAAAGGCAAAGGGTTTTAATAATATCAATTGTGACCTTATCTCTTCAGTACCGGGGGAGAAGAGTATTGACCTTAAAAGAAGCCTTGAAGGGATCACTGCTCTTGGCCCTTCCCATATTTCCGTGTATTCACTGATAATAGAACCCGGTACACCACTATATGATGAATATAGTTCCGGCGGACTTACAGATCTTCCGGATGAAGACGAGACTATTGATAATGACCTTATGATCATCAGATTTCTCGGTGAAGCAGGCTATGAGAGATATGAGATATCCAATTATTCCCGTTCGGGAATGGAATGCAGGCATAACATGACATACTGGGAAAGAAAGGATTACAGGGGATTCGGTCCCGGAGCTGCATCCCTTGTGGGACAAAGAAGGTTTACGAATACCCGGGATATGGAGGTTTACATAAGTAAGCCGGGCAAAGACCTTTCTGAAGAAATACTCCTTACGAAGAGAGAGGAAATGGAGGAATTCATGTTCCTCGGACTCCGTAAGTGTAACGGTGTATCATGCAAAGAATTTAGGAAGTGCTTTGGTCTTGACATATATAAAGTATTCGGAGAACAGATAAATAACCAAAAAGCCCTTGGGTTTATGGAAACAGACAATGACAGGATCCGTTATAACACACAAGGGCTTAATATTTCCAATATTCTCATGGCAGATTTCATAGAGTCATAATCGGCTGTATGCTCGCGAGCACTGTGCCACCCTGCGTTCCCACCGTGCCACCCTGCGTTCCCACCGTGTCACCCTGCGTTCCCGCCGTGTAACCCTGCGTTCCCGCCGTGTCACCCTGCGTTCCCGCCGTGTCATCCTGAGGGCTCCGCCCGAAGGATCTCTCCTGAGACTGCAGGAGATTCTTCGCTTCGCTCAGAATGACAAGGAGTAAGCTCAGAATGACAAGGAGTAAGCTCAGAATGACAGGAAGTAAGCTCAGAATGACAGGAAGTAAGCTCGGAATGACAAGGAGTAAGCTCAGAATATCCCCGTAAAAAGGAGCGCGGAACTCCGGATAAATCCCTTAAATATGGCGGATTTCAGATTGCAAACGGGGTTCCGCTTTGGTAAAATATACGGGATGGAGACTATTGTATTTGAATATGATATTCAGTCTGACGTAATGAGCTTTTCCAGGAATGTGGCGAAGTTCATCCCGTGTCAGGTAAAGATCCTGAATTACAGCGAATCTCTTGAAATCGCCGGGAAGGTCTGCCCCGACGATGTTAAGCGTGCCATCATGTTTTTCAGGCCTATGCGCTATGACTCACCGGGGCGCAGGGAATTTTTCAGATGCATGGACTTCAATGGTTCCTTCCGCTGGTACAAGGTCAGCGGGAAGACCATAATGGATGAGAATAACCGGCCGGCTCTTCTGTACGGTACCTTTAAGCCAGTGGATATCAATGATGAGGCTGAGGGAAGCGAGATCAGAAGCGTTGCCGATGAGCTTACGGGTCTTGACAGCAAGGAGGAATTCAGCACAAAGCTGAATACGGCCTATGAGGAACGAAAAGTCGGAGAGATCCCGAATCTCATATTGATCGAGCTCAAGGGCTATGACAAGCTTCTGAAGGATGAGGGCAGGGACAGGGCCGATTCCGTCATTGTGGAGGTGTCCAGGATATTCAAGCGCTCGTTAAGGGCCAGTGATATAGTGGGACGTCTCGATATTAATCATTTTATGATCTATTTACAGGGAGTTTCGGATCCCGGTATAGTCGTTGATAAATCCACCTATTTTTTCCGTGCCATTAAGAATATCTGGAGTCATTCTTTTATAGAGAATCCCGAAAAGATCCTGGCAGTTGGGATAGCCATAATGCCGAATGATGAGACCCCGGATTATGAGAAGATGCTGTCAAAGGCTGAGGACGCCCTTAAAGAAGCGAAGAAAGAAGGCTCTGAGGGCTTCGTGCTCTATGATGACGAACTGAGAGTCAGGAGTGAGATAGAGGAAAAGCCTGAGGAGATAAGCGATATCAGGCTCATAAAGAGTGTCCTTGATCCCATCATGTCCATAGCTTATGCGGTTGATGAAGAGTATCACCTTCTGTATATGAATAAGGCACTGAGGGAGAGGGATCTGGGAAAGACCAGAGGATTCTGTTATGAGGTCCTGAAGGGACAGGAAGAGCCCTGCAGCGACTGTCCTATTCGCTTATTAAAGGAAAACCAGTCTTCTCTGGATGCGGACGTGTATTCACCTTACCTAAGGAGTGAGGTCAGGACCAGGGTTACACGCATATCCACCGGAGACAGGAGAAGAGCGTATGTCCTTCTGGATGTCAATGAGGACATGAAGACCGAGTTCCAGAATATCCATAAGAGCATGGAACGGTTCAATAATGCCATATACAGCGCCCATGATCTCATATGGGAGATCAATCTCACCAGGAATAAGTGCACCAGAGTCAGGGAAGAGAACATAATGTACGTTCTCGAAAATCATGTGGCTGATTACGAAATATTGAGAAAGCGCTTTTTAGACCACGTGATATTTTATGATGACAGAGAGGATTTTCTCTTTGTGACGGATCCCGGATATCTGAGAGAATCCAGGAAAAAGGGAGAAAAAGAGCTTCACAGACAGGCGAGATTCTTAAATCAGGACGGCACATATCACTGGTATGACATCAATACTGTCTTCATCCGCAGAAATGAGGAGAATGAGGACGAGCTGGTATTTATAGCAGCCAGGGATATCAATGAGATCAAAAATGATGACGCGAGAAACGCTGCCATGGAGAATAAATACAGGGCTATGCTGGACAATAATGCCTATCTCAATGAGCTTGCCCAGGATAATGAGCGTTACGAGCACATCAATGAACTGACGGGGATATATGTATTTGAGTACAACGCTCCCGAACACAGGTATTATATCTGTTCCACCTTTGAGGACATGTTCACCATCACACCGTCCATGAAGGAAGGAGCCTGGACCCTCCTCGAAAGCCTGGAACCTGCAGAGGAGGACAGAAAGAAGTTTGAGGACTTTGTGGAAAACGTCAGGAATAAGCCTGATACAAATGTTATAACCATAAAGCTCGTAAATAAGAATAAGGTTTCCAGATGGTTCACCATTACGGTGCAGACCCTGAAGGGACTTAATAACAAGCTTACCCGTGTACTCGGGATCCTTCAGGATGTGAATGCGGAAATGGAGATAAAGGCAGAGCTGGAGTTCAGGGCTGACTATGACTCCATGACGGGTCTTTACAACGCAGATGCTTTCTACAGAAATGTTTCAGAGCTCATTCACCACGTGAAGGGATCCAGCTTTGCTATTATTGCTGTGGACATCGAGCACTTCAGGATCATCAATGACCGCTTCGGCGTGGACGTGGGCAACAGGTGCCTGATGGCCATGGCCCAGGCGATAAAGGACAGTATTTCCGAAGGAGACATTGCCGGCAGGTATGAGGCCGACATGTTCTCAATCCTCATAAATTATAACAAGGATCAGGACATCATTGACTATATCAGAAAGCTGGATGATCTCTTTGAGTTCGAGGAAGCAAAGCTCTGCGGATCCACTCTGAGCTTCGGGATATATAAGATAACCAATAAGAACGTGGCTATCCGTCTCATGTGCGACAGGGCGAGACTCGCAAAGAAGGACATTAAGGGCAACATGCTCACGAACTTCGCCATCTATGACGACAGGATCAGACTCATGCAGAGAAAGATCGCACAGATGGAGAGCGAGATGCAGACAGCTCTTGAAAAGAATGAGTTTGTTATGTACCTGCAGCCGAAGATAGACCTTACGACTGAGAAGATCTGCGGCGCGGAGGCTCTTGTGAGATGGAACCACCCCACGGGGGGACTGAGGCTTCCAGGAGAATTCCTGCCTTTCTTTGAGAATAACGGCTTTATAAAGAAGGTGGATGAGTACGTATGGGAAATGGCTGCGGGTTTTCTGAGCCATCTGAAGGAGCTGAATATCAAGGTGCCGATCTCTGTCAATATTTCGAGATTCCATGTGGGCAGCACGGATCTGATCAGTATCCTCTGCGATCTCACGGAGAGATACGGGATAGACAACAGGGACCTGGAGCTGGAGATCACTGAAAGCCTCTTTACCGAGGATGTGGAAAAGCTCTACGAGCTCATGAATGCGCTGAAATCCAGGGGATTTGTCATAGAGATGGATGATTTCGGTACGGGATATTCATCTCTTAATATGCTGAGAGAAGCTCCCGTGGATGTGATAAAGATAGACAGGTATTTTATCGACGAGATAATGTCCACCAGGAGGGGACGGATAATCATAGAGAACTCCGTTACCATGTCAAAGCAGCTGGGGCTGCAGGTGGTGGCTGAAGGCGTTGAAACCAGGGAACAGGCGGATTTCCTCAGATCCATTAACTGTGATATCGCGCAGGGGTATTATTATTCAAAACCGGTAAACACGGTGGAATTTGAAAAAATGTTGTTTGAAGGTATTAAAACAAAGGGAAAGTGACAGCGCACAGGTAAAAGACAATGATTTTTGTGAAGCAGAAAGACCTTAAAGAGGGGATGCGGCTTGCAAAGCCGATCTACGACAAAAAGGGGGTACTTCTTTATGAGAGGAATTCCAAACTCACCGGTAAGAGCATAGAGTCAGTCCTGAATTTCGGCATTATAGGGTTGTATATCCTGGAACCGGCAGAACCGGTTCCTCCCATTACCGATGAGGATCTTCTGTTTGAGAAATTTCAGATGGTATCGACTTTTACCATTAAGGACGAGTGGAAGAGTATAAGGGAGAAGGGCAAGGCCCAGTCTATTCCCATGCTGGTTTCACAGGTTATAAAGAATTACGGGCACCTGGACCACAAGATGAATTTTGTCCAGTCCTTAAGAAGTCAGGAGGACAAGTATTATAAGCATGCATTGAATGTGGCCATACTCTGCGCCCTTATTTCCCACAGGATGAATATTCCCGTAAGTGATCAGAATGAGCTGGTGACTGCAGCGCTGGTGCATGATATCGGGAAGCTGGATATCCCTCCCGAGATACAGGCAAAGGAAGAAGAACTTACCGAAGGGGATCATGATGTGATCTACAAATATGAGTCTCTGGGCTGCCAGTATCTGGACCAGCCCTTCGGAGGCACTCCCGGCGTGAAAAAGCTCATCTTGCAGGAGCAGAGGACCGTACAGGCATTCAGGAAGGGTAATGGGGATCCAAACGCAAAGATGTCCACCGGTGCCAGGATACTGATGGTGGCTGATAAATTTGACAGCAGTACTGCAATGAATGAGCACGCTGATCCGACTTCCGAAATAACGGCCATAAGGCACCTTATGGATCATCCTGAAAAGTATGACTCAAGAGTAACGGATGCTCTTATAGAAAGCATAAATATCCTTGTTCCGGGCTGTACCGTGGAGCTTACAAACGGTGAAAAGGGACTGGTCATAGCCGAGAATCCGAGAAATGTCCTAAAGCCCACTGTCCTTCTGTTTTCGGATAATTCCATAATCGACCTGGGACAGGAGCTTATTTTCGGAAACCTGGATGTTAAAGACGTTATGAAGACCATGGATAACAGGGTTGCTGTTGACAGAGATTTCATGGAGGAAGGTTTCGGAGTGAAGAAAAAGCCGGAAGTAAGTGAAACTCCGGATAATGATCTCCCGATCCCTGAGGGATTTTTAGATGCTTGATATTAGTGCGCTGATAAAAGAAGCCTCCGAAAGGGATGCTTCAGATATTCATATTACTGTGGGAGTTTCACCGAGATTCAGGATACACGGGGAACTCGCAGAGACTAATTTTCCTAAGATGACCCCGGGCGATACGCTTGAGGTCCTTCTTAATCTTATGACCCCGGAGCAGAGGGATACCTTTGAGAAGCAGGGGGATATAGATATCTCGGTGTCTGTCAAGGGAGCCGGCAGATTCAGGGTCAATGCCTATAAGCAGCGGGGGCTGATATCCATCGCCATGAGGCTTGTGGATCTGGAGATACCGGATGCAGCTTCCCTAAGACTTCCCGGAGAAGTGATGGAACTCTGTAATGAGAGGAAGGGTCTCGTCCTCGTTACCGGTCCTTCAGGTTCCGGAAAGTCAACGGTCATAGCTTCTCTTATAGACAGGATCAATTCTTCCAGAGCCTTAAACATCATTACCCTTGAAAACCCCATTGAGTATCTGCACAGCCCGAAGATGTCCATTGTGAACCAGAGAGAGATAGGCATTGACGCTTCTGACTACCGCGCAGCCATCAGCTCTGCCCTGAAGCAGGATCCTGATGTTCTGGAGATAGGAGAGATCAGAAATGAGGAAGAGGCAGCCCTTACCCTGATGGCAGCGGAAACCGGACGGCTTGTTTTTACGAGCTTCTATACCATGGGAGCGGCGGATACCATAGAGGCATTTATGGATCTCTTCCCGGAGGACAGGAGGAGACAGGCGGGAAACAGGCTCGCAAGCGTTCTCAGAGGGACAGTGTCCAGACAGCTCATGCCATCCACAGGAGGCGATCTTATCCCGGCCTATGAGATAATGATCTCGGATAACAGGGTGTGTGAGATGATAAGGGAAGGAAAGATAAGGGATATCACGGCCTATATGGAAAACAACAATCAAAAGGGGCTGATCACCATGGACCAGTCTGTTTTGGAATTATATAAAGGGGGCACGGTCTCTATGGAGGAGGCATTAAGATCAGCCTGCAACCGTGAGGGTATGAAGAAAAGCATATCCGTGTGGGTCACCGGGGACGGCTCTCGCTGACTTACTTGACACCGATACGGATTGGTGATAATTTGTAACAATTCAAATACGTCACTTGCGGAACCGCAGGTGACGTATGAAAACTAAGGCATTCGGGGATTCTCCCCGGAGATCATGCGTTCTGTGTGATCAGATTTCATTTTTCAAAATATTTAAGGAGTGTTTTATGTTCAGTTCTGTTCATTCTATGGCACTTCACGGTCTTGAAGTACGTGAAGTCTCCGTGGAGGCAGATATCGCTGAAGGCGGACTTCCTGTCTTTGAAATGGTGGGGTTCCTTGGAAGTGAGATCAAGGAATCGAAAGACAGGATAAGGACAGCTCTTCGAAACAGCGGCTTTTATCTCCCTCCAAAACGTATCACAGTAAACTTAAGTCCCGCCGACATGAGAAAGACAGGGTCACATTTTGATCTGCCGGTAGCGGTATCTCTTCTGCAGTCCATGGGTATCATAACCGACAGCACCGGCGACACGGTTTTTGCAGGAGAATTAAGCCTTTCCGGCAAAATATCAAGGGTGAACGGGATACTTCCAATGGCGATAAAGGTGCATGAGCTGCATTATAAGCGCTTCATCGTCCCAAAAGAAAATGCAGTGGAAGGAGGGGCGGTTGACGGTATAGATGTTATTGGGGTATCTGATATCGATGAAGTCATAGGATTCTTAAACGGGGATATTGAAATAGAGCCCTGCAGGGTTAACGTGGAGGAACTCATCAATAAAAAGAAGCTATATGGCGCCGACTTTTCTGAGATAAAGGGACAGAAGGCTGCGAGACGGGCTATAGAGGTAGCGGCTTCCGGAATGCATAATCTCCTGATGACAGGCCCTCCCGGAGGCGGAAAGAGTATGATGGCTAAATGCATACCATCGATCCTTCCGGACCTCACACGGGAAGAATGTATGGAGATCACCGGGATCCACAGCATCGCCGGGATCCTTGGCAGTGAAGGACTTGTTACAGGGAGGCCTTTTATAAGTCCTCATCATACGGTTTCGCGACAGGCCCTGTCAGGAGGAGGCAGCATACCTAAACCCGGAGATATTTCTCTCTCCCACAGAGGAGTTCTCTTTCTGGATGAATTCCCTGAGTTTGCGCGAAGTACCATAGAGATACTCCGTCAGCCGATGGAGGACCGGGAGATACATATATCCAGAGCTTCCGGTAATTACACATTTCCTGCGAATTTCCTGCTTGTAGCTGCAATGAACCCGTGTAAATGCGGTTACTATCCCGATAAGAAATGCACCTGCTCCGAAACTTCCATAAGAAATTATCTCTCCGGTATCAGCGGCCCCATACTTGACAGAATAGACATAGTCTGCAACGTGGAAGGCCTGTCCTATGAGGACCTGAGAAACGATGATGCCTCCGGCGAGGACTCTGAGACCATAAGAGGCCGGGTTACTGATGCTTTTGAGATACAGAAAAAGAGGTTTAAGGATATGCGGATCAACTTTAACTCGGAAATGAGTACAAAAGACATCCGGGTTTTCTGCGAACTGGGAGAAACGGAAGAAGAGCTCTTTAAGGAGTCCTTTGAGGCGCTTGGATTGTCGGCCAGAGGCTATCACAGGATATTGAGGTGCGCGAGGACCATTGCGGACATGGATCATTCCGACAGGATAAACTGTTCCCATCTGAGTGAAGCAATAGGTTACAGAAGCGCATACAGAGGTTTATGGAATGTGTAATAAAGAAATAAGATATATATGTGCTCTTGAAGATGAATTCCCGGAAAAGTTAAGGGGAATACCAAATGCGCCCCATGGGATCTACGTGAAGGGGCGGCTCCCTGATCCGGAGAAAAAGACTGTATCCATTATCGGCTCCAGAAATAACAGTGAATACGGAAGAGGAACAGCTGAGTACTTTGCAAAAGAGCTTAGTAAACACGGGGTGCAGATAGTGAGCGGCATGGCCCGGGGCATAGACGGCATCTCACAGAGGGCGGCTCTTGCAGCAGGGGGGTTAAGCTTCGGTATCTTGGGCTGCGGTATAGATGTTATTTACCCTCCGGAAAACCGGAATCTGTATGAGACCATATTGGAAAAAGGGGGGATCATTTCCGAATATCCCCCGGGAATGTCACCGAGAGCCTCGCTGTTTCCCCAGAGAAACCGCATAATATCAGCTTTTTCCGACATACTTCTCGTAATAGAGGCGAGGCAGAAGTCCGGGACATCCATAACGGTAAGGCATGCGCTTGAACAGGGGAGAGATATATTCGCAGTCCCAGGCAGGATAACCGACCCTTTGAGCCATGGCTGCAATAAGCTGATAGCGGACGGTGCAGGCATAGCCACCTGTCCAGGCGACATACTGGAAGCCCTGGGGCTTATAAAAACAGGAACCCGTAAATATAAAAAGATCGATCTCAATAAGTTCTCCGATCTGACAGACAGGCAGTTAAAGATAATCCATTGCCTCGATTACAATCCCGTGAGTATAAATGAGATTATTAATAAAACCTCCATGCCCATAAGCGATGTTGTAACAGAACTCCTGAGGCTCGAATTAACAGGCTGCGTTGAAAAAATCGGTTCTGCGTCGTATATCCTGAAGATGCGGCTCTGAGGGAGTCAGGGGAGTCAACGGGGACGGTTCCAATGGCGTTAAGTTAAGATCGCTATGACCCTCATCAGTCGCCTTCGGCGACAGCTTCCCCCAGAGGGGGAAGCCTTAACGTATGACGGGCATGCCGTCAGTCTGTGGTGAAAGACCACAAAGGGCGTAGTTGCCGACGAACCCCGTAGCGACTCCCAAGGTTTACATCGTGAGATGTAGGCGAGAAGAAGGGATAGCGAAAT
>Ga0310691_10007665_pt1 | contig 11194 bp, 3 predicted proteins | sample 176DNAGHGlowgp2_FD_203887 | JGI IMG/M metagenome (GOLD analysis project Ga0310691, IMG submission 203887) | Sheep rumen microbial communities from Palmerston North, Manawatu-Wanganui, New Zealand - 1766 DNA GHGlow gp2 (v2) (version 2) | ecosystem: Host-associated > Mammals > Digestive system >... | reverse complement strand
CCCGAAGCTGGGTAGCGGCAAGTGGGATTTCCCGGGCATGAAGAAACTCGCCACTGAGCTCGTCGAAGGCAAGTAGGCTCAACCAGTTTAGCCATCCCCGACCCCACCATTGTCATCCTCGCGTAGGCGAGGATCTTTTTTGTTTCCGCAATGTAAAAATTGCACGTAAACAAAATTTATTTGGCACATTTTGGCCGCGAAATCGTTTTATAGTATAGATAGGGCCTTCTCTATCCGCGACACGGGCGCGTTCCCGCATTTTCGGATTAAAATGACAGAAAATGAAAACTTTGTAGAGTCGGATATCCGCGATATCGCTCACGAATTCAACGTGATTGTGGACTCCGTGAAAGATGACAAGAGCAATTTCGTTCACGACAGATACTTTAGGTTCGCCTTTGCGAAGCCCTCCCGCATGGTGGAACTCCTGACGCTGTTTTCGCGTCACAATCCCTCGCTCAAGGCATTCCTAGACACCATCGACCTTGCAAGCTTGCGAGGATCGAGCGAAAACCTTTCCAGTGACAAGCATGCAGGCTCCGCGGACCTCGTTTTCGAGGCGAATCTCAAGGAAGGCGGCGTCACCGGACTCTACGTGGGTATTATCGCTGAGCACAAGTCCACCAACAGGGACAATGTGTTTCTCCAGATTTCGGAGTATTATCACCACCTGTTCCTGGAGCGCGGAAAGGACGTGCCTGTGGTGGCATTCATCGTCTATAACGGAGAGGATGGCTGGGATCCGCTCAGCGAAACGCGGTTTCCGAACTATCCCAAATATTACCACGACATCGGATTTCCTTTCAAGGTGGAATTCTTGGATGTGGGACACGCCATCGATGATGCTGAATTGAAGGCTCTTTCGCCCATTACCCTTGTCGCGCTCACCGCAATGAAGTATATTTGGGACATGGAGAAGTTCTCCGTGTCCTTCCGCGAGGCGGCGAAGTACCTGTTCAAGATGCAGAATACCAATGAGGGGAAGGATTTTATCAAACAGTCGCTTTCGTATTTCTTTTGGAAGTGGCCCTACAAAAGCGAGGTAATCAAGATGGATAGTCCGGAAGCCATTGCAAACAAGGGTTACGAAACCTTCGGCGAGCATTTCTTCAATGCAGGCGAGGCAAAAGGAGAGTCCAACGCCATCAGCGTCTTCGAGAAACTGGGTGTTTCTCCCGAAAAGATTGCCGAGGCGAAGGCGATGCTGGCAGAGCTCGCGAATAAGTAACCACCATTGTTATCCCCGACCCCACCATTGTCATCCTCGCGACTTGTGCTGAGCTTTGCCGAAGCAAGGCGAGCATCTTTTCACTCGTCATCCCCGTCTTGCCATCGCCATCCTCCTTCCTCGTCATCCTCGCGCAGGCGAGGATCTTTTCATTCGTCTTGCCCGACTCGGTCGGGGATCTTTTTGTTTCCGCAGTGTAAAAAATGCACGTAAACAAAATTTATTTGGCTCATTTTGGCCGCGAAACCGTTTTATAGTATAGATAGGGTCTTCCTTATCCGCGACACGGGCGCGTTCCCGCATTTAACGGAATAAAATGACAAGAGAGGAATTCCTCGCCATGGTCAAGGATGTACACGAGCACCCCGAGCATCTGGCGAAATATCGTAAGAAGTATAAGAACGTCTACCCGTTCAGCGACGGCATTTTCAAGATGCTCATGGCGAACGAGGCAAAGCCGCAGCGTACCGTGAAATTCTTAAACGCCATGCTCGGGCTCAACGGCCGCAAGGCTATCAAGACTTACACGCTGGGCGTACCCGAGAACCCGGGTGTGCTCAACGACAAGACCGCCATCTTCGACATCTACGGCACGACACAGGCGGGTGAGCCGGTGCTTATCGAGGTGCAGCAGACATTCAACAAACTGTTCGTCGACAGGCTCATCTACTACACCGGCCGCGTCGTCTCGCGCACTGTCAAGAAGTCGCAGGACTACAAGTTGCCGCACATCTACGTGCTCTCGCTTTTGACCGAGAACCAGTTCCCGAAAGAGTCGAACACCTACCTGCACCATGCGCAAATAGTGCGCAATCGGTGTATTTTCTACAATAAGCTGGATATCTATCTGGTCGAAATCGAGAAGTTCTTCGCCATCGACAAGCGCACCCCGCCGGGCAAGCGCGAAGCGACCGACAGGGCTGAGATGCTGCGCTTATTCCGGGATGTTCTTGAAGAAAAGGACATCCCCGAGGAAAAGCTGAAGAAACTGCTTGACAAGGACTTCATGAAAGATGTATCTTTAGTAGGGTACACCGACGAAACACTCCTGAACGAGGTTGACGGGATGACGAATATTATTTACGAAAAACAGGGATCATATTTGCAGGGCGGCGAAGACAAGGCAAACGAAATTGCCCTCGCGATGCTTGCCGAAGGCGATTCCGTTGACAAAATTGTCCGTGTTACCAAGCTCCCGAAGCAGGAAGTGGTCAAGCTGAAGCGGCAAGCCGCGAAAAAACTGGCAACGGCGTAGTTCTATTGTCATCCCCGCCCGTCATAAGGTCGCTGAGCTTGCCGAAGCGCACCAAATTTGGCGCGGATTCACAAAATCAATTCATAGGCAAAAGCCCCGGACGGTGCGTCCTGGGGCTTTGATTGTTTAGGGGTAAAGGGAAGGCCCCCCGGTGGTGGGGGGCTTTCTCTAAAAAGATTACCAATGATTAAAGTTTACAGATCCACCATTGGATGTCGTTATTGTTATGGTACAGTTGTCAGAGCTATTCATTCCAATATCCCTTTCATACCAATCATTTTGTACATTAAACGTTTCGGTAGTAGAGCCTCCACTACAATTCGTATAAGTTAGCGTTATGGGATCTCCTGTTTTATGCTCAATCCTCAATTTCGTGGCATAAGACTTATGATTTAAGGTCAAAGTATAAGTAGTGCCCACAACCAATGATGCTGATATGGATGTAGCATTGTCAACACCGGCTACGGTTCCTAGATCAACCGTTCCAGACCCTCCACCGCCACTGAAGCAATTAGGACAAGACACTTCTTTCCACCACCAAGTATCAGTAGCGGAATTATTTATCCACTGGTCAGTAAATGGTTTACGATCGGGATTTAAGGCATAGCATTTTCCGTCTGCCATGTTTGCTAGCCCAGATTTATAACAATCCCCATAGCCGCCACCAACTCCATTGACAAAAGCAACACATTCGCACTCACCGGAACTTCCCGAAGAATACTTCACTTCAAAGGTACATGCGTCCGTAGTATGTCCACCATCATCAGTCAATGTCAGCGAATAACCTATGGTACCAGACGGATTTGTCGCGTTGAACGTGATATCTCCACCCGTAAAATCACCTGTTGCACCAGAAACGGCAGCGCCAGATGTCGTTGCAGCAACGGTATATGTACATCCGGCACCTTCACATCCACCGACAGTCAAATTCCCCTGAGGAATCGTTATTTCAACAGAGTTTGCTGCATCCTTATCAGCTATGGCAATGCTACTACACGAAAGTGTCGCATGCGTTTTTTCTGCTATAGTTTTCGTGCAGTGGGCAGTCGTACTTTCGTTAAAATAGAGACTATATTCACCGGGGCCTAAATTGCCTACGGATATCGCAGTTGCCGTGCTGCCGGATGAAATGGGATCAGTCACGCCATCTTTTTTCAAGACCCAGCTATTGCAATGCGTTACGCCGGTAACAGAGAACGTTGCCTTTTCTGTAGCATCAGAATACATTGATTCCGGGCTAACGCTGCATTCACCGGTAGGCACTCCGACGGGGCGGACGTATGGAGAACCTGTACATGTCGTGGGAGTATCGCCAACAACAACAATCAACGCAACAGATTGTCCCTCATCAACAATTTCATTATTGTTTAGGTCTATATCTTGAGAAGCCATTCCATTCAAAACCAATGTAGTTTGCCACAAAATATTCCCTTGTAGGCTGGTTTTGTAAATCATAACAGGAACTGTTTCATAATTTGACCCCGTCGCCGAAACAGTCAACGTATTCCCTGAAATACTACAGCTTGCTTCTGCTTCCACAGCGGCAATTACCTCAAATTCATCTGTAGTGCAACTTTCGTATACAGCGCCAGCTTTATTCGTAGCCTTGACTGTATAACTGTATTTTCCTGTCGAGAACTTTTCCGCCTTCGTATTGACAGATGGGGTCCAAGTATCTCCTGTAACAGGCTGTTTCCCTTCGCCATACCCGATATCAGTTATGTCACTTGTCAGCGAAACAGAGTAATAGCACCCTGTACTCGGGCAGTTCTCAAACGAATAAGTCAATGTTGGAACACCAAGCCCCTGAATCACAGTCTTTTCGTTTTCCGGAATACTGCATTCTATAGTCATCTTTTCATATTTTTTTGTTGTCACCGGGCAGGAAACAGTCGGCGCATCATTGTAATCGGCATCATCGTCCTCGTATGCGCCAATCGTGAACGTATATTGGAGCGAGCCAGTTCCCGTATGCAAATGTTCTTCGAACGGCTTTTCCGCATTATCATCCACCATGAACTGGCCATTTTCATTGCAGCTCACAAATTCACCAGGAACAACGATATCACCTGAATTCGCCGTTATCTTGCAATGTTTCGCATTCGATACGTTTCCAATCGGAGCTGTGATAACCCATTTTTTCGTATTTTCTTTATCAAACCCTGCAGAAACTGCATCGCAATTCATGGTTATCGCATACGGGCAATCACTGGATATCGCCTTCAGGGTAAAGCCAGAAGATGCCTGCAACCGGACCGTTTTTACCTTTTCCGGGTTGAATCCGTACTTGTTCAAGAATTCTTCAACAGGGATTGACGTTGCCGAATTGCTGAGATATCTTGCTGGAGATTCAACCCCGTTTTCGTCGACAAGGACGATCTTTATGTCGGCGCCGTCGGACAGGCCTTCAAAATCAAAGTTTAGTGCAGCCTCTCTCAAATTGAACACAGCATCATTCTGAGTGAACGCTCTTTCACCCGATATATACTCGCTTCCCAGGAAGATTTTTGCATTTTTCGAGCATTTTTTCTGGTCTCCAACATAGAAACGTCCGCAATTTGCAAACAAGTCAATGCTGGTATTATCCGTATTCGGACAAGCCGCTTTTACGGAACCATTTTGAACATACCCATTTCCATCGTTGTGTAAATATCCATGCAAGCCTTCTTCTTCAAAGTAGAACTTGTTTCCGCTAGTCAGTTTCAAACCATCCGCAGCATTGTTTACACTCTTGTAGTACCCATCATCCGTCCCCTGCGAGCAAGAACCAACAAGAGAGCCATTCCATCGATTCACAAAGTAACTAGAGGGCATATCACAGCCATTATAGTAATACGCGTCAATACTGCAACTTCCAGAATTTTCAAACCAGCTAGAGTAGCCAACCCATGGTTCGACCGCCGTTTCAAGCGGAACCTGTCCTCCCAAATAGTTTGCAGCAAACGAGCAACTTATCGACGGATAGTCAAAGCAAGCCGTATTCGTAAAATCGTCAGTCCTCCAACCGATATCGTGAATCTGGAATTCAGGATTAGAAAGTTTGAAGCCGACATACTGATGCTCAGCATCATTCAGGGTTCCATAAGACCAATCAGACGACAAATTGAACGTGTGGCTGTAAGCACCCTTAGCCACAACTGTCAAATCGGACCTATTTAAAGTCAGCTTCACATTTATCGGCTCCATTGGGTCAATGGTGAAGGAGTTATCGGAGCCATTCACAAGGCGATGTTCAACGCAGTTAGCCGAAGATGTAGAAAGGCCAGAAGCAAGGCATACACGAGCGTACGCAGCATTTGATTTCCCATATATATTGACCATAAGGTATTCGCCAACGGCCTTGTTCGACCTTACAACAAAGCCATCGTTCAACATTTCATTTTCATGACCAGCAGAAACTTTCGCAGTTTTTATTCTCGCAGTCAACATTCCGTTTGGTCCAGCCAGATTACGGTGCATGATTAGAGACGTCTGGCCTCCTGAAATATGACTCAGGAATCCGTTATCTACTGACGGAACCTGCGCCCCAGCAGTCGATGCCACACGAAGCCACTTTGCGTTGTCTCCATACTTACCGCTGCCGACATTACATTTTGACGAATTGTCACATTCGTCTATGCAATGGCGATTTGTCTCCGGTTCCGAGACACTAGCGCATGCCGTAGTCATAGTATCAAGAGAGGAATAGAAGCAGTGTTCGTCTCGTTCGTTGAAATGCGCCATTAAAGAACGGTTCTCACTTATTGTAAACACAAGTTCCTCACTCACGTTGTTCACCCAATCGCAGTGAGTATCGTGGCACGACCAATACTTGAAAGCATCGTTCCCTGACGCATTTGGAACCAACTTTATCGTAGTCCCCACAGGTATCGAATACTCGCAAACGGTACTCTTGCATTCGTCATTAAATACTTCAAATTCTTCCAATCCAGTTTTTTTCTTCCAAACCTCAATTTTTGTATCGGAATCCTTCGCGCCCACCTTTTCTATACGCAACGGGACACTTTTCTTTTTGAGAGACGCATACAAGATATAGGGCTTGTCGGGATTATCGTTATCATCCTTCGCTCCAACAATAGAGTTGTCCAAATCAGGCTTGTAAAGGACACAGTAGTCTAAATTAAACGAAAGCGCCCTAAGTTGGATCGGATTGATGCTACTATTGCCCGACGGACATCTCCACTGTTCATTTGCCATGCCCTCTTCTGTTGTGCAGTTAGAAATAGCTTCAACCCAGACCCCCGAAACCATATCGCACTCTTCGTCATCCGCAGCAGTAGCATATTTCAAATTATCACCCTTACAGTTGTCGGGGTATTTTTCACAATATCTGTCGATTCCTTCGCGCTTGATGGTCGCATACCCTGTTATATTGAACGATTTGGTAGCATTTCCGAGTATTGCGCAATTAGTCGGAGACTGCAGAGCGAAAATCACGGATCCCGTCTGAGCACTAGATGTGGTCGTGACCGTAAACAACGGAATTGTTTGAGCCGTATTCCCCGCAGATCCGCTATACACATAAACATTGTCATAACCAGCTTTCGGCTCTAAATTGGGATTTGCGGAAGTAATCGTCCAACCGGTAAGGTTATCATTCATCACATTTATTTCGACGCTGAAATTCTGAGAAGCTGTTCCACCTACGGCCGGAACCAGGAGATTTACTGCATTTGTACTGGCCGTACCAGATGTTATGTACACAGAAGCGGGACTTTCAAAAGAAACACGCGCATCCGTTGGGGCTTCTCCCGTCACGGAAACATAGAATTCACTCTCAAAGTCGCCTTCCCTATAGGTACACTTGTAGTTCTTACCAAACTTCATTACTGACGTCTGCGTAGAAAGTTCGGTCGTCGCTGAGGGGCCTCCCGCGCAAGTGGTCAATCCATTAAGTTGCGTACTCGCTCTGTTCAACGGCATAACCGTGAAGTAATCCGTTAGTTTGCCAATGGCTTCTTCACTCAGGTATATCACGCGGGGCAAGACTATCAAGGAACTCTTGACAGTATCGGGCTTAGAGACCGTTTCCGTATTCGCATATTCCGATTCTACTTCTATATGGAGTTGAGCACCCGTCGCAATATAGTTCTTATCGTAGCCTCCTTCTGAAACGAGTTCGTCATCGGTCAGTGTAGGATCAGCAGGTTCATTCATTTCCTCACCACAAGTTTCAGCCAACCTTGGGCAAATAACCCCTACAGAAGCCAAATGGCTTGCCATTGCTGAATCATATTCCATTGTTTGCTTGTCATTCAAGCCTCCTGGTATCTTGGCGCAGTTTGCGGATTTCATGTAGAACGAGCCCTTCCACATACCAGTAGAACCATTTCCAAGTGCTGATATGTCAGCATCTGAAAAAATGAAATATTTAAACAGGCTGTGACTACTATACTGTTGAAGTTCCCCAGAACCATATGGTAAATACATAAAAACTTCGCTACTTGACGTTGTCCCAGGCACTTTTCCCGTCAATCCGGTTCCATCAACAAAAATGATAAACTTTCCGTCAAACTCGGTTTTAGGATCAGTAAAAATGTGTCCCAATTTTTCAGGAGTTGCACGCACGACAAGATAAAGATTGTCTCCTTTTCCATACTTTTCACTTGCCGGAACGGTTTTTTCGCAATTATTCAATTCTTCCACACCTTTTCCATCTTTCAAATCAGCAAAGGATTTTTCAAGTACATCTTTGACACATTGAGATTGATACTTTGCAGCACCATAGGAACTATCCGTTTTCAGGATGTCGGGAACAGCTTTTTTTGCAGGATCATCTGGGCAATTATTCAAGTTCTTGAAATAATTATCGCAATACGAATAAATACCATCCGCACATGCTATGGATGGTTCGCCGGATACATCCGAATGCAAGTTATCCTTCAACGCCTCAGAAGAGAATGCTGTATAATCCCACGTGTATGTCCGCGTCACTTCTTTTTCACAATTGTTCGGGTTCCCTGTACAAGAATATCGAATGTGATACAAACTTAAATCATGGGCCTGATAATAATAAGAATAGTCTCCATTATCATTCGGGCATGATCCGGTTGCTGTATAACTTAACCAATATGATGTATGGTCATCATAATAGTTTGTCGTCGGAGTAAAATAGAGTCTTGACCCTACACGATATTTTTCATCACATATATTCACATTTTTTATATATAATTGTGAATTTGCAGTCGTTCCCAGTTTTACATAAGCATAATTTCCATTTGGCGCAACCCTATTGCCAACAAGACCTCTTTCATTCGGGACCCACATTGAACCCTTAAGTTCGAAATTTCCCTGGTTTTCATTACCCGGATTTTTAAAGTCAACTTTAGACGCATTCTCCAGCAAGCACATGTTTCCTCCAATGTAGGTCTTATGCGCTGTCGGGTTACCATTCCATTGACCCCTCAACGAAACATTTCCCAAAATTGTAATACCCGCTCCACTTTGAGACACACCAACATTACCATTAAAATACGCATCACCTGTTATTTTCTTATTACCATTTGCAGATATCGAAAAACTATTGACATTTCCACCAACGTAAATATTGTGAGCAGAATCCAACCCTTGGTTAGAAATTATAAGATTTTGCCGCACGCAAGTATTCGCTCCCAATTTCAGGTGGTTTGTATTGTTGCTGCTAAGATTACCTGTAATAATAGCATCATTTTCTACCGTTATTTGACTTCCTGTAAGGTCGCCATTAACCAACATGGCATCAGCCTTTGAATTGGTTCCCATAGTCGTAGAACCACCATAATATGCAAAGTTGTAATTTAAATCAGCAGAAACATCTTCTTCCTTAGTCGGCACCATCACCCTGTAAAGTCCAGAAACTTTCATGACAGCTGCTTCTGTATGCGTACTACCATTCCGCGCCTTACCCGTAGAAACAACCTTTATCTTATAGACATTGGTACTTGCATCTACAGCGACCACAGATACACTAAAATTCTGGCTACCTTGCCCATTATTACCAATTTCTGTTTCAGGAAGAACCTTGTCTAAACTAATAGGTTTTTTCTTATTGTCGAAATACTGCTTGATAATAGCGCCAACATCGTTACCATGATAGGTCATCCACGAACGCGCAGATTCAATACCGGCCACAGCAGCCTGTCGCGCTTCAGCCTGCATCATTCTTGACGCACTCGAACGTCCTTCGCTAGTGAGCCATTTGTAAGTTGCTGTCGCCGCGATGGTTGCAACAAGCATAAAGAGAAGGACGGTGATGAGCGACACGCCTGTTTTCTTTCGCATTTCGTTCAAAATCATAAACATCTCCTAGTCCGCAGACCCGTTGCTCGGCGTCGGGATAACTAAATTGAGTGAACTACCTTCGCCATTTTTTTTCACAACCATATCAATGCGGAACGCTTTAACGTTTTTCTTGTCTGCCAACGATGGTGTGTAATTGTCTGCCAACAATGGTGTGTAAGTTTCATCAAACATATAGTCCCCATCATTTATCTGATATAACTGGATATTCGATAGAGTTATCGGCGACAAGCTGACTGTCGGCGAAAATAGCGATACAGTAAATACAATACAGCCGGTCACGTCAATTTTATTACCACTACCATCATCTATTCCCCGCGTCATAAAAGACACAGACCTTTTACCTGCACCATTGCTATGGGCGGGAGGATAAATGAGAAAATCAGGAACATCAGGAATTACCGCAGGAGCATCCCCACCAACGTTACGAATACCTACAGCAAAATGATCAACCCCGGGCCTAAACATCCTTAACTGATTGTTCATGTCAGTCATTTCTAAACTGAGCTCATACGTTTTGCCCTTTTGGAACGTCAAAGCTTTACAATTATTTTTCCATGACGATGCCGTAACTGCCGCCTCGTCCGATTCAACAGAATCAGCAAGAAAGAAAACATGCTTGACAGGATTTGATGGCATTGAACCATCGCTTTTAAAATTCGTTACCATATTCGTAAGCGATACAGTACTAGCGCCCTTGATTGGCGAAGATTCCGCCTTTAAAAACATTTCCGATGTATTTTCGTAGGCAATAAATCTAAAGCCTTTTTTTGATGCATCAGGATAATTTGGGAAAAGTTTTGAGGCATCTGCATCTAGCACTCTCGGCTTTGCAGGAATTACGGAAAATTTTTCAACATTTTCCGCTATTTCCACCTCTAATCCATCTGCAGTACAGGTTTCAGCATCCGGAGTTCCATCAATTTCTTGACAAGTACGATACAGTTTATGGTTCGCTCTAACAAACCACGCAACCTTCTCTGTTCTAATATACTCACCGGTAGAGCTATAATTAACACGAAGCACAGCCAAACTATCAAGGCCAGTTCCAAACTTATTCTTATGCAAATGGTAAGACGATAAATCCTTATCCGGATCATCTGATTTTATGTAGACCTTCGTCTTTACATCAAAAGCATCCGCATTTGCATCAGAAGCGCTAGCATCCGTCACACTTTTCGCACCCATCTGCGCAATGTCATCCTTCATCAGCGCAGCCACGTTCTCCGCCACTTCGGAGGCCTTGAGCATGCTCTGCGTGCGGACGCGCATCTTGGTCGAATTGCTGAACGCCTGGCCCGCGACAATAACGACGATACCCACGATGGCGATATAGACCATCAGTTCCATGAGGGTAAAGCCTGCGCGCTTGTCTGTAGTAATCTTTCCCATACCGTCCACAGTCCGTTCAGTGTACACAAAAACCCGCGGCA
>Ga0310691_10007662_pt1 | contig 11201 bp, 9 predicted proteins | sample 176DNAGHGlowgp2_FD_203887 | JGI IMG/M metagenome (GOLD analysis project Ga0310691, IMG submission 203887) | Sheep rumen microbial communities from Palmerston North, Manawatu-Wanganui, New Zealand - 1766 DNA GHGlow gp2 (v2) (version 2) | ecosystem: Host-associated > Mammals > Digestive system >... | reverse complement strand
CATAGTTCTGTCGAATCACGGGGACAGGTATTTGATTCCTATTACAATAAATGAATATGTATATCCGTTAATAAGAATCTGTCCCCGTGATTTTTAAAAAACACATGCGATTATTCCTTCATCTCAAAAATTATTGTTACCTTTGCCCCATAATTTCTAAACAACGCGAATATGGATTTGACAATTTCGATGAACACGGTGCTGAACTTCCTCCACTCAATGGCACTCTCGACGAGCAACAAACAATGGCTTGCCGACCACCTCTACGAGGAAGTAAAAGCGGAGAGAAAAGCGGCTGCCACGACCAATAACGGCTGGCCGAAAATCCGTCGTGAGGATATACGCATCTCGCCAGAAGTGATGAAGCTTGTCGAGGACATTGAGCCTCTGCCTGAGGATTTCGACTACGACAAGGCACGTCTGGACTATCTTCTAAAAAAGCATGGATGATGAAGAAGGTATTTCTCGACACCAACATCCTAATTGACTATCTCGCTCGTCGCGGCCAGTTCTTTGAGCCAGCCGCGCAGATAGTGCAGCTGGGGCAGCAACACGAATTCAGCCTGCTTGTGTCAGCCATGTCATTTGCCACGGCAAGTTTCATTTTGGAAGCCCATCACAAGTTGTCGAATGAGACTATTGTCCGCAAGTTCGCCGAGTTTGTCACGATGTGCAATGTCACGCCAGTTGATTCCCTTACCGTTGACGAGGCCATTGCCTCCCGTTTTTCAGACTTCGAGGATGCCATACAATATTATTCTGCCATTCGTGAGGATGCCGATGCCATTATCACTCGTAACAGCGGCGATTTCACTGCCGCGCAGATTGAGGTCTATGAGCCACGACAGTTCCTCGATATGCTTGCTAAAGAATAAAAAGAAATCAAAAATCACGGGGACGGTTCTTCTGATCATTTTTCGTCCGAATAATTTTGCGGTTTAGGAATAAGTTATTACTTTTGCATAGACTAAGGAGAAAAAGATGTAAGAATCACGGGGACAGGTATTTGATTCCTATTACAATAAATGAATATTTATATCCGTTAATGATTTGACGAGAATTGTTTATGCTATTATGCCAAGAATCGGACGAGTGCAGAGAGGTACAGGCATCTATGATAGAATCAAGAACCTGTCCCCGTGATTTTTAAGCATTAAATATTACGACCTCTGGCCGATGCTAATCAGTGGTGACAAGCTATGTACGAGCAAATCAGGGAAGATACTCTCTACATCATGTTTTACGCAGTAGTAATAACATTGGCCATCTTGGCCAGTTGTTACCTGCTGCTGCGCGACGGTAATGCGTTTGCCGCTGAAATCACGCCGCCATTACGCCTGCGCCGCTGGGCAGCAGCATTCTTTGCTTCCATAGCCTTGAACCATGCATGGTATATGCCGGTGTTTTTTCTCGATTCAAGCAAAGACATTGAGATGACCGACCTGGTTGGCGGACTGCTTGACGGCATGACGTTTTTCCCCCTTGCTATCATCGTGTTGCTTGCCATGCTGCAAGACCGTCGGCGACCGCTGTGGCCAGCTTTTGCAATGATGGTGCCGTTCGTTGCTGGCGGGGTGTGGGGTGTTGTCACTCACAGCTATGCCCTCTTGCCGATGGTATATGCCTATGCGCTGTTATTGTGTGTGGCCATAATTATATATATGGTACGTGCGACGAGACAATACGGGCGCTGGCTGCGCGACAACTATGCCGACTTGGAGCATAAGGAGGTATGGCAGAGCTTCTTGGTACTGGCCTTTATACTGCTGGCATTTTGCATCTATGCAGTAACCAGCGAAGGCCCTGCTTACCAATATGCTATGCAGATAATTCTCATGATAATGATTTGCTATCTGCTGTGGCGCGTAGAAACGTTAAGCGACCTGAGTATCCATCTTGACCCTGTCGAAGAAACGATCGTCAGTTGCCTGCTGCCTGCAACAGCAGACCATGGTGAATCTCGTTCGTCCGCCGGTGAATACCATTCGCCTGACGATGAATACCACTCGCCTGCCGGTGAATACCACTCGCCAGACGATGAGTGCCAATCGTCTAACGGTATTACACAAGTCACTCAAGACAACATAAGACAGCTGCTACAGCAGTATTGCATTGACACACAGCTCTACTTGCAACACGACCTGACTATACATCAGCTTGCCAAGGCCATTGGCACCAACCGTTTCTATCTCAGCCAGTATTTCTCTGGCCAGGGTATTACTTACAATGCCTATATCAACGACCTGCGTATTGAGCGCTTTATGACTCTGTATCGTGAGGCTATCGCTACACAGCGGTCATTCACAGCCCATCAGTTGGCTCACGAAAGCGGCTATCGCAGTTACAGCACTTTCGGTTTAGCCTTCAAACAACGCATGGGACAGACCGTGACGGTCTGGATGCGCGAGACAGCCAATTGATTTTCGGCTCAAATTTCGAAAATCAGCAAAAATCGTTTTAAAATCAGCAAAACTTGATGCTACAGCCATTCATGGCATGGCTATTTTGGGGATTTTTAATTACCTTTGCACCACCTTAAGCAATGGGCGGATACCCTGAAATACGTTTTATCAAAATATTACTTTATCAATGAACTCAATCAAAAGATGGATGCCTGCCGCTGTCCTTATATGCGGCGCAACAACAATGCTCACTTCTTGTAGTGACAAAGACGATGACCCGGCTCAAGTAAACCCAGAGGGGACTGTGGTGACTGACTATTCACAAAAGTCAAGCTGGCACCATATTCCTGATATTACCAAGGAATTCGACACCTTCTACATTCCGGCGACGAATTATGATGGCTACGAGGAAGGAGACCCCAATTTCGCGCCGCTCGACAACGCCGGATTCGTAGATGGTGTAAAAGATGAATTTGAGGGTCATGCAAGCGCGTATGCAGCCTCTACCAACGTGTTCGTGCCTTACTACCGCCAGAGTAGCCTGAAGTATGAGGAAGAATGTTGGAAGAAAACCGGCAACATGTGTACGGCACTTACCGGCACACCCTACACCGACATCACGGCAGCGCTCGACTACTATTTCAAAAACTACAACAGTGGCCGCCCGTTTATCATTGCGGGCCACAGCCAGGGCTCGGCCATGACGAAGCTCGTGTTGATGAATTACTTCAAGGAGCATCCCGACTACTACAAGCGCATGGTGGCGGCCTACGTCATAGGCTACGCCGTTACCAAGGATGACCTCGCCGCCAATACGCACCTGAAGTTTGCTACCGGCGAGAGCGACACGGGGGTCATCGTGAGCTGGAACACCGAGGGAGCCGCCAACGAAAATGACAAGAACATGGTGTGGATGCCGGGGGCCATCAGTATTAACCCGCTGAACTGGAAACTCGACGACACCTACGCCCCGGCAAGCGAGAACCTTGGCTCCTATGTGCTCAACCTGGAGACCTTCAAACGTGAGTTTAAGGATGTCAATGCCGATGCACAGCTGAATGTCGCCCGCGGCGTGGTAGTGACCAAAGCCACTTGCCCCTTCAATCCACTCACATGGCTTTTCGGGCAGGCAAGCTTCCACGACAACGACTACGGACTCTTCTACAACAACATCAAGGAGAACGTGGCAAAGCGCATAGCAGCCTATAAGTCTCAGAACAAGGCAATTACCGATGGCAATTACGACCAGGCACTGGCCGTGAAATGTGTCAACGGCACCTTCGTGGGCCAGAAGACTGAGAACGTCATATCTTTCAAAGGCATACCCTTCGTAGGCCAGCAACCCATTGGCAACCTGCGCTGGAAAGCTCCCGTCGACGTTACTCCGAGTGATGGTGTCTTTGAGGCATATAACTACGGAAAAGCACCGTTCCAAGCTCCGGGCGACCCCGCCAGTCAGTATGGCCAGAGCGAAGACTGCCTATACCTGAACGTTTGGAAAGCCGACGAGGCCACAGCCCAGAAGAAACCGGTCATGGTGTGGATTTATGGTGGCGGCTTTGAGGTCGGCGGGACGACCGACCCGCAGTACGATTGCCACAACCTCGTGAAAGAAAACCCGGACGTCATCTTTGTTACCATCACTTACCGCCTTGCAGCCTACGGCTTCATGCATCTGTCGCACCTGCCAGATGGCAAAGACTATCCCGACGCGCAGAACCTGGGGACATTAGACCAGCTGATGGCCTTGAAGTGGGTGCATAATAACATTGCAGCCTTCGGCGGCGACCCCGACAACGTGACCATCTGGGGTGAGTCGGCAGGCGGTTCGAGCTGCGCACTGCTTTCACTGATTGACGAGGCCCATAAGTATTTCCAGCGCGCCATCGTAATGAGCGGCTCGCCCATCATGACGAGATCTACAGAGGAGGCCATCGCCGTGACAGACAAGATTATGGCGGCACTCGGCTGCAAGACCGTGGCAGACCTGCAGAAAGTTGACCCCAAAAAACTTTCGGACAAGGTTGGAGAATTATTCGGAATATATCAGGTACTCGGTTGGAGCATCTGGCCGGAAAGAGACGGTAAACTGCTGCCCAAGGATGGGTGGAAAGTCTACGAAGACGGCAAGGCCAAGGATATTGATATACTTGCGGGCTGCACCAAGGACGAGTTTAATACCTTTGCTGCTGCACTTGGAAAGGAGGCATGGAATCAGTGGGCTGCCGACCGTATTGAAAAGAGAAACAAACTGATGACGGCCGAAGAGATTGCGAAGGTAGAGAGCTACATCAACAGCGCGCCGGGAGAAGACTGGGAGAAGACCTGCAGCATGTTCAGCCAGAGCTATTTTAATGCGCCGGCTATCCGCCTGTCGGAGAATCAGACTAAGGCCGGCGGCAAGATATTCACATACTTCTACACGCCCGAGTCTGTTTTGCCAATGGTGAAGAGCGGCCATGCCTCAGAACTCTCGGTGGTATTCAACCATCCGGAGATGACCGGCTTCACGGGGAGAGCAATCGATGAAACCTTCGGCAAAACCTTGCGCAAGATGTGGATACAGTTTGCCAAGACCGGCAATCCGTCGCTCAGCGCCGAAATCTCTCCCGACGGCAAGGCCAAGGAGTGGCCCCTCTACAACCTGACCGACAAGCAGGTGATGGTATTCGACGAGTTCAATATCCATTCTGCAAAGGAGTCTGAGGTAAAGATGGTGGATTGGGACAATACCTATTTCATGACCAAATATTATTGTAACTAATTTTCGGCGGCAGGGAAAAGTATTAAATCCCTGTTTGGGTATTGTTCTGGCCGATGGGGCCTAAGCTTTGACTGTCAGCACGTTAAAAGGGACGTAAAGGTGACCGGCACCTTCGCGCCCCTTTAAACGTATAATTTTTTTTGCTGTTTGTCTTTGTCGTTTTCCTTGTTTTTGTTATCTTTGCACCCGAATTAAACATGCTGTGATAAATACATTTTTGAAATAAATGGATTCTTTCGCTTTTCTCGGATTTAACCTTCACGCTTGGATTACCATTGCTACAGTGCTCGCCATGTTCAGTGTGCTGCTGTTCACCAAGTTGCGTGCCGGCACGGTATTCATGGCCGCCGTAGGGATTCTGTTCGTTACTGGCGTGCTCGATGCCAAAGAGGCTTTTTCGGGTTTCAGCTCCACTTCCGTGGTGGTCATCGGCGTGCTGTTCGTCGTCGTGGCCGGGCTCACCTATACTGGCGTTTTGCAGTGGATAGTGAAAAACCTCTTAGGCCAGCCCGACAGCTATTCCAAGGCTGTGGTAAGGCTGATGGTGCCGGTAGCTGCGCTCAGCTCTTTTCTCAGCAACACGACGGTGGTGACGCTCTTCGTGGGCATCGTCAAGATGTGGTCTAAGAAACTGGGCATTGCTCCCTCCAAATTACTCATCCCGTTGAGCTATGCCTCAGGCATGGGCGGTGTATGTACGCTGATTGGCACGCCGCCCAACCTGATTATCTCGGGACTGTATGCCGACAGCACTGGCCACTCTATGAATATCTTGGCAACGGCCATCCCCGGCCTGTTCTGTCTCTTTGTAGGCATACTGTCAATTATCGCTATGCGCCGGCTGTTGCCCGAACGCAAGGCTCCCGAGTCGGCATTTGAATCTACGTCAGAATATACCGTGGAGTTGTTAGTGCCGTCCGACAACCCGCATATCGGGCAGACGTTGGCTGAGGCCGGGCTGTACAGTGTTAAAGGCGGCTCGCTGCTGGAAATCTATCATTTCGACAATATCCCCACGCCCCTCACCGAAGACGAGTTTATTCTTGGCGGCGACCATCTGGTATTTGCCGGGCAGATTGACGAGATCTTGGAGCTGAAGCAGACTCACGGTCTGGTGACTGCCGACCACCACGTGTTCTCGCTCGACGAGGTAGACCGCAAACGCCAGCTGCATACTGCCTACGTTACCTTCGGCAGTCCGCTCATTGGCACTACCATCACTAAGAGTCAGTTTGAGCGCAAAAACAACATGACACTCGTGGCCGTTGCCCGTCGTGGAGCGCGCATCAGCCAGCCGCCACACCAGGTAGTGCTTCAGGCTGGCGATACGTTGCTGTTTGACTGTCCGCCCAACATGAATATAGATACCGAGCGGCTGGAGTCGCAGCTGCACTTCTTCGACAACGAGCAATTGCCAAACATTGGTCCCAAAACGCTGATTTCTTCTTTTATCATGATAGCCATGGTGGCTCTCTCGGCCCTGGGTGTTATACCGTTGCTGCAGTGTGCCTTCCTCGCTGCCGGCGCCATGCTCGCTTTCGGTTGTTGCACGCCCCAACAGGCCTCAAAGAGCATCAACGGCGAAATACTGATGGTGTTTGCCGGTAGTGTCGTGCTGGGGTTGGCCCTTCAGAAGACGGGCATCGCCGAGCGTATGGCATTCGGCATACTCGATGTCTGCGGCACTAATCCTATAGTGGTCATGACGGCCATCTGCCTGGTGGGCACCTTCATCACCGAGTTCATCTCCAATACGGCGGCCGGCGCCATGTTCTTCCCCATCATGTATCATGCGGCCGAGCAGCTTGGCTACGAGCCATACCCCTTCCTCATCGCCCTGATGATAAGCGTCAGCAGTAGCTTTGCAACCCCTATAGGCTCGCCTACCCACATGCTCGTCTACGGCCCCGGTGGCTACCGCTTCGGAGATTTCATGCGTATCGGTCTGCCGATGAACTTCATCATACTGGCAGCTAATATCTTTATCGTTAACATCGTCTATCCTCTGACGCCGCTGCAACGAATCACGGGGACAGGTATTTGATTCCTATTACAATAAATGAATATGTATATCCGTTAATGATTTGACGAGAATTGTTTATGCTATTATGCCAAGAATCTTTTATGAAATCTCATAACTGTATATTTTTCTTATTAATGATGGTGTTGTGTGGCTGTCATGGAGATTATAATGAACTTGGTGGAGAGTACATTTATATTAACGGAGAGATAGGGAAGCAAATACATGGAGGTGGAAGTGGATATTTCCCTTATGAATCACTAATTCCGAATCGAGTGTTGTATTATAACTACGATGACAGTTATATAGTCGCGTATCAGGTTCCCGAAAAAGAGTGGATTGAGTTCAAAAAAGATTATGTTTCAAAAGAAGTTGCTGATAGCCTACAGAATTTGTTTGTTAAAATGGTCAATATATATTATTGTTATTGGATTGTCAGCAAGCAGGACGGTGTTATCTATGGCCCATTAAGCAAAACTAATTTTATAAAAACTTGTGACTCATTGAAATGTAGATTATTTCTCGACCAATAGAAATCACGGGGAGGAATCACGGGGCCAGGTATTTGATTCCGAAAGAAAACGAAAGTTAAAACAGAAAGAAGTGAGGAGAATTCTTTGCTTTTTTCTGTTTTTTTAGTAATTTTGCGTGCGAAAAAGCAAACGACGGATGAAAACGAAGGAATTCTTTGGAAAGTTCTGCAGCCTCTACCTCTGGGGCAACCTACTGGCGATGGTACTTTTTGTCGTAGTGTTGGGCTATGGCGTGAAGTACGGATTAGAGGTTTATACTCATCACGGCGAAGGTATCAAGGTGCCTAAGTTGCTGAATATGAGTTTCTCTAATGCTCAGTTGCTGCTGGCTCAGCAGGGGCTGGAGTTGCAGGTGCAGGACTCTGGCTACAACAAGCGCCTGCCTGCCGACTGTATTTTAGCACAGACTCCTAATGCGGGTATGGAGGTGAAAGCCGGCCATATTATCTACGTTACGGTAAACTCTCCGTCGTCGCCAACGTTTACCATCCCCGATGTTGTTGACAACAGCAGCTACCGTGAGGCTGAGGCTAAGCTGATGGCTTTAGGCTTCAGACTGCTGCCGCCGAAGCGCATTGCCGGCGAGAAGGACTGGGTGTATGGTATCATAAGCCGTGGGCGCCGCGTGAGCACTGGCGACCACGTGTCGATTGACGCCCCACTGACGCTGCTTATAGGTAATGGGCAGTATGGTGAGGACGATGACATCAGCTATACCGAGCCGGAGTTTATGTATCCTGAGGAGCGCCTCGATGGCGGCATCGACGAGTTTGAGGCTGTTGACGAGGAAGAGGCACCGGAGCCGACTGTAAACACTCCTGAGACAGAAGAATAGCACATGGAGCACGACGAACTGATAGATAACGACCTACAGCTGGAGGATATTACGGATGACAGCGAGGAATTGCTGGCCGACGAGATGGCGGTTCCTGGTAGTGAAGGGCAATTGTATGAGCACTTTCGCCTGGAGGTGGACCGTGGTCAGGAGGCGATGCGCATAGACAAGTTTTTGGCGGAGCACATGCCTCACACTACGCGCAACCGTATACAGCAGGCTGCCGATGCGGGATTCATACATGTAGCCACAGAAGCAGACCGGCGGCAAGGCCGTGAGAGCCACCCCGTGAAGAGCAATTACAAGGTGCGCCCGGGCGATGTGGTAACGCTGATGCTCAACCGTCCGCACTATGACACAACCATAGAACCTGAAGACATCCCTCTAGACGTGGTTTACGAGGATGACCAGCTGCTGGTCATCAATAAGCCGGCTGGGTTGGTGGTGCACCCAGGTGTGGGCAATTTCCACGGCACGCTGGTCAACGCCATCGCCTGGCATCTGAGGGCTCTGCCCACCTACGACCCCAATGATCCCTCGGTGGGACTGGTACACCGAATTGACAAGGACACCAGCGGACTGTTAGTGGTGGCGAAGACACCCGAGGCGAAGACCAGCCTGGGGCGGCAGTTCTTTGATCATGATACCCACCGCTCGTATAATGCTCTGGTGTGGGGACATTTCACCGACGATGAGGGGCGCATAGAAGGCAACATCGGCCGCGACCCGCGCGACCGCCAGCGCATGGCAGTGTTTCCGCCTGGAAGCGATACGGGCAAGCCGGCCATCACTCATTGGCGTGTGCTGGAGCGCTACGGCTACACCACGCTCGTGGAGTGCCGTTTGGAAACGGGACGCACGCATCAGATACGTGCCCACATGAAGCACATAGGTCATCCCTTGTTCTGCGACGAACGCTACGGAGGCACTGAGATTCTGCGTGGCGAGCGCTCTTCGAGCTATAAGGCATTTATCCAGAACTGCTTTAAGCTCTGTCCGCGGCAGGTGCTCCACGCCCGTACACTTGGCTTCGTCCATCCCTCTACGGGCCAGCAGATGGACTTCACCAGTGAGTGGCCACAGGACATGGCCGCCGTCATAGACAAATGGCGGAAATATATCAGAAGCACCGCGACTCCAGAATAACAAAATACTGAAATAACGACATAACAATATCGAAATAACGTAACAATGAAACAATTAAAACGCAACATCGCCATCGTCTGTGGTGGCGATTCTTCCGAGCACGACGTATCGCTGCGCTCGGCACAGGGGCTTTACTCCTTTTTCGACAAGGAACGCTATAATGTCTACATCGTCGACATCAAGGGTCAGGACTGGCATGTGGAGCTGCCTGGCGGCATCACGGCCAAGATTGACCGTAATGACTTCTCGTTTATGGAAGACGGTAAAGCCAAGCTCTTCGACTATGCTTATATTACTATCCACGGTACCCCCGGCGAAAATGGTGTGCTGCAGGGCTATTTCGACCTCATCGGCCTGCCTTACTCTACCAGCGGCGTGCTGGTAGAGGCTATGACGTTCGACAAGTTCGTTCTCAACCAGTATTTGCGCGGCTATGGTGTCAGTGTGGCCGACTCGCTGCTCATCCGCAAGGGTTATGAGGCACTGGTGAGCGATGAGGAGATTGATGAGAAGATTGGCATGCCTTGCTTCGTGAAGCCCGCTGCCGATGGCTCGTCCTTTGGTGTGACGAAGGTAAAGTGTGCCGACCAGTTGGCACCGGCTATCCGTAAGGCTATGATGGAGAGTCCGGAGGTGATGGTGGAGTCGCTCCTAGAGGGCACAGAGATTACTCAGGGCGTGTATAAGACGAAGGAGAAAACGGTGCTGCTGCCTATCACTGAGGTGGTGACGAAAAACGAGTTCTTTGACTATGACGCCAAATACAACGGCCAGGTGGAGGAGATTACTCCCGCCCGTATCAGCCCTGAGTTGGCCGAGCGCGTGGGTAAGGTGACCAGTCATATCTACGACATTCTCCATTGCAATGGCATCATCCGCATCGACTACATTGTCTCCAAGGAGGGTAAAATCTCGATGCTTGAGGTGAACACCACACCGGGCATGACGCCAACGAGCTTTATTCCACAGCAGGTGAAAGCCGCTGGCTTGCAGATGAGCGACGTGCTCAGCGACATCGTGGAAAACCAGTTTTGAGGATTGAAGATTGAAAAATTGAGGATTGAAGATTGAACGTTAAACATTAAGATAAAACTATTAACCATTAGTGATGACTGAGCTAAAAAACTTTGACGCCATCAGGCCTTTCGAACCCGAGGAGTTGCCCGCAGTATACGACCGTCTGCTCGGCGACCCCCAGTTTCAGCAGGTACTGGCGTACCTCTACCCCGGTGTGCCCATCGAGGCCATAGGCGCCAAGATGCGTCAGCAAAAAACCAACATAGACTTTCAAAAAGCGTTCTGCTATGAGTTCCTGGAGCAAATATTAAGCCGTGCTGCCACAGCCTGCGACATGGACGTGGAGAGCATCGACATCAGCGGACGTTACACTTTCGTGTCTAACCACCGCGACATTGTGCTTGACTCAGCATTGCTCGACAAGCTGCTTTTCGATGCGGGCTGTGCCACCACCTGCGAGATAGCCATTGGCGACAACCTACTG
>Ga0310691_10007661_pt1 | contig 11202 bp, 4 predicted proteins | sample 176DNAGHGlowgp2_FD_203887 | JGI IMG/M metagenome (GOLD analysis project Ga0310691, IMG submission 203887) | Sheep rumen microbial communities from Palmerston North, Manawatu-Wanganui, New Zealand - 1766 DNA GHGlow gp2 (v2) (version 2) | ecosystem: Host-associated > Mammals > Digestive system >... | reverse complement strand
GTCCCATCATTCTTATTTCTTGCAAGCCTAAAAGAATCTGAAATACTTGTGATATCTATAGGTTTACCAGTTTCAGTATCTATAATAGCAATACGTTGTAATCCTGAATTATGATTTAAACTTGTAGAATTAGGATTAAAATTTTCTTGATATGAACTAGCCATAAATATGACCTCTTTTTATTTATAATATATCATTTTGTCATCAGAACAAAAATTATACGGGGCAGAATTAACTGCTCCGCTTTATCAAAAAGACTAAAAGCTTTTTGCCATCAATAAGAGAAAATTCACGAAAACTCTTATCAATGGGTAATTTTAAAAAAATTTATAGGAGGATTTAAATGAAAAAAAATGACAATTGAAAGACCAAAAAGATGTCAGGATGCAGGTTTGTGAATTTCTATATCTATATGTTCAAACAAAAAATATCTATTTTCTCAATGAAACTTTATAACAAGAAATTTTATTTACACCTTTATATTTGTGTACTGTACAATTGGCTGGATCATACATGAGTGTTCCTATCGAATTATATAATTCAAAATGGTGTCCACCATAGTTACCAGCACTACCTGTTAAGAAATCCACAATAAAGAAATAAATATTTCCATTTCCAGGAAGATCACTAGTATGTTGATATTTTGTTACATTCCAATCTGAACCAGAAGCAACACCTTTAACAAAAATATTAGCGTATCTATATTTTGTATCACCTAATATTTGTGCAGCATAATTCATAATTTCATTCGGATTAATTACTGTACAATCATATTCAAGCCATCCGCTTTTATTAGCATATAAATAAATATCGATTATTTGAGAAGGTAATAATTTTTTCTTATTCATAAATTGAGGTACTGCTAAACAACACATAAAATTACATCCATATTTATGGATATTTGTTTCAGGATCTTTAGGTTTACTATCGTCTCTTTTAAAATCAACCTGATACATTACATTAACATTAGGTTTTATAAAAGGAACTTTAGCAGCAGCTGAATTTTTATTTATTTTCATAATAATAACTCCATCTTGTATATTAAGATGTTTTTCAGTCATAAAATAAACACCTGGTGAGAAATCTCACCAGGTATTAAAATTATATGTTATTTAGACACTTGTTTTACCATAGCATCGAGTTGTGATGCGACTCTGGTATTACCTTGTGACTTAGCCATAATAGCTACCATATTTAATAATGCTGAATAGAATTCTTCAGAAACGTTATTATGACGTAACTGTTCATTATGGATTTCATCAAGAATGTTTAATTTGTTAATCAATTCATTCTTGAAATCGATTACGAAATCATTTATTGGTGATTGTTTTACAGAAACTTTAGAAGCTACTCTATCTACAAGACCAGGAGCTTTCTTTGCAGCACTTTTTACACTATCATTAACTTTATCAGATCTTTGTTTAATCTGATTAAGAGCATTCTGTGCACCAGTTGTTGCTTTTTCTTTAAGAATTCTGATATTATCAGTAGTACCTAATGTGCCAAATTCATCTGGTCCACCACGTTCAGCACCAATACTCGTTACATTACTGTTAGCAGCCATTCCAGGATTATCTCCATAGAAGTTACCACCAGCCGGTTTCCAAATGGTATCTCTAATAGCTGTACTTGCAGTTTCGTGAGCTGCTAAACCTGCTTGATCGTAGTTTTTCATGAGTTCAGCAGAAAGTTCATCGAAGTCACGTTTCAGATCGATATTGTTAGAAGAAGTAGATCCAGTTGTAGACATACCCATTCTTTCAAGTTCTTTCTGAAGTTTATTGTATTTTCTAGAACCTTGTTTAGTTTTACTCAATTCAGATTGAAGTTCTGCACGTCTTTGTTCACGAATAGCAGCTATAGATGCTCCAGATTTAAATCCATCTTTTTCTAATTCTTCAAATTCCTGTAAAGTTGTTTTAGTTGTAAGCCATGCTAATCCATTATCATTAACATATTTAGTAGCTTCTTTAAGGAATTCATTGATAAATTTATTTTGAGCTTCAACATCTTCACAATGTTTATCTATAATCTCAAGATATTTACCATATTTACCAGCAATACGTTTTTCAATAGCTATTACAGGATCGTATTTATGTTGTTTCCAGTACTTATAGATCTTAACGTCTTCGAATCCAATTCTATTAGAATCAAGTTCGTCAGTATCTTTTCTAGAGAAGAAACTCTTGAAACCGGCTTTAAATCTTCCCCATCCAGTAGCTTTATCACCACCTTTTAGTCCAGATTCGTAAGCTTTAAGTTTATCCTGTGGAGCACCAAGTATTTCAGCACGTCTTGTAATATATTTTTCATAGTTGTTTGCAGCTTTAGCTATTTTTTCACCTCTAACAATTATTTTAACTGCTAAGTGTTTTATAGACATACCGTAAATACTTTGACACATACCATCGAGTTCAGGCATGTATTCAGAAACCCAACCAACCATACCGGATGCAACAGCAATGTTGTCTCTATCAGGATGATCTTTTGGAATAGTTAAACCTAATGTAGTATTAACCATATCAGAAACATTTCCTTCATCATCTTGATATTTGTAATTGGCACATTTAGCAAAAGTTTCAGCCATCTGTTTACCAATTCCAGGATTTACATCACTATTGTATTCATTAAGTTTTTCGTTGAATTCTTTCCATTCACTAATATGACCTTCACCATATTTATCAGCAATTTCAATAAGTTTCTTAACGAAATTAGCACGAACTTTCTTAGTATTACCAAAACGGTTCATTATTCTTGAACGTTCCATCTGTGTATATGGATCCATAATTAAACCTTTAGTAGTACCACGTCTAAACGCATTAGCAATTGCTCTACCAATATGTTTACGTTCTTTCCAAGCTTTCTTAGCACCAGCCACAAGAGCTATTCCGCCACCAACTAGTAATCCACCAAGAGGACCGCCTAATATTGTTGCTACAGTTAAAGCAGTTCCGACCTTTTTAACAGTCTTAGCTTCTTTTTCAGTTATAGCTCCTTTCTTTTTCAAAACAGCGTTAGCTAATGAACCTACAGGATTAGTAAGAATTCCTGCTGCACGTTTAGCTCTATCTTTACCAGATAAGTCAGTTTGTGCATCTTGACCGGAATATTTCTTAAATTTTTCAAGAGTACAATGTGAAGTCAACCAAGCAATTTTATTTTCCAAAACATAAGAACGACAAATTTCAAGATAAATCTTTCGATAAGCAGTTTGATGTTCCAATGCAGCAGCTTCAGCTTCTGCTTTAGAGTTCTCATCTACTTCACCATCTCCATTATTATCAAGATCTTCTTTAGAAACAGCATTCATTTGCTCAAGATATTTCTTAAGTTTATTATCGTCCATGCCTGCCAAAATCTGATCATCTTTCTTTTCTTCACGAAGTTTAGCGATTGCTTTATCAACACATTCTGTAGTAAGAGGAGTATATTTTCTCTCTTTCCACATCTTGAAAATATCAACAGATTGGAATCCGAGTAACTGTGAATCTTTTTCATCATTGTTTTTAGCCATTCCTAATGTAGCTACATTAGCAATTGCTCTTCCTAAACGTTTAGCACCAGAACCAAGATTATCAAAGAAATTTCCACCTTTTTCAAGATTTCTATTTTCATAAGCTATCAAATTCTGAGGATCATCGATACCGAAAATGGTAGCACGCATACTATTGTATTTTGCATATCTACCTAATGCTTCTTTTTCTGCAGTTTTTCCAACCATAGAATAGAACCATTCTTCAGCATTTCTAAATCCCATAGCTTTACAAATAGTACCAGGTATTCCTAAAAGTACACCATCGAGCATTGCGGCTAAACCACAAGCTAAACGCATACCAACAGTAGGTCTTAAACCTCTACCGATATTAAATGTAGTTTTAGCTCTAGACATTCCTTTAATAAAATTTGTAACTGCTGTTGCTGCTAAAGCAGCCCAACCTACAAAGTTAGTAGCCATACCATTTAAAGTAGCTAATTTAGGGAATATCTTAGTTAATACTCTTTTAGCACCATCTTTTATACCAGAAATGACTGTTTGAACGCCGGATTTACCAAGTTTAGCTATTACTTTAGGTGCACTTAAAATTTTTTTCAAAACTGTTGTCAATCCACCTAATGCTGTACCGCCGCCACCAACTGCAGCAGCAGCTCCGCCTAACATTGTAGAACCGCCAGCAACGGCACCGCCACCAAATTTACCAGCAGCTCCTAAAACAGCACCACCAATCTTAGATTTTCCTAAAAATGATGCTATTTTACCATTTCCACTTATACGTCTAGCAAAAGCTCCACCTTTATTTACTACAGATTGTATTCCTTGACCGATTTTAGTATTACTTAAACCGGTATTATCCATGAATGCTGAAATCCTTCCAGACCAACCTTCACTAGAACCTTCTTTAGCTCCTTCAGAAATAGCATCTTGCATTTTACTAGTAGATTCATCGTCTAGTTTAAATCCTTTCTTTTTCCAACCCGTAATAGTTGAAACTAATGTGGAAAGTAAACCAAAACGCATTTTATTTTCTTTAGCTCTTTCTTTTTCTTCTTTAGCTCTAGCTTTAGCTTCACGTTGTTCACTGGCTGAATTGCCCTCTACACCATCGTCCTCACCAAGAGCTTTATCTATTTTTCTAGAAGCTTTATCTTTGCGTTTTTTAGCTTTGTCTAATTTATGATTTTCTCTATCAAGATCTTCATCTCTCATAGATTCTAATTGTTTCTTTTCAGAAGCAGACATAGAATCACCGTATTTAGACATTTCATTTTTGAAACTATCGTTTATAGATGATATATTTGAATTGATAGAATTAATAGATGCTGATGCGGCTTCTTTATCAATTTCAGATCTCATCAAACCTTTAAGAGCACGTTTTTGTTTACCATTAAGACATTTAACAGTTTTGTTAGCATCAAGAATAAATTCGATCTGTTTAGAAGCTTTATGAAGTTCATTATCTTTAAAAGCTAATTCAGCATCGATACCAAGAGCATCGATTATATCCATTGTAGCTTTTGTTCCACCGAATAATTTAACAATATCAGGATGGACGTATTTTTCAATTATAGTTAACTCTTCATTAGCATCTTTTTTACGTTTACTAAATAAATTCTTAACACCATCGATAGCTTTCTTAATCATGTCGAATCCGGTAACAAGACCCATTCCGACAACACCAGCTATTCCACCTTGTGCTTCATCATCCATGTGTTTATCTTTTAATTCACGAATAGCTTTCTTATAAGGTTGTAATTCTGGATTAGAACTTTGAAGTAAGAATTCTGCTAAATCGGTCATAGTAGTGAAAGATTCAATCTTTTCACCAAAACTAGGATCTTTCTTAGCTATTTCTCCAAGAACTTCACCAAGAGTTTTATCACCAACTTTAATTTTCTTTAACTTCTTAACTAAAGCGTTCTTAATGAATTTATCAAGATTTTCTTTTCCTCTTTGTTTAGTCCAAGCAACTATACCACCAAATGATTTATCCAGTGAAGCTGTTGACTTTTTAAATTTAAGTAAATCTTGTTTACATTTATTTAATTGAGGATTATCGTAAGCGAGCAAAATATTGATTTTTTCATCTACAGATTTAGCAGAATTAAGTTTTCCGATTAAAGAAGGGTCATTTATTTCAGCAACAATTTCTCCAATAGTTTTACCAGTTTCCTTATTTTTTAATTTAATAAGGTCTCCAGATAAAATTCTATTTTGATTCATAGCTGCTAATTTTCCACCGATTTTATTTTTAACAGTGTCAAATATCTTATTCTTAAAGTTTCCGAGTATACCTTTTATAGAACCAGAATTGCTAAGATCTTCGAGAGCTTTAGCTCTAAATTCTTCAATCTTAGGTTTAAAAGGTTCAAGTTCTTTATAATCCGCATTTAACAAAATCTTACATTTTTCTGCAGGATCAGATTCTTTAGCAAGTTTATAATTGAGAACTTGACTATTTATTTCGGCAAGAGCATTTTTTAATTTATTACCCTTGTCATCTTTAATATTAACTAATTCAGTACCAATAACTTTATTCTGGATAGCAGAGAGTCCACTATAAATTTTCTTGCCTAGACCAGCTTTTATACTATTTAAAGTATATTTGCCACTTTCAGCATCTTTAAAATCAGCATCAAATTTAGATTTATTAGAATTATATTGTTTCTGAGCTTCATCAGCAAAAGCCTTAGCTTTAGCAGAACCCATATCTCTAATAATATTGATTTTCTCTTCTACAGATGTAGCTTTAGAGAGTTTAGACATCAATTCTGAATTATTAGCTTCAGTTACATATTCACCAAGAGTTTTACCTTTTACAGAAACTTTAGAAAGTTTAGAACCTAAAACTTTAATAGATTTTGAAAGATCAGATCTATTATAAGCTGATACAAAAATATTTGCTCCGAATTTTAAAGATTTAGCAGCTTTAGAATTCTTTGCTTTACTTAGTAAAGTTTTGATTTCTGATTTAATTTTATCTTTAGCTTCTTTAGGAGCAGAATCGTATTGATTCTTTAATTCACGATATTTAGAACGTTCTTCTTCAGTAAGTACTGTTTTAAAATACTCACCATTTTCATCAATAGGTTGGAATGAATCATGTACAGAATAAAAGTTTTCACCAAGAATTCTATTACCAAAATTATTAATACCATTGGTAACTTTATTAAAGGCTTTATAAATACTTTTCATTCCAGGTATTTTTGCTATAAATCTGCCTTTAAAGTCATCCTCAGAAGACTTAAATGAAGCTTCACGAGCTGCTAAAGTATCTGCAACGGAATCAACACCATATGCATTAGCATCATCTTCTTCAGTTTCAGAATCTTTAGGTTTTCTAGCAGCAGCTTCTCTTATAGAAAGAGCATTGTCTACAATTTGTTTATGGTAATCGTGTTGTTTACCTGAAGGATTTTTAACATAAACATCCAATCCAGTTAACAAAAGATTAAAGATATTATTTATTAAACCGTGTGTAGAACTATCATGTAAATCTGAAATAATAAACTTATCGGCATCAGAAGGAGAATGAATTTTAAGCATACCTGTTGTACTAGTAGCTTCACGTTCATTTAAATCTCTTTCAGCAGCACTTAATTTTTTAAGTTGATTATTAATATCTGCTACATTTTCAACTTTTTTGTTTAAATATTTACTACTTAAATCTTTTAATTTTCTAGCTTTTTCATCTTCTTTAAGTAAAGCTTCTTTTTTCTTTTCTAATTTTTGACGTTGTTTATTTAATTCATTACGTTCATTTTCAAAAATATCACTAGAAATGGAAGCATCGAAAGCTATACCAGCGCCAGCTTCAAAATATTTATCTTCATTTTCAAAGTTATTAGAAGTTAATTTATTTTTATAACTAGCAAGATCTGTTTGAAAAGAAATCCATTCCTGAGGTTCAGCTTTAGAAAATTCTTTAATCGTATTGTATAAATAATAAGCTACAATTTCTTCAGTTAATTCTCCAGGAGGAGTTGGAACCCCAACAAAGAATCTATTAAAATCATCAGATTCGTTATCGAGTAATGATGCTAACACATCATCCATTTCTTCATCAGAAGCAATCATCATAACATTATGAATAAGAGCTTTCTTATTTTTCATAATGAATTTTTTAGCTTCAGTACCTAAATTAACTGCGGCTTGTGCTTTATCTTTATTCCAAGTTTTATTATAATATCCTGCTTTGAATGTAGGATTGGTTTCATATTCAGTAAGAATCTGTTTATAAGAATTCTTTAAATCAATGCCTGTAGCAAGACGATCATTGATAGCACTATATCCATTAGAGTATTCAAGAACTTCTTCCCTAGTTCTATCAAGACGTTTTCTAATAGAAGAAACTTTCTCCCATTTATTATTTTTATAATTGAAGTATTCTTGTTCAGTTCTATTAATACCGGCATCGATTTTTGCAAGTTGCCAAGGGATAACTTCTGTTAAAGCTTTATGAGCAGCATTATCAAATGGATGTACTTCTGACGGATCCATATCATATTTACCAGACTTTAATTTAACATCGTTATCTACATGTGCCCAACCAGCAATCTCTTTTAAATTTATTTTATTTCCAAGACCAAATGGTAATTTACCTAATAGTTTTTCTAAACCAGGAGCACCACGTTTTGATATAGCACCGAGTTTACGATTTATAGCTCCAGGTAATCCTTCAAGTTTAGTATTTAATAATCTAGAACCGTAAGAAGATCGAGCACCAGTGATAGAATCTACGACAGATCCAAATATCATATCTGTTATCATGTTTTTGAGAGCACCTGGACCACCACCCATATCCATCATCATGTCGATCATTTCTTTACCAGTGCTAAGCGTATCTAATGCTCCACCAGCAGCTTCAGATTTCATACTATTCAAGAAATGTTTCTTAAATTCTCCAAGATTAAATCCACTTGTTTTACCATTTCCAAATATAGTTTGAAATTTAGATTTCTTGACATCGCCAGCTTTCTTAGGTTTAATTTGAGACCATTGAGCATCTCTAACTTCTTTAACCATTGCGGCTAAATCTTGAGAGAATGCTAATTGTTTAGCAGAGAATTCCATTTGAGCTTTTATAGAAACATTTCCCTGCTCAATGATTTTACCAATATTAGTCGCAATATTTGTCATCATCAACATCTTTTGACGATGTTGTTCTTGAGAAATTTCAAGATTCTGAGCAAACATTGTTCTATCAGATTTAATTTGAGTTTGTGTTGCACCAACGATTGTAGCATTGGTTTTTTCAGAAAGTTTCGCATTTATTCTAGCATTAGCATAACTTGATTTTACAACAGCAGCACCAACATTTAAAGTAGCTCCAACAGAACCACCATTATCGTCATCTGATCCGAGATTAAAATTAGAATCATCTCCACCTACATCAGAATCATATGAGGCTGTATCACCGCCAAAGTCGAAACCATCATCACCGAACATATCACCGAACATTTCTTCAGCATTATTACGTTCATCTTCGGTTTTTACAAATTTACCAGTTTTTGCTGCATCTTTAATATCTTTTAGAGTACTTCCGACTACATCTTTAAGAACACCACCGTATTTTTTAGCTTCAGCTTTCCAATTAGCAATAAATGCTTTTGGATCGGTTGTAGATGTTTCATCAGGTTTAAATTTTTCACCAAGTTCAAAAGCTTCAGGATATAAATGTTTTCCAGTTTTAACACCAAGATTAACTACGGATTTTGCAACATTTTTAAGATACCCTTTTACTCCTTTAGGAGCCTTGGTATCTTTATTACTTTTATCAACGTTTAAAGGAAAGAATTCATCTCCACCACCGGTAGAGAACGAAAAATCATCATTTCCAGAATTATTACCTTTTTTCATATATTTGCTCCTTTAAAGGACATATTTTACTCATTATTAGTATATAGAAATGTCTTTTAATAAACTAATACCAGACTTACATTTTTATATAAATATTTGGAGGATTCAACCGAAATGAAACTTTTTAAGAAAATCAAAGCACGATATATTGCTAATTATATTATTAAACAAATTCAAAAAATTAGTAAAACTGATATTTGTAACGAATATTTACGTGTTACTGAAAATATAAAGAAATCAAAATATATTTACATAAAATTTAATTTAATGGATGGTGTAAAAGATGTCCAGATGAATTTTATTGAATTTTATAATTCTCATAAAAAAGCTGATGAAAAAGATTATTGTTATTTCCCAAGAAAATCAATTTTCGATTATTGGAAAATTTATAAAAAACTTTTACCTAGTAAACTTTATAAATATCTCGATCTTTTAAGTAAACGATACGATTTTTATGAACCTGAAAAGATTAGAAAACTTGCTCTTATGGTAATAGATAATATTTCTAATTCGAGATATGAACTTTCTGACGATTCAGTTATATATAATACAATGGTTAATACAGGAATTAATTGTTATAAAATAACTTTAAAACTTCTTTAAAAATATAAGTACTGGGACGAATCCCAGTACTTATTAATAATTTATTGGTATAAATTATTTTTCAACAAAGTCAGAAACTTTGAATTTATTGTCGCCTGAAAGTTCACTGTACATACCGTCTACAGTTCTTGTAGATTCACCACTTACAGCAGATGTATTAATACCATACTGTTCTGTAATAGTTTTACGAGTTTCAAGAGCGGTACCATATACATCACCAGCAGCTTCAGAAGCCATACGTGTATTGATAGTCATATCAAGCTGTTTCTGAACAGTTTCACGATTAGCAGGAGTACTAAGAGGTCCGATATACTTGTCGTACATATATGCTGGAAGCATTTGTTCGAAGTATGACTGACCAGCAAGACCTGTACCAGCAACAATGTATTTTGCAAGAATATTAACTTCTGGACCATCCTGGAAAATACCAGAAAGAGTAACTGATTGAGCATCAACTGCTGTATCACTACCAATTTCGCCAGAGTTAAATTTAGAAATACCATCAGGAGATGAAGGCCATACTTCATTCCAAAGACATGCATATTCAATGTCACCAGGACGACATGTAGGTCCGAGGAATACATAAAGCAATGTTCCTGAATAGTTTGGACGGATAAAACGGAGATCCTTACCATACATATGATGGATATTTGTTACAGGGTCAGTAATACCATACATCCAGTAACGCATAAGTTTACCAAGACCATCACCAGTACAAGTGATAGTATTGAGTGTAACATCTTTATTACCTTGAGTGAGCTGACCAGGGAAGTCGAACTGTTGTCCATTTGGTCCAAATGTAACTGAACCAGAAGCATTGATCTGGTTATCAACAATTCCTTCAACGCTTCTTACAGCATTTTCAAGGAAGAACTTAAGATATTTAACAGCTACAGCATCAAAGAATGCCGGTACTTTAAGCCATTTTACAATGAACTTACCAGTACGAATAGGTTCGAGAGCACCAATATGGTTAGGATCGAATGATTTGATACCATTCTGAGAAAGAAGATTGTCGAATACAGATGATGCCATACCGACGGTTGTGTTATCCCAACCGACTACGTTATGGTGCATACCATTAATGCCACCTTTTCCGAAATCTCCAGGATTTTTATACATTCCTTCAATCATTTCTTCATCTGCCATAATTAAGCCTCCTTAACACCACTACGGTTAGCTGTAATAGTACAATTCCAAGAATCAAATACATCAGGAAACGTAACAGAAATATCACAAGAAGC
>Ga0310691_10007660_pt1 | contig 11202 bp, 9 predicted proteins | sample 176DNAGHGlowgp2_FD_203887 | JGI IMG/M metagenome (GOLD analysis project Ga0310691, IMG submission 203887) | Sheep rumen microbial communities from Palmerston North, Manawatu-Wanganui, New Zealand - 1766 DNA GHGlow gp2 (v2) (version 2) | ecosystem: Host-associated > Mammals > Digestive system >... | reverse complement strand
GCGATCATCGGTCTGTTTCTTGAAAACGGACAGGTGGTTCAGAAAGTCACGATTATTCCCCGCGGGCAGGCAGGAGGTTATAACCTCATGACACCGAAGGAAGAGAAGATGCTGAATACGAAGAAGGATCTGCTCGCGTCCATTACATCCTTTATGGGCGGACGTACAGCGGAGGAAATGTTCTTCGATGATGTGACGACCGGCGCGAGCAATGATATCGAACGGGCAACCAATATCGCCAAGGATATGGTTACACTGTACGGTATGAGTGATCTTGGCCCGATTAAGTACAACGCGGGCAGTGAGAATGTCTTCCTCGGCCGTGATTACAACAGTCCGAACAATGTCAGCGGTCAGGTAGCGTTCGAGATTGACCAGGAAGTCCGCAAGATTGTAAATTCCTGTCATGAGAAGGCAAGATCCCTGCTGGAGGAACATCGCAGTGATCTGATCAATATCGCCGAATCTCTGATTGAGCGGGAGACGCTGACTTCTGAGGAGATTGAGAAGATCATCCGCGGTGAATCGATTGACGAAGAACCCGGACCGGTGAATACCGATCAGGGAGCGGCTCCGACAGCAGCCTGAATCAGATGATACAGAAAACCACCCAGTTTAGACCGGATGGTTTTTTCATGTATTGGCGGAAGCCAGGTCCTCAAGAAGTTCTGTGAGAATCTGATAAGCTTTGTCAAAGGAGGAGAGTTCGAGGCGTTCGGAAGGGGAATGGATGTCTTCGGCAACAGGGCCGAGCGTAATAATATCCATTTCCGGATCCAGACCTCTGATGACGCCGCATTCAAGGCCCCCGTGTGTGCATCTTTCTTTCAGAACAAGCCCATGACGCCCGCAGACCCTGCGGTAGTATTCCCGCAGTCTGGATTCAGGCGCATAAGGCCAGCCAGGGTATCCTTCCGGAACATCTGCCTCCAGACCGGTCAGCTCCGCAAGAAGACGGAGTTTCTGAGCAATCAGGCGGCGCCGGCTGTCGGTATCTGAGCGGACCATGACGGTGAAGATGATTTCTTCTCCGGTATCCGTAATGATGCCGAGATTCAGCGAAGCAGTGGTAAGACCTTCAATTGCCATGGAATGATGGAGATACCCGTGGGTCATCAGAAACAGATAATTCAGCAGCCGGTCTGACACTTCCTTTGAAAGAGCCGTTTCTCTTTGTTCCGTTTCAGTGAGTACTGCTCTGAATCCAGGATCGGACGCACTCAGCTCCCTGGTAATGTCCTGTATGGTCTGACCCATGACTTCATTCAGTTCTTCCAGAGTGTTGGAAGACTGGAATACAAAGACCGCTTCTCTTGGAATGGCATTTTCCTTCATTCCTCCGGACAAAGAGGACAGAACAATGTCACAGCCCTTCAGCTGAGCTTCCTTCAGAATCCGTCCGGCTATGATATTGGCATTGCCCCGTTCAAGATGAATGGCATTGGCGGAATGACCGCCCAGAAGACCGCCGACGGACAGCTGACAGGTTTTCCCGGCGCACTTCACCATCTCTTTCTTCTGCCGTATTGTAACAATCATCGATCCGGCAGAGGACACGGTTGTCTCGCTGACCCCGCCGCCGTCAAGCGAGATGTACTGATGACCATGGAGATCGGAAGCCTTCAGCTCCATTGCGCCAAGCAGTCCGATCTCTTCCATGACGGTGAAGATACATTCCAGCGGAGGATGTTTCAGGGTATTGTCCTCAAGGATTGCGAGCATATAAGCGACCCCGGTTCCGTCATCCGCCCCAAGTGTCGTTCCGCGGGCACGCAGCCAGCCGTCTTCCACATAAAGATCCAGAGGATCCGTCTCAAACTGATGATGGGAATCCCGGTTTTTCTCGCATACCATGTCGATATGGGCCTGAAGAATAACCGGTTCCGCGGACTCACAGCCGGGACTGGCCGGTTTATCAATGATGACGTTATATACATGATCCTGCCGATAAGGCAGATGATGTTCTTCCGCGAACCGGCAGATCGCATCACTCAGTGCTTTTTCATTCCGGGATCCATGCGGTATTTCAGAAAGCTTCTTGAAATACCAGCACCACCGTTTATTCAGATCAAAGTCCATAAATCCAGAAATCTCCTGTCTGAAGTTATTATATGTCTCCAAAACCAGCCGGAAAGAGGAATTAAACCGCTTATTATTTCCGGTTATGCTAAAATCGGAAGGAGAAGGGAAGAAAAAATGGACAGGAGCTCCGCAGGATTTCGAATGCTTTCATCTGTCGTGATCGGCGCGGCCGGCGGGGTACTTATGGCCGGCATTCTGCTGTTTCTGTTTCTGGAAACCGGATGGCAGATCAATACCCTGAGTTTCGGCCTGATTGTACTGACTGCGTCCGCTTTGCCCTGGTGCATGAACTGGATTGAAAAGCGGGGAATGAATGGATATGTCGCAGAAGGGGTAATGACCGCAGTATCTCTGGTGATCTGTCTGCTCTATATGCATGAAGCATCCGGAAACAGATCCGCGTCGGAAGCGATGACCAGATCATTTGTGATTGTCCATGCTGTTTCGGCAGTGATAACCCTGATCCGGTTTCTCATCAACAGGGCAAAGGAGAGTGCATGATGCTGAAAAGTCCTTGGTATGATTCTGTCAATCTGGAATCACCGCTCGGTGAATATCCGCGGATGCAGCTGCAGCGCGGTTCTTTTACATCGCTGAACGGGCCGTGGGAATTTCAGATTACGGATGGAGCAGAACCGGATCTGCTCAGCGGCTGGTCACCGATCAATGTTCCGTTTGCGCTTGGCTCCCCACTTTCCGGAACGGATCGGAATCTGAAGCCGGATGAAGTGCTCTGGGTCCGCAGGCAGTTCCATTATTATCCGGAAGGACCGATGACCGTGCTGAATTTTGAAGCGGTGGATCAGTGCTGCGTGGTCTATCTCAATGGAATGGAAGCGGGAAGACATGAAGGAGGATACACTCCGTTTTCTCTGGATGTGAGTTCTCTGATCAAGGAACATAATGAAATACTGGTGCGGATTACGGACCGCACGGATACCGGTCTTTATGCCTATGGCAAGCAGCGCCTTGAAGCCGGCGGGATCTGGTATACGGGCTCGGCCGGGATCTGGCAGACCGTATGGCTGGAGGATCTTCCTGAACATGCGGTTCAGGATATCAAAATCACCCCCGACTGTGAAAATGACTCGGTCTATCTTCGGATGGCCGGTACCTACTCCCAGGTGGTAATTACGGTTTTTGCGGGAACGGAACTGGTTCACAGGGGAATTACAAATAAGAAGGATTATACGATCCCGCTGGAAAACTATCATGCGTGGTCGAATACGGACCCGTTTCTTTATACCCTGTATCTGCAGACGGAGGAGGAAACGGTCAAGAGTTATTTTGCCATGCGCCGGTTCGGAGCCAAACGGGATCACCATGGCTATCTGAGATTCACCCTGAATGGCGATCCGCTTTTTCTCTCCGGCATTCTGGATCAGGGATACAACAGTGACGGACTGCTGACATATCCATGTGAAGAGGCAATGATCTGGGAACTGAAGAAGATCCGGGAAATGGGTTTCAACATGATCCGCAAGCATGTCAAGGTGGAATGCAGGAGATGGTATTATCTCTGCGATCTTCTGGGGATCCTGGTCATGCAGGATATCCCGAACGGCGGCCACCCCTATGACTTCAGACGGACAGCCGTGCTTCCGACGCTCGGATTCCGGAAAGCGGATGATAAGGAATATGATAAAAACGGCAGGGGAAGTCAGGAACTCAGAGACGCATATTATCAGGAACTGAACGAAATTCTCGACATGCTTTACAACTGCCCGTGTGTCTTTGCGTGGGTTCCGTTTAATGAGGGATGGGGTCAGTTTGACAGCGCTGAGGTTACCGAACACATCAAACAGTACGATACGACCCGTCTTGTGGATTCGGCAAGCGGCTGGTTTGATCAGGGGGCCGGTGATTTCAACAGCCGCCACTGCTACTTCCGGCCGTTCCGTGCCCCGTCAGGGGATGGGAGAATTCTGATTCTGAGTGAATTCGGAGGATATTCCTATGCGGAGGCCGGACACAGTGAGGTGAAGGGCAAGCTGTACGGCACAAGGAAATTCTCGGATATGGCAAAATGGAATGATGCCGTGCTGAAGCTTTTTGAACGGGATGTTCTGAGCAATGTTTCAAAGGGACTTTCCGGAAGCGTATTTACCCAGACGGCAGATGTGCAGGACGAATGCAACGGGCTGTTCTCGGCCGATCGAAGAGTCGTCAAGGCAGATGAAAGAAAGCTGCGCAGGCTGAATGAACGTATTATCAGGAGTATGAAATGAAAGATGAAACCGTCATTGCGGAAGCGATGAATCAGCAGGTCAGAATCCATTGTGCAAGATCCACGGATATGGTAAGCGCCGCCCAGAAAGCGCATGACAGCGCCGCGGCATGTACTGCCGCCCTTGGCAGAACCCTGACGGTTACCGGTCTGCTTGCGAGTGATCTCAAGCAGAAGGAAGAACATGTCCGGGTCAGAATCAGCGGCGGCGGACCGATCGGACGGATCATATGCGAGGGCGACGGAGCCGGAAATGTGCGCGGATTCGGCGAAAATATGAATATCTACGCATCCAGACCCGATGGTCATCTGGATGTTGGAAAGGTAGTGGGGACGGAAGGCACGCTTCAGGTTTCCCGCGATATGGGACTGAAGGAACCGTTTACCGGAACGGTGGAACTTGTCAGCGGGGAAATCGGAGAGGATTTCGCCCGGTACTTCGCGGTCAGTGAACAGACGCCGAGCGTGGTTTCAGTAGGCGTTCTCGTCAATACCGATTCTTCGGTGCTGGCGGCAGGCGGTCTGATCATCCAGCTGCTTCCCGGGGCACAGGAGGAAACCATTTCCGCTTTGGAGGAGATGGTGAAAACCATGCGGCCGATGACGGAATACATGCAGGAAGGAATGGAGGCGGAGGAGCTGATTCTGCATCTGTTTCCGGATGCGCGGATTCTTGGACACCGGCAGCTGCGGTGGCACTGTGACTGTTCCAGAGAACGGTTTTCTGATGCGATGATGACCCTTCGGAAGGAGGATATCGCCTCTATGATCGAAGAGGATCACGGTGCTGAGATTGTCTGTCAGTTCTGCCAGAGAAAATATGTGTTCTCCGAAGAAGATCTGAGAGAAATTCTGGAGAAGAGACTTCATGTGGAAGATCGGAACCGTACCAGTTGAAAACCGGATCATTGCCGCGCCGCTGGCGGGGATTTCCAATCCGGTTTACCGGCTTGAAAACCGTCGGGCAGGAGCCGGGCTGACCGTTTCAGAGATGATTTCGGATAAAGCGCTTCATTATCGGAACCAAAGGACATTTGACATGTGCGCGGTTCTGGAAGAAGAACATCCGGTTTCCCTGCAGCTGTTCGGCGGGGATCCGGAGACGATGGCGGAAGCGGCGGAATATCTGAGCGAGCATACCGCCTGTGATGTGATTGACATCAATATGGGCTGTCCGGTTCCGAAGGTGCTGAAAGCCCATGCGGGGTGCTATCTGCTGGCACATCCGGAACTTGCGGTATCCATAGCCAGAGCAGTTGTAAACCATACCGACCGGCCGGTTACCGTCAAGATGCGGGCTGGCTGGGATCAGTCCAGCATCAATGCGCCGGAACTGGCCAGAGCGCTTGAGGACGCGGGGATTTCCGCCATAGCGGTACATGGGCGGACCCGGTCCATGCTCTATCAGGGAAAATGCAATCATGAATGGATCCGGATGGTGAAGGAAGCCGTCCGTATTCCTGTGATTGGAAACGGCGATCTGAAAAGTCCGGAAGACGTGGACCGGATGTATGAAGATACAGGATGTGATGCGGTAATGATCGGAAGAGGACTGATGGGCAGGCCTTATTTTATTCAGGAACTGACCGCGCATGAAAAAGGCGAACCATACGCACTGCCTTCCTATGAAGAACGGATAGAACTCTGCCGGGGGTTTGGTGACCGGCTCTGTGCGTATGAGGGAGAGCATACCGGTATTTCCATGCTCAGAGGCCAGGCCTGTGCCTATTTTGAGGGAATGCCGTATGCGGCAGTCCTGCGGGGAAAACTGTCCATGATGAATACCCGGGATGAATTCCATGAGCTTCTGGATGAGTACCGAGACACAATTGGAAAGTAAAAAAATACTCCGCGAGGAGTATTTTCAGGAGCAGATCAGTGTCTGAGAAATTTACGATAGATCCATATTGCGACGCATGCGCCGATGACAGCCATGATGATGGACCCGATGAATCCGCTGGCTTCCAGGCCGATCAGTCTGCCGACAAAGCCGCCGACAAAGGAACCGAGAACGCCGAGGGCAAGATTACTGATGACATCGTTCGAATCCAGTCCCATCAGGCGGGAAGCGATGAATCCGGCCGCAAGACCTACGAGAACAGAATAAATCATCCAGGAAAACATTTCACGATACCTCCTTCCGGACGTTCTTATGTTAGCATTGACCGACGGTACCGATAATAAACATTTGAATGCAATTGTATAATGGAAAACGGATGAAAGGATCGTCGGAGAGTTTATCTATGAGTGAGTTTGATACGATTTTTTACAGAGATGCATACTGCCGTGAATTTGACAGCGTGGTAAAGACATGCACGCCTTTTAAAAAGAAATATGCCGTAGAACTCGAGGATACGGCATTTTATCCCGAGGGCGGAGGCCAGCCGGGAGATACCGGTACCCTGAATGATCAGAAGGTCGAGGATACCCGGAAATCAGACGGCCGGATCATTCATATTGTTTCAGACCCGATAACAGAAGGAACACCGGTTCATGGCGTCATTGACTGGGAAAGACGGTTTGATCATATGGTAATGCATACTGGCGAGCATATGGTTTCCGGGCTGATTCATCAGACCTTCGGCTATGACAATGTCGGCTTCCACATGGGCGAGGACGCGGTTACCATTGATTTCAACGGTTCGATGGACTGGGACGCATGCATGCGGGTGGAAGCGAAGGCAAACGAGCTGGTTCGAAGGAATCTGCCGGTTTCTGCGGGAATACCCGATGAAAAGGAACTCGCTCGGATGGATTATCGGTCAAAGAAGGAGCTTCATGGTGAGGTGCGGATCGTCACGGTTCCGGAAGCGGATGTATGTGCGTGCTGCGGAACCCATCTGAAATCCACCGGTGAAATCGGATATGTCAAGCTGATCAGCCTTGCCAATCACCGCGACGGGGTCCGGATTGAAATGCTGGCGGGAAAACGGGCAGAAGAATTCATGCGGAAGGTGATGGATCAGAATCTGCGGATTTCCCATCTGCTGAGCGCCAGGGTTCTGGAAACTTCCGACGCGGTGGAAAGACTGCTGAATGGATATCAGAACGCGAAAAGAAGTCTGCGCATTGCGGCGGAAGAAAGCATGAAGGAAAAGATCGCGTCACTTGTGCCGGGAGAAAGATACTATATTGCCTTCGCGCCGAATGCGGATCACGAAATGCTGAGATATTTTGCCAATGCAATCCTGCAGAAAACAGGTGCGGAGTCTGCGGCCGCTTTCAGTGAAGAGGACGGAGAATGCCGGTATGTGATTGTTTCTGAAACAGTGGATCTGCGGAAAGAAATACGCGGATTGAATCAGGAACTGAACGGACGCGGCGGGGGAAGTCCGCAGCTGGTTCAGGGTGTCTTCCGGGCGGATTCGGATACGGTATATGAAACAGTGAACGCGCTGTTTCAGGATCCGGGGAAATAAGGAATTCATCGTCTGATTGTCCGCAAAGGACTGCCGCATCTGAGGAGGATACCTGATTTGAGTGATAGGCCGAAAGAGATCGAAAAAGAAGATCGAAGAATTCATACTCTGCGGGATGAGGCTCCCGCAAAAGCCGTTTTCCGCATGGGGGTTCCGCTGATCGCCGGAATGTTCATCATGGTTCTGTATAATCTCGTGGACACTTTTTTCATCGGCCTTCTGCGGGATGACTATCAGCTTGCGGCGGTGAATCTTGCCTACCCGGTCATGATGATTACGATAGCGGTATCCAATATGGTCGGAAGCGGATCCGGATCATTGATCGCAAGGAGTCTTGGCGCGGCGGATCAGGAAAAAGCGGAGCGGACTCTGACGGCAGGCTTTGTACTTACGGCAGTGCACAGTGCGGTTCTTGCCTGCCTTGGTCTTCTCTTTCTTCCTTCTCTTGTTAGGATGCTTGGGGCGGGGGAACATACGGTGCTTCCTGCCAGCCGGTATATCCGGGTGATTCTGATCGGAAGCCTGTTTACCATGGGCAACTACACCTTCGGTCAGCTGCTCAGAAGTGAAGGATCCGTGCGTTATTCCATTGTCGGGATGATTCTTGGGACTGTGGTGAATATCATTCTGGATCCGATCTTTATTTTTGTTCTGAAACTGGAGATCACTGGCGCGGCAGCCGCGACGATTCTCGGAAATGCGGCAGGCATGGCGGCTTCCCTTTATTACTATCTGGCGGGGAAGACCCTTCTGTCTCCATCCGGGCGATATGTGCGTCTCAGGAAGGATATTGTCAGGGAAATCTACTGGATCGGTGTTCCGGCTTCGCTTGAAACTCTGCTGACATCCGCGGCATATATTGTCAACAACAAGCTGGCGGTGGGATATGGAGAACTGACGGTTGCGGCGATGGGAGTCGCTCAGAAAATCATGTCCCTTGGAAGCTACATCTATCAGGGCTTCGCGGCCGGAACCCAGCCGATCATGGGTTATAACTACGGAGCCGGTGATTATAAGCGGATGCTTGCCGTTCTGCGGGCCGGGATTCTTGTGACAAGCGGATGCGAACTGTGTGTGATGGCGGTATATGGCATTTTTGCCCCGCAGCTGATCGCCGTCTTTACGGATACGCCTGAGGTGATATCCATAGGGGCGAAAGTACTGCGGGCGCAGATGCTCATCCTGCCGTGTGTCGGCGCGGTTTCCATGTCAAGAATGTCCTTTCAGGCAATGGGAAAGCCAGGGTATGCCTTCGGTATCACCATGGTCCGGCAGCTGTTTCTCTATGTTCCGCTGCTTCTGCTGCTGAACAGCGTCTTTGGTTTCTCCGGCATGATCTATGCCCAGCCGCTGACGGAGCTGATTATGATGGCTGTTTCACTCCTTCTTCTCGTTTGTGTGATACAGGAGGAAAGCAGAAAGAAGGAAACAGTTCATTCGTAACGCGGACATATAAAAAACATTGCCGGGGCAATGTTTTTCAGTTAATCGCTTAAATCGTTATCGAGAGTGATTCTTATATCATAGTCAGGGAACGCGGCTCTGACATCTTTCTGAATGCTCTGGAATATCTCATTCTGGTCTTTCCGGTATTCCATGACCACATCAAATGATATCCGATGTTCCTTTTCATTGAGATAGAATCCATGCATCTGCAGAACCCCTTCATGTGTCATGACAATCCGGGTGATTTCAGAGCGGATCTGTGCCGCGCTGTCATTTCCGGTATTGCGGGAATAGACGGAAATACCGGTCAGAATAATCCCGTGCTTCTCCATGACATCAGCGGTGATTCTGCGCTCCAGCTCATCCAGTTCCTTGGCAGTCATGACATCCGGCACTTCAATGTGAACGCTTCCGATCAGAACATCCGGACCGTAGCTGTGTACGATCAGGTCATACGCGCCGAATACATTCTCATGCCCGGTGATTGTCTGTTTGACGGATCTGGATATCTCCGGATCAAGACGTTTGCCGAGGATTTCATCGAGTGTATCCCGGATCAGCTCAATGCCTGACTTGATGATCATGATGGAAATGACGGCACCGACAAAGGGTTCCAGCTGAACACCTGTGAATATATAGAGCAGTGCGGAGGCGATGACGGAGGATGAAATGATGGCGTCATTCAGCGCGTCAGCTCCGCTTGCCTCCAGGGATCCGGAATGCACTTCCGCGCCGGTCTTTTTCATATACAGACCCAGCAGAATCTTAGCGGCGACAGCCGCTGCGAGAAGAAGCAGGGAAACCGTGCTGTAGGAAGCAGGCTCCGGGTGAAGGATCTTCTTCACAGATTCCACAAAGGAAGTAATACCGGCATACAGAACAATCGCCGAGATAATCAGGGCACTGAGATATTCGATTCTGCCGTACCCAAGCGGGTGTTCCTTGTCCGGATGTTTTCCGGCCAGCCGGGTTCCGATGATTGTGATCAGGGAGGAAAGGGCATCCGACAGATTGTTTACCGCATCGAGAACGATGGCGATTGAATTGGTGATGATGCCGATTACTGCCTTCATCCCTGCAAGCAGTACATTTACCGCAATACCGACAACCGATGCCCGGATAATGACATCGCTTCTGTTGTTTGTCTTACTCATGATTACCTTCTTCCAGAATTGAATAAAGTGCTGAATACAGAGCGGATGCTTCCCTGGAACTCAGATTCAGACAAGTGCCGATTTTGTAAGGAATATCCGCTACTGCATCTTCCATTTTCTTTCCTTTTTCGGTAAGGGTAATCCGCACAACCCGCTCATCTTCCGCGGAACGGGTGCGTTTTACAAATCCTTCAGCCTCCATTTTCTTAAGCAGCGGAGTGAGTGTTCCGCTGTCGAGATGAAGAGTTCTGGAAAGACTGCTTACTGTCTGATCATCGTGCTCCCATAAAACCAGAAATACGATGTACTGTGTATAGGTAATGCCAAGCGGCCGGAGGTAAGGGGTATAAAGCGAAGTGATCTTTCTTGCGGCCGCGTAAAGCGGGAAGCACAGCTGATTCTCAAGTTTCAGCTGTTCTTTCATCAGAGAAGCGCCTCAGCGCATTTTCTGAGTTCACCCATGTCAGCGGTCGGTTCAAACCGGGCGACTACATTACCGGAACGATCCACGACAAACTTTGTGAAGTTCCATTTGATATCCGGATTGTTCTTGTAATTCTTGTCAATCTTGGAAAGCATCGCCCCCATGGCAATCGCCTTGACACCCTTTCCGAATCCCTGAAAACCCTGCTGAGATTTCAGATAAGCGTAAAGCGGAAGCTGGTTCTCACCATTGACATCAGACTTTTTATACTGCGGAAACTGCGTATTGTATTTCAGTGTGCAGAAATCGTGGATCTCTTCATCCGTTCCGGGTGTCTGTCCGGCAAACTGATTGCACGGGATATCAATGATTTCAAGACCTTTTTCGTGATCTGCTTCATAGATTTCCTCAAGCTCCTTGTACTGAGGAGTAAAGCCGCATCCGGTTGCG
>Ga0310691_10007659_pt1 | contig 11204 bp, 7 predicted proteins | sample 176DNAGHGlowgp2_FD_203887 | JGI IMG/M metagenome (GOLD analysis project Ga0310691, IMG submission 203887) | Sheep rumen microbial communities from Palmerston North, Manawatu-Wanganui, New Zealand - 1766 DNA GHGlow gp2 (v2) (version 2) | ecosystem: Host-associated > Mammals > Digestive system >... | reverse complement strand
CCCCCGATGCTATCGAGGAACTGCCTCTTTGTTCCAAGGAAGAAACAGCCGATCGCATACTTGATTTCCTATGCATATCCTGATTGATATAGGCAATTCTACCATCGTGGTGGCCATTGCCGACCATGAGGGTAACATCACTAACCATTGGCGTTTCAAGACCCGTAAGGAAGAGACTGTGAGTTTCTTCCGCTATGAACTGAAGCAGGGTCTGAGGAAATACGGTGTAGAGCTGACTGATGTGGAGAGTGTAACCATATCATCAGTTGTTCCTGAGGTCGACGATGATGTGGCCCAGGCTATCAACGACCTTACCGGCATCGACCCCCATTTCTTCTGTATCGACGATGCCAATCTTATCACCATCGATATCGAGTCGCCCTCGCAGTTAGGCAAAGACCGTCTTGCCGATGCTCTCGGAGCCGTTGCCTGTCATGGGGCTCCTGCCATAGTCATCGATTTCGGTACAGCCACCACATTTGGTGTCATCGATGAGAACAATACCTTCAAGGGCGGACTTATCATCCCTGGTGTGAAGACCTCGTTGAACGCCTTGAGCCAACGGGCCTCTCAGTTGCCCTCCATAAGTATCAGCAAGCCCCAGAACCTCATAGGGCGCAACACCCTGGAGTGTATGCAGAGCGGTATACTCTATGGCACAGCCTCGATGATCGATGGCCTTATCGACCGTCTGAAGACTTCACTTCCTGAATCGGTAAATATCGTCGCTACAGGCGGTATGGCAAAGAACATCGTGCCTTACTGCCGCCACAAGATAGTGCTCGATGAATATCTGTTACTAAAAGGACTTTTCAAAGCCACCCATCACTAATGAGAATCGTTATCATCGGCTCAGGTAATCTGGCCACCCAACTCTCGCTGGCTCTCCACGATGCCGGCCAGGATATCGTGCAGGTTTTCAGCCGCACAGCAGATCATGCCAAGTGCCTGGCTGACAAGCTCGGCTGCGCCTATACCTCTGACATAAACGCTATCAGCCCTGATGCCGACATATATATCATCTCTGTTAAGGATGATGCCATTGCTGAGGTAGCTCAGGCAGTAGGTCAGAGCAGTCCTAATGCCCTTATCCTTCATACAGCCGGCAGTGTGGCTATGAGCGTTCTTGGCTCCTGTGCCTCCCGCTATGGAGTGTTCTATCCCATGCAGACCTTCTCCAAGACCCGCAGGGTTGATTTCCGCGAGATTCCCTGTTTCATCGAGGCCTCAGATGATAAGTCTCTTGGCGAGCTGCGCTTCTTGGCTGAGAGCATCTCCGACCATGTGGTAGACTGCGATTCTGAGAAACGCAAGAAGATGCATCTTGCTGCTGTGCTGGCCTGTAACCTCACCAACCACTGCTATCGTCTTGCAGAACGGGTGCTCGAATCCGAACAGATCGATTTCCGTCTCTTCCTGCCGCTTATTGCCGAGACAGCTAAGAAGGTTACGATGATGTCACCAAAAGACGCTCAGACGGGTCCTATGGTGCGTTACGACCAGAGTGTCATGCAGATGCAGATGTCTATGCTCCCCGATGAACGCACCCGCGAGATCTACCGTCTCATGGCCGACAGCATCCACGCCGACGCAGAATGCAAATTCTGAATTCAAAAGAGTTGCCCTCGATGGCACATGAATGTGCAGAGAAAAGAATCTCATTGTATTCCATCCACTGCTTCTTACCCATCTTGTCAGCAATTTTCTGCTGATATTCCTGACGGATGCTCTCGTATTCCTCTATTTCTTTCTCAAACATCGCTGCAAAGATAAAAACTTTTTCTGAACTTTGCAAATTAATCGACACGAAAATATTCTTGGCACACTATTTCGGATTCTCCAGATTGCCATTATCATTCAGATTCTTCAGCCGCTTTACGGCTCTATCGAAATCACTCTCCAGTAATCGCATTTCGCGCTCACGATAGATTTCAAATTCGCGTTCAGCCTTCTCGTATGTTCATGCACGGCATAGTGCATCTTATTCTGCACGGTGGCGAAGAACAGCTTTGTCATCTTGGCACGTGGATCATAGTCTGTCGATGTGGCGTATATGTCTGTCACCTGCTGATAGAAGTTCCGCTCGCTGCTTCGAATGTCACGTATGCGCTGTAGAAGTTCACGGAAATAGCGATTACCTCCCTGCTTCAGCCTCTCATCGTCCATCGTGAATCCCTTCTGTATATACTCATGCAGGCGCTGCGTAGCCCATCTGCGGAATCTTACTGCAATGGACGACTGTACACGATAACCGAGGGCTATGATGACATCAAGATTGTAGTGTAGTACTGTATGAGTCTGCGTTTTGCCCTCTATGGCACCATGCGGAGTGGTAGTTCGGAATTTCCGAACAACCACTTCTTTGTCTAATTCCTTGTCTGCAAAGATGTTTGTCAGATGCTCACTGATATTCGATTTGCTCGATTGATAAATCTCTACCAATTGCGCCTGTGTCAACCACACATCCTCATCAGCAAAGCGTGTATTCACACTCACCCTGCCTTCCTCATCCTTATACAGTATCAGTTTGTTCTCTTTGTCCATATCGTTAAAACGTTTTTATTCCGTTCGTTATTATCACATCTTACGTCTTACATTGTACATCTTCCATCCCTTAGCCAGCTTCTAGGCTCCTTCTTAGCTGCTTCTACCTATACTCTTGGCATACTCATGAGTAAGCTTAGAAGCTGGCTAGAGCATGCCTACCCTTGAGGAGTATTTCTTTATATATCCACATATTTTTTGTCTTTTATTCCATAATATTTTAGTGCCTCGGTAAAAACGCATGACTCTTTTTTCTTCCATTGAGAAGAGAGGCATTCTTCTGTAGCATCACATTTTGCTCCTTCTATAAACATCGTTGATGAGCAAATCGGATAACGCTTACATTCTTTCTTGTTATCTTCCCTTAATAGTCTTGCCATAATTAGTTCTATTCCATACAAAATAGCTGTTTCTTTGTATGCTGATTGAGTTCCATTTTCAGTCTTAAGAGGAAGCGCACTCTGATTCCTTCCATCGATAAAAGGATATCCGTAGTGACTAAGTATTTGTTCCTTAAAGGACTCTCTGTCACAAATGTCATAATCATATAGGAAATCGATAAGCCTGTGATGACATTTACCACAATCTATAATACAATTGTCAATAACAAGAGAGTAGTATTCTAAATCTCTTCCTAATAAAGCTTTAAAGCTTTCTTTAAGATCATTAGAGAATCGTTGCAGCAGTCTATAAAAGGGCATTTCCTGCCCATTATAAGAAACCGCATAATCTTGAACTATTGATTTATATAATTCTTTCCCGTCCCAATTTGGATGAGACTTAATCAATTCTAATACCTGGAAAAATCCAATACCTGGATTATCCCAAAGCAAAGCACACAAACAAATAGACGCTACTTTCTTCTTGTCCTGTACAATTTCAGGTATAGTTTTCCCAATAATGAGTTCAACTGAATGGTAAGGTATTATGTTGTGGCTTATCTCATTATTAATGATAGACTGGATAGCGTGGGCCATTCCTTCTACAACACAACGATGTCCAAATTGGAATCCATGTTCATCAGCTTTATCATTATCAAAATCATAACACCCAATCCAAACTGCAGATTTTTCTTTCTCCGCTATAGATATTTCTCTTTTATCTATCTCTATGTCGGAAATATTGAACCCTGTTGTTTTATCGCCTTCAATTTTGTTGAAATGGATAATAAATTGATGAATATCCTCGTCTGTATCCCATAATCTCAAAGGAATATCTATTACTTCATTATTACGGATATAATCACGGTATCTTGAAAACACCCTATTATACATGTCACTCATTCTTATGCCGTATAGACTGGTAATGTGCTGAATATAATGGATATATTCATGCACGAAAGTTGCGTATGATGATAATGACATGTTGGCTAAGTTACCTAAATCTATGTCATCATCTACATACATGTGCAAATGGTTCGTTTCATATTTACTACATTTGCCACAAAGTATGTCATAATCGAAAAGTGACATTTTATTCTGTTTATTCGTTTTTGTTCGACAAGTCAAATGACCTTTCTAGTTCCAATTCTGGTCGAGTTAGAAGAATTGGCATTTCTTTTTGCTCTTCTTCTTTTAAAACAATAGATGCATTTTTTGCTCTTGTCGCCGCCCAATTCCTAAGTGCTGCTATCTGCTCCTTCATCGTTGTTGATAGAGAAACTGTTTTTGAAATAGCATCTACCAAGTGTTTACTCAGCAATTTCGGATTGTCTGGAGCTTCAACATAGGCAGCAAACATAGCCTCTTTAATGCATTCCTCTATTTCTGCGCCATTGAAGCCTTCCGTTTTCTTAGCAAGCATTTCCATTGGGTATTGAGATGGATCTTGCCCTTTCTTTTTCAAATGGATGGCAAAAATGTTTTCTCGTTCTTTTTGACTTGGAAGATCTACAAAGAAAATTTCATCGAAACGTCCCTTTCGTAACAACTCTGGTGGCAGGAGATTGATGTTGTTTGCAGTAGCTACCACAAATACTGGCGATGTTTTCTCTTGCATCCATGTCAATATAGTGGAGAAGATTCTTGATGTAACACCTCCATCAGTTGACCCACTAGATTGCACACCATTAAGTCCCTTTTCTATTTCATCAATCCAAAGGACACAAGGTGCTACAGCCTCCGCAGTCGCTATTGCTTTTCGAATATTGTCCTCACTACTACCAACCAATCCTTGATAGACCTTGCCAATGTCCAACCTCAGCAATGGCATATTCCAGAAAGATGCAATACTTTTAGCTGTAAGACTTTTTCCGCAGCCAGGAACGCCCAACAGTAATAATCCCTTTGGTTCCTGAAGGCCAAAATCTCTAGCTTTTTTCTCGTATGCCTTTTGCCTCTTAAATAGCCAGTCTTTTAAGACTTCCATGCCACCGACATCTTTGAGGTCTTCGTTTTTGGGAAAATAATCCAATATTCCCGATTTCTTTATTATCTGCTCTTTTTCAGAAGAAACCGTATATGGAGCATTTTTTCCCAAATCATCTTTTACCGCAGCTAAACAGAATGCCAAATCAGCCTCCATCGATGTCATACCCAGAGCGGCATCTACCATTCGGTTTCTCATTTCTACAGAAAGATTTATTTTGCATTGTCTTTCAACAACCCCCAAAGTTTTCTCCATATCAAACCTGTCTGGCAACGGTATGTTTAAGACGGTAACATACTTTTCCAGTTCAACAGGTAATTTGTAAATGGCAGACAGTATAATAGCATGGGTATTTGTATGCCTTGCTCTTTCTGCAATTGTTCGGATGTAATACTTAATTTTCTCCTCTTCAATGTAATTTCCAAAATCTTCTAATATAAAGATATCCTTACTTGTTTCCTTATCATTAAGGATATATTTTAATGTCATTTCCGGCTCATCATATTCTTCGCCTAAATAACGAGAGCCATTATCAGAAACCTCACACAATCCTTCCACACAATTCCAATTGAAAAGACGAACCTGTTTGGTATTATCAGATTTAAGACTGTTTATAATGCCAACAATCTTTTGTTTTGTCCTGTCGTACTCAAAGCTAGTGAGATATAACACAGGATAATATGCCTTAAGCATATCCCTTATTTTGCTGTATATTGCTTCCATATCACTTGTGTTCAATTGTTTGGGTGTTGACTCTACGCGGTTTCATCTTGGCAAGATATTTTGCAGGGATATTCGTCTTTTTGGTCATAATCCGTTTATTCCCCAACAATTGCTCTAAGACATCCATTGCTTCATGCGCTCTTTCATTAACATCATTTGGCAGATAGTCAGAATCTGTTACAATCGTACCATCCTTGAGAATCGTAAATTTGATTTGTGCCACAGGTTCATCTTCACTCTTATCTTTTGAACGACCAACCATAAAGAAACAATATACTTCTTCTGTAGTAGGAGTGAAATGATCGTTGGATTTGTATGTAAATCCTTTCTTCTTAAATTCCTGAACTAAGGAATTCTTAGCGTAGGCGGCATTAAGAGAATAAAACTGGTTTTGTAACTCTTCGACCTTTTGTGTCGCGTTGGGCATGTAATACGTATTGTATGTAACCTCATTTGTTGTGAGGTTCAATTTTAATGCATATTCTCCGTACAAACGTGTTCCCTGTTTGGCATCTGTAACGAGAAGTTCGTTACCTTTAACAGTATATGTCCATCCCAAGGTATCGCACGCAGACTTTAGAACATCTACGTGCATTACCTGAGGATTGCGGACAAATCTTGATGATTCGAATCTAGACATATTTATGACAATTGATTGACGATTGATTGTATATTTCTAGGGTTGACCTGTGTGAGAAAACGCTTTGCTCTCTTTTGTTTGCAGTCGAAACTCTCTCTATTGTTAAGTAACGCTGAGAATCTAAACAGATAACCGTTTATTCCTAAACTCAAATCAAAAGCGTTGTCAACGTTTTTGGAATTTGCCACACCGACCATCTCTAACAAGTTAACCATCTCGTCGTCTTCTATTATCGCGAGCAATTTTGCATTTAGCGCAGTTTTCCTTATCTCGCGATTGATGAAAGCAAGACTTAGCGATGCGATATATCGAGTTAGGCCCTCTACTGTCGCATCAGGTTCTGCGTTTAGTATGCCATTGGGCTTGTTTTCATTTGTTGTGGTAACTCTGGGCGGTTTACTAACAGGTTTTGTCGTAATTGATTCTTTTCGTCCAGGGAAAATCTTCTTCTCACGAATCTTCTCTAACAACTCCTTGTTGTTGTTTAGCAGCTCTTGCATAGATGGGTCATCTATACTATTGTTTTGCATTTCGTTTTCAACAGTTGCCAACATAGAGGTAAGACGTTTTTTGTCTTTGGGATTGAGCCCCGACATGTTGGAAGCGGCAACTAATTCCTGACCTATCTTGACAAGTTTCTTGTTTACTTCACTTTTTACTCTTTCATAAGCCTTTTCTTCCAACATGTCTTCTAACGGGCTAAATAGCTTTCTTATCTCCTCATTGTCAATGTTAAGGAAATATTCAAGACGCTCATTTTTGTAATTGGCCAACATGTTCAAGTCGAGTTGCTCAATTTCTTTCCTGATACGATTTGCATATATTTCCGCAAACTCTAATTGGCAATCCTCATATTTCTTTCTTGCCACACTATGATGTGCCAATGCCATTTCTTCTCTGCGCACGTGAGTTTGTTGGTCAGATACAGAGAAAGAGAGGACATTGAAACTGCCAGAGAAAAGAACCTTCTGGTCACCTTTTACTTCAATTACATTCTTTAAATGAAATTCTGGAAGCTGAACATAAAAGAAATTGGGGTACTGCTCATCCAGTAACTTAATACCTGGTTCTACTTCCTCGTCCATCATTGGCTTGCCATCATTATTGGTGGCTGGTTCTGAATAGGCTATAAATACGCGCTTGTTTTCATCGCGCAAGAAATCTTCTATCATTGGGCCACGATCATGTAGGAAAGCTCCTTTTCTTATCCAAGGACTAATAAGCCAAACTTCATCTGGATTGTCCTCGGTGAAAATCTTTTGCAATTCCACCTCAAACGACAAAGAGTCATAGAGTGCTTTCTTATGTAAGCGGTCTTTTGCAGGAACCTTTGTAGAAGTATCAACAACCTCATTATTTGGACTTGGCTCAGAATCTTCTTCGCTATTATCATCTATCTCGCCTTTTTCTTCCTTGATTATTTTTTGTTCCGCCTCTTTTATCTCCTCCGAAATCTCAGATTTTGCGACTTCAACATCATCTCCTTCGAGAATAGTAGTATCCTCATTGTTTTCAATTTCATAATGAATACAATTATTAAGCAATTCTTCTTTTAACGAGGAATCTCTATTGATGTAATTAGCTAGGACATCATTAAGGGTATTAGTGTTCTCGTCAAAAACAAAAGCCCTAACGTCATCACTATTGGCAACATTTTGTACAAAGCAAACATATACTTTATATGATGCTTCATGACCAGAATGCCACGTAGCACTTTCTAACAAATATCTGTTTTGTGGGAAATGTACATCTTGCGCTTGATTTTCTGCGTAAGACTTGATTGTTTCCAAATCAAGATTAATGTCATCACAGGGAGTGTTTATTTCTTCAATGTTCTTAGAGTTTTCCCCAATTCCATTCTTGATGTCTAACCATAACGGGTGATCAATATCAACAAAGATGTCAAATTTTTCATTGTAGAATTCTGGACGCTCACCTTTGTCAGCATACACACGACCATTATCTGTCAGCGCATAACAACTGTCATCTCCTTCAATCGCCCCCATTCCTTTTAACTTATCTATTGCTTTTCGGAGAATTGACCGTTCTGCCTTGTCGTTCATTACGTCTAGTCCAAGGATTGAACCTATCTTCTCAAACGAAGACGTTTCATCGACCAACAAGATACCTACAATACCTTTTTCTAACGCAGTAATTTTTGCTGGGCGTTGCGTTTTGCCATTGTACGTAGCACGCACGAACTTAATATCGTACGAAACATAGCCAACAATTCTTTCCGAGATACGCTTAGCTTCGTAAACTGCTTTTGCAATACGGCTACTAATAGACTCCAGCATCTTCTTTTTTGCAGGGGCGTTATTCTTTATCTTACTCATCTTACTGCTCCTTTTAATTGTTCAAAACTAATAGTTTCCATATTGGCAATGGATGCTGCATAATTGCTGTTGCTCTCAAATTGTTTTTTGTTGCCTACAACAATAAGAAGACTCCTAGCACGAGAGAACGCCACATTAATACGCTCAATTTCCTTGGCAAAACCAATATTATTCTTGGGATTGCTTCGAACAGTTGAAACAATGATGATGTTACGCTCCATACCTTGGAATCTATCCACTACATCACAAATATACATACCTTTTTTAATGCGTTTGTTAATTCGATAATCATATCTTTTTTTTAGTTCCCGATTTTGAGCACTATAAAATGTGATTATTCCGATTTCCTTGTCCTCTGGTTTCTTTTGAGCATCTATGAATTCATGGAATCCGTTGGCTCTTTGTAATGCCTTCAGAACCAAATCAACAGCCTTTAGCTCTCCTTCGTTTTTGTATCCGGGATCTAGATATGTTTCTTGTGTTCTAACGTCTATCCAAACAGCATGAGTGTTTGGTTGAACAATTGGATTGAGTGTAATACCGTGCCAACGGCTTCCTCTATTGTTAAAATCAGGAATATCCATAGTATCTGTTATTCCACATTTAAGACCACCGGTAGTAGCAAGCTCTTCTTCGTAGAATTGCTTTATGGTATTCATTATTTGTTCGTGCATACGATATTGCGTATCAAGAGTTGAGACTATTGTCTTGCGTACTTTTGTCGCCGCTTCAAATAGTCTCTTAAATTGAGACTCTGAATTCTGCAATTTCTCCGCAATGTCTTTTCTACCGATTTTTTCTAACGAACTATCAATTGTATTTTCGTCCATCATTGGAGGTAACTGTTTGTGGTCACCAATGATTATGATTTTTTTACCTAAGACAAGAGGAATCGCCATTTCTAATGGTGTCGCTTTGCTGGCTTCATCCATTATTACAACATCAAAAAACATATTGTTACGATAGCATTCACCAAACATATCGATATAAGAATAGTAAAAATCTGATGAACCGCATATACTACACGTAGCTGCAACAAGATTTACGTTTCTTTTGTATAATCGGCTAAACTCCAAACGAGAACGTTTATCTTTTGCTTCAAGTTCACTCTTCCATGAGCCGATTGCTGATGCATACTTAGGGTCGTTAGAGATTTTAGTTAGTATTCTATCTATCCAAATACGTGTTGCGTTATCTGCACATTTGCTTTCATCTTCCGCCCATGTGTCAATAGTCGATTTGTAAAAGCGCAACGCTTCTGGGGCCAATTTGTTTATTTTTTCTTCATCTAATCTCCCCAATACTCGGATTGGTCTGATTCCAGATTGTCCTTGGAGTCTCTCTAGTGCATTATCAACAGCTGTATTTGTCTGAGATGTTAGTAAAATCCGACAATTTGGATTCCTGCGAATTTCTTGCCATATGATTTCAGCAATTACAGTGGTTTTACCTGTTCCTGGAGGACCTTGTATTAGAGCTATGTCACTGGCAAGAACAGACTTTGTAACAGCTTCAAGTTGTTTTTCATTAAGATTGCCTATTTTGTTTGTGCGGATATCTTCCTTAGCATCATCAATATTAACCACAATTTCTGCAGCATATTTTGGATCAAATATAAAATTAGGAAGATTAGGATTAATTGGACTAGGATTATAATAATTTGCAGGCTTAAGGATGCGGTTCATAGCTGCACTCTGACGCATTAATTCCATCGCCTCACCCATTGCGGGGAACTGAATATAATCTCCTTTGTGAATACGGAATTCATTACTTCGCATAGATTCCAACAATTCCTTATTAATTGCTATTATCGTGTAATCTCGACACCTGCGAACACATGTTCCTAAATTATAGCTATGATCCTTCAAATATAAATAACGTCTTCTTTTTATGATTGTGGCTTTTGAATAATTGCTTCTATTCAATTCTTCTTCATCTACTTCATTTAATTTGTTGTATTCATTACCATTTATATAATTAACAATTTCATTCCGAAATTCTGATTGTAGCTTTCTATTTAGTTCTTGTAGTAAAGACGGATCTTCTGTAAGGAACCATTCAGTAACTCCTTTATTGTTATCATCATCGTAGAGAATTTTTATCCCATGAATGTTCGCAAGGGAATCTTCGAGTGTTTTTTCTATCGCATCTCTTTCCTCGATATCTCCAAATCTGAACTCAAAGGTTAACTCTCGTGCGTCACGACTTAGTTCGTTTTTTGAAAACTTATCTCGTTCGCCAGAAAGGGAAACGCTAACTCTTTCAAACATAGAACGTCTATAGCCTTCATCCTCACAAAGGAACTCGATTTTGGCTGTAGGTTCATACAATGGAGCCTCAGCAATTATGGTGCTATCCAATTGTTGAAGGATGTCTTCTCGTAATACTTTATAATCTTCTTCTGATTGTGGAGTAAAAATCACACAGGAACGCGGAACGTCAACAACAACAGACTTCTTTCCGTAATTGTTTAATTTTAGTTCTTGTAATGCCGCCTTGTCAATTTGTGGCGCGAACGCATAATGAAAAGTGCTGTTTATGTATTGATCTGTATATACCTTTCTTACCTCATTGAACAATCTTCCCAAGCCATT
>Ga0310691_10007658_pt1 | contig 11205 bp, 14 predicted proteins | sample 176DNAGHGlowgp2_FD_203887 | JGI IMG/M metagenome (GOLD analysis project Ga0310691, IMG submission 203887) | Sheep rumen microbial communities from Palmerston North, Manawatu-Wanganui, New Zealand - 1766 DNA GHGlow gp2 (v2) (version 2) | ecosystem: Host-associated > Mammals > Digestive system >... | reverse complement strand
CCACTTCTTCAGCACTAGCAGCTACCAGGAAGATATCACACTTCGGGTAGTCTTTGTCGATGATGAGAAACAAGAAAACATACGTGATTGGGTAACAAAAGACAGCAGAATATAAAACGATTTAAGACAAAAAGTGTGTAACTTTGTAGTTTAAAGTCAATATAAACAAAAAGCATTATGGGAACATTAAAAGAAGCATTAAGAGAAGGTTTCTCTTGTACAGATAAGGGCTATGTTGATTCTTATAGGGACAACATTTTTCAACATCAAATGCCCAATAAATTTCAAGAGATGTTTGATAATGGGTCTGGTGGAGAACTTCGCTCAAAAGCAGAAGCAGTTCATTCGTCTTCAATGTTAGGCTATAACTTTTTTCATTGGGTACCTGAAAACCCTTTATCAATAGATGAAATCACCTACACCAGGGTGTTCTTTGAAGTGAAGATGAAAGTTTTCAGTAACACCACACCGGCCAATATGGATATATTATTGATCGGTGAGCAAAATGGTCGGACTAAGTTATTATTCATTGAATCGAAGTTCCTTGAGTATCTAGAATCAAGACCTTATAAATTAAGTGATAGGTATAAAAGTACACCCGATTGGAGTTCATTCTTAGAAGAAGTAGATAAACTAATAGGAAAATCAAATTGCAAATACAAAGCAGGTATAAAGCAAGGTGTATCTCATTTATTTGCGCTTTCCAACTTAGCCGAAGATGATGCTTTCGATTATTTCAATAACGAGAATCGACTTAATATCACTGGCATACAAAATGAAGATATTCGTTTTATTAATCTCATTTTTGAGCCATCTACAAATTACGATAATGAGCATACTTGTTTTGAGAATTATAGAGACTTATATTGCGATTTTATAGATATAGTTGAAAAGTGTAATCATATAAAGGTGAAGCCTGAATTTTTGACATACACTAAACTGTGGAATGAAATAGAACAACAGATAAAAGATGCAAATGAGGATTTACATCAATACTTATACCACCGATATATGAGATATGCTCAAGTTTAACAAAAACCTGAGGATTCTGGATTGGAGGTTAAAGTAAGGTTATTAACTTGACAGTAATAATTGTGATACTATGAACGAAAAAGAGAAATACGATTTGAAAAAGATCTTGAAAGGGATTATAGATGATATTGTCGTTGATGCATTCAATCGTATTAACTACGCATATCAGCATCATCGTGAGGGTGTAAAGAATGAGAATGTTGAACCTAAAGCGGGTGTAACCAAGTTTTAAAAGTACATACATTCTTGCGCGGGTCAATGTTTTTGCCTACCTTTGAGCCATCAAACAACAACAAACACTAAAACATTAAAGATTATGGCAACAAAAAAGGTTATTGCGTTGATTCGTACATCAACCGAAAAGCAGGAAGTTGAAAGCCAAAAGCGTGAACTTATTGAGTACATCTTGAAGGATGGTATCAATGAAGATGACATTATCATTGTGGGGCAAAAGGGCGCATCAGCTATCAAGTTGGATGAAGCCTACAAACGCAATCTTGATATTGTCTATAAGCACATAGATGAAGGCAACATTTCAGCCGTGTACGCTTGGCATCTTGACCGCATTGGCCGCAATGAAGAAGTCTTGATGAATTTCAAATACAAGTTAATTGACAACAAAGTGCAGTTGGTTATCAAAAATCCGTCATTAAGATTGCTTGATGATGATGGCAGCGTTAATGCGGGAATGGAAATGGCGTTTTCTCTCTTTGCTACAATGGCAAAACAGGAAATGGAAACCAAGGCAAGACGCTTTGAACGTGCCAAAAGGCGCAACGCAGAGCAAATGAAATTCAATGGTGGCAAGGTGCATTTTGGCTATATGGTAGATGATGAAGGCAAGATTGTAGTCAATGATGATGAGGCAACACTTGTAAGATTGATTTTTGACTTGTATCTAAGCGGTGATTATAGCACTACAAAATTGGCAATTGAACTGCAAAAGCGTGGTTACACCATCCGTGGCAAGAAGGTAACACTTCACTTTGTCACCAATATGCTGAAATCAACCGCATTCATTGGCTACACCATTTATAACAAGTATGAAGTCATTAATGGCAAAAAGACAGGCAATATACTTTATACCCAAAAACGCATTTATCCGCAAATTATCAGTGAGGACAAATTCAATGAAGTAAAGGCAAGATTAACCGCCAATTTCAAAGGTGATATATCACGCCAAAGCAAGCGAGTTAATTTAGCATCAAAGTTGATTGTTTGCCCCACTTGCGGAAGGCATTGGTACGCTTCAAACAGGACTTACACCTGCATTGGCCACAAGTATCACGGCAAAGACTTGCAAGGCGTTGAGACGTGCCCCAACAATGAACAAATCAGCATTGAATGGCTTGATGTTGCAGCGTGGTATGTTGCCAAATCTTGTGAAATGGATTGGATTTTGAACTTCACCGAATCCAAGGCAGAAGAGGCGCAAAAACAAATTGAAGTCAATCTACAAAAGATTTCCACATTGGAAGACCTTATTGCCAAGGTTGATGCAAAGCGTCAACGCATTGTTGAAATGTATATTGATTTGGAAATTTCAAAGGCAGACAGGGACAAGCGTATTGCCAAGGTCAAGGAAGATGCAGCCGTATTTGAAAGGCAGATTGTTGAATTGAAAGAGGAAAATGACAAACTGCAAATGATTGCTGATTATGACGCAGACATTCAACTTATCCACACCGGCAGATTGGCAATGCGTGGTATCTATGAGGATGCAGAAGAAAATTACCGCATTTGTCACAAGCACATTAAATCAATCAGCGTTGAGCCATTTGAGTATGAAGGCAAGATGCAAAAGATGATTACAATTAAGACATATTACAATGACATTGTTGCAAGGATTCTTTATATTGCTAAATCTAAGGTGAAAGACCAATACCACACCATAAAGTTATATCAAGAATACAAAGGTGAATTCAAACCGCTATTTGTTTGGGCTGATATGGTGACAACAATGCAAAATCATTTGGAAGAATGGGGATATTATGAATAATTGATTACCTTTGCAGCATTGAATGATTCAACTAACATATAACAACTAAATCAATTGACGTTATGGCAAAAAAAGAAAAAACCGAGTATGAAATCAAAGTGAATGAATTAAAGGCCATCATCAAGACAATGAAATTTGATGATGTGGTCAAGTTACGCAAGAATGCAGATGGTATCATTGCAGGTGTGTTGAAGTCAATGTTGAAGTCTCAACGCACCCAAATCAACAGGGAAATTGAAAAGCAAAACAAAAGGCTTGAGGATGTTGCAAGGCTTGAGTTGGAACTCAAAAATCCTGCAAAACCAAAGGCAAATAAGTAACCCAACCATCAACCCAATCATATAACCATTTGGAAATATCCAAGTGGTTATTATTTTGCCCAATTTGAGCCATTTTGAGCCGTTTTGAGAGCGTTTTTTGCAAGGGTGGGACAATCTACCATTTCAGCCGTGAACGTGCAGCAGGGGCAAGCAGTGCAATTGATGGGGCAATTGTGGCCATTCTTGCCCGCCAATGGCAGAACTTAACGCCTGGACCCGCCAATCAATGAATGAATATTTGAAGAATGTTTTTGCAAAAAATTGCATAAAAATGAAAACTTTAAAAATTGCCGTGCGTGTGCAAAAAGGTTGGTGGCGGTTTAACGTGTTGAGCAATAGAAAAATACCCTGCCCCCTATGTTGGAAACATATTGGAAACCAAGTGAATAAGAAATGAATGTGATTTGATGGTGGCCTGTCAGGTGAAATTTTCTGAAGTTTTGGTTGACTTTTTCAAAAGTAGAAGATATTTATTATATGAAAGACACCAATAAATAGGTGATGTAATGACAATGAGTGTAGCAAGATGGGATAAAAACACAAAGGAAAAAATCAGCAGGTCAATGAGAGACCACTTTGCCAAGATGAGCAAGGAGGAAAGACAGGCTATCAATGATAAGATGAAACGCACAAGAAAGCGCAAGGAAGATGTCTATAAATTTTTTATGAACAACAAGGAATATTTCAAGCGCATTATTGAGTGGAAACAGGCAAAGAAAGATGATTAGTTAAACGGATGCAAGATGCAAAATCAATTGACCAAAATAGCTCTTTGTGTAATATTATATACTTCGTTTATTTTCTTATATGATGGTCAATTTGGTTGATTTGGTGGGGCACACGCACAAGGGTGCAAATGGATTTTTTAGGATTATTTTTTGCCATTGTGCCCCATCATTTTTTAAAGGACTTGAAAAGGTAAAAGTAACCACTTAATTAATATAGTTGAATAATTGATAAAACTTCAGATATTATGATGATACGAAAACACAGCAAGGAAACAAGACAAAAGATGTCGGATTCGCAAAAGGCAAGATGGCGTTCAATGTCTGATGAAGACAGGATGTCAATATCAATGAAGATTAGACAAAACGCAATTGCCAAACGTGCAATTAAGAAAAGAATTGCCCCCAAGGGCAAATGATAAGATATGATGGTGATTTGGGTTAGCTACCTTTGGGGTGGTTTCAATCAGTTCCCCACCCCTTAAATCACCTTGATAAAAAACTGATAAACTGATTAAAATATAATACTTAAAAACTGATTGAATTATGTTTAATTTTACTTTATTCTCAAAAGCACTTGTTGACTCCAATTTGACTGATGCGGAGTTTAGATTATTTTGCCTTATCTTAAACAATGTTTCAATGAATGGAAGTGATGAGATTGAAATGAAGATACCATTCATAATGGACAAACTTGATAAGTGTGAACGCCAAGCAAGAAATCTATTATCAGCATTGGCCAATAAAAACTACATCATCCGTGAAGTGATTGGAACAACAAAGAACAGGCACGGAAACATCATTTCATTGGTTGATGATGAACGGCAAAAAATTGCAACAAATGATGATGCAGTAATTGCGGAAAAAAATTGCGCAATAAGTGAGGAAAAAAATGTGGAAAAAAATTGCCCCCCATATAATGATTATATATTAATTAATAAATCAATTAATAAATCAATATTAATTAATAGAGAAAAATCAATTGAAGAAAACATTGATTATATTGATTTGGGTGAAGCAAGCAATGAAAGTGATACTTCAACCAATGAGGTAAACAATGAAGAAATCAATGAAACAATATCAAATGATAGCAACACATCAACTGAAGGAAGTAAACAAATAAAGACGCGGACACCATCAAGCAATGATGAAAGCAATACTTCAATCAATACAACAACCAATGAAAGCAATAAGACAATCTCAGCTGATGAAGCAATCAAGTGGCTCAACTCAAAACTTGATGAGTACTATAAGACCAAAAGTCCAAATCAATCTCAATCAATTGAAATCAATATAACCAATTATTTTCAATCAATAGATAAGCAATACTTCAACCCAAACCAATTACGAGCCATCTCAGCACTTGAGAAGAGGTTCAATGGCATCAGGTCTCAAAAGCAGAAGTATTTCAGCAAGTGGAACAAAACCAATACATCAATCAATTCAACTAATACCCTATCCCCCCAAGTTGCGCCCCGCCCCCTTTCCCAAATTTCAACAATAGGTGATGAAGTCACAACGCCAAACACACGCCCAAGTTTAGAAACATCCAAGACCATCAACAATGAACTGATAAAAGCAAAGATTCAAGACTATGAAAGTTGGTATCTTGCGACAATTCCAAACTTTGTGAATGGTGAGAATTTTGAACGGCAGGGAATGGAAAAAGCAATTGCCAATAGACTTGAGAATGAGTTTGGCAATAATTGGTGGCTATCATCAGATAAAAGGACAATTGAAACGGCAACCGCAATTGAAGATAAATTGATGGAGGACTTGGACTATTTTGTTAATGTATCTTGGCCAAATGCGTTAAAGGAAGTTGAAGCAAATACTCCATCAACTGACAACGTGCAACAGGATAGAAATATTGATGATATTTCAAGCACGGCACAAGAAAAGGTACAACAGGCCAATGACACCAATGAGGTGATATATTATGATGATGGCACAATTGTAGAGTTGCCGTTTTGAATTGAATTGGCAAATTTGCCCCACAAATGGCGCATGAGAGCGTTTGGCGTATTGGGTGGAATAGTTCATCATTTGAAACAACAAAACGGCTTGAAATTGATTTGATTGATTTGGTGATAACATTGTGGATGGTTAAAAGGTCAAAAGTTACATTTGTGTTGACATAAGGCAAGGTGCAAATCCTTGTATGGATTCAGTCCAAATTTCAAAAATAATTCACCATCCACTGACTTTTTCAAAAGTTGAAGATATTTATAATTGAATGACTTAATAAATGACTAAACTAATATGATATTATGACGATGATTATTGGATTAAGCGTGGTTGCATTAACCACAATTACAGGTGGCATTCTTAGCAATGCGGATGAATTGAGAAGTATAAACTTTAATGACTTTCACTCCAAGTTGATGGGCTACCAATATTAAGGCACATAAAATAAAAGATTAAATTGATAAAAAGAGTATGAATGAAATGATTTTTTTAATTGTGATGATGGTGATATTTTTAGCGTGTTGCATTGGTGACATCATCAACTTCATCAAGTTCAAGAAGATTTTGAAGGAATGGAGAAAGGTTTTTGAAGATAGTGAACGCATCACAATTAGACCTAAACAATAAGCAAAATAATAAAGTAAAAAATGATATAAGCAATGATGAAGATAGAGAAAAGAGTTACCGACAATGCGGAAACAGTAATTGACAATCACCGCACCGCAATCGCAGGCGTTAAGGGGTTGATTAAAGGTGCAAAGAATGACACCGAGAAACGCAAGTTGAAAGATATAATTGCAAGCCTTGAGAATGATATTGAATCAATCAAGAGTGACGGCATTGAAGAGTTCAACCGAAAGAAAAGAATCTTAAAGCGTCTCAATGACCTGAAGGCGCAATTTGACGCACTGAATAAAGACTAAACCAATAAAGGCAATGGATGATAGTAAAAGACCAAACCCAAGGGATTACAAAGACTTCATTGAATGGTGGGATGCAGTTGAAAAATGGGAGCGTGACCAAAAACGGATGAAGAAGGCAAAGACATTCCACTGACTGACTGAATTGATTGAAAATAATTTTGATTAAACAAAAGAGATATGATTAACAACAAGAATTTGAATGGTTTCTACAACCAATTGCACAAATTTGAAAAGCGCAACAAACCAATTAAGTACAAGAATAATTCAACCAAACGCACAACAAAGAAATGAGGACAAAATCAAAGCATATCACCAAGACTGAAATCAAGAAGATTACAGGCACAGCAAAGGCATTTGCCAAAGACTTGTGCAAACGGCTGAATGACTATGAAAAGCAGATTGAAGTAACGCCCGCCAATGGTTATATATCCGCATTGGATTTAACACAACTGATTAGGTGGGATGGAGTAAATGACAAGTTCATTATTGGCAATGACTTTGACCTTGAAGTAATGGACATCATTGAAGCGCAGAACGCATTCAACAATTGGTATAAAAGAGGCATTGAGCCAACCAATAAATAATGAGTTAAACAATTGATAAACAATGAGTAAAAGCAATGTTGAACAATGGAAAAACATCAAAGAATTTGACAACTACCTTGTAAGTAATAAAGGCAGAATAATGAACGGTAAAACAGGCAAGATATTGAAACCTCGTGATGATAGAAGAGGCTATGAAAAAGTTGATTTATACCAAAATGGAAAAAGTAAGTCATTAAAGGTGCATAGAATTGTAGCACAAGCATTTATAGATAATCCAAATGACCTTGAAACGGTTAATCATATTGATGAAAATAAACACAATAACAATGTTGAAAATCTTGAATGGATGAGTAATGGTGATAACATAAGATATTCACAAGCCAAACCCGTTGAACAATATGATTTTGAAAGTGGCAGATTAATTTGTATTTATTCAAGCCTAAGTGATTGCTCAAGACTGACAGGATTTAACAATAGTGTTATTTCAATGGCTTGCCGTGGACAATACAAACAGGCATACGGCTACATTTGGAAATATCAAGATAATAATGATTAAAATTATAAATTTATAATGGAAAAACAAGCAAAAAATTTAGGTATTTTTGACCAAATTAGGTCAATTAAAAACGGAAGAAAGAGAGACAAAGAATTTGATAAAATCAAAGACCAATGGACTGAGCGTGGCATTAACACACTTGGGCAAATACAAACCCGCAGCCTAACGCAGTCAATTACAGCGGCTGCAGATGCAGTAACAGGTTGGAAAAGATATGATGTGCAGCATCAGCAAAGGGCGTGGCCGCTCATTGATGAATTAGGTGTTAAACTCATTACGGATGCACAAGTAAGAGTTGTTTATCCTCTTATTAACGGTAATAACTCGCAGTGGGTAGAAGAAGGCCAAAGTATTGAGTGCACAACCACATTTGACGGTGCAAGACTTTCACCAAAAAGGCTTGTTAGCGTTGTAGATTATTCAAATGAGGTTGTTTTATCTACCAATGCGGGATTTGAAGAGGAAATAGAAAGCGACCTTATTGAAAGCATTTTTGACGTTGTGCAGGAGACAATGTTTAATGATATTTATGAATCGGAGAGCGCAACAACCTTGAGCGACTTTGATGATATTGTGGCCTTTGAGTTGGCGGCAAGTCAAAAGAAAATAAGCAACGGGGTTTATCTTGTGTCACCAACCGCAGCAAGCAAGTTGAAGAAGATGAAAAACGGTCAAATGCCCGTTATGAATAACGGCATGATTAACGGCTTTAAAGTGATAGAAACGCCATCATTAGAGGGTGAAAAAATCATTTTTGGAGACTTTACGAAACTTTTACTTTGTCAATTTGGTGTTGGACTTGATATAACCTATGATAATATTACAAAAATCCCTATCATTGAATTGGTAATTAACTCATATTGGGATTGGGATAAATTGGATGAAAACGCATTTGTCTACGGCACAACGACCGCCGAATAAAAAACTTTATTTTCTTTTTATTTTCAGTTTCTGCATTTGACTTTGAGCGGTTGTTTTATATGGGTGGGGTTATGAAAATAGCCCCATCTTTTTATGCCAAAATGATATTTATAGATGTGGCCGAGAGAGCCACAATTAACAAAAAAGTGTAATTTCATTGTTCAATTTGTTGGTGAATTTTGGCGTAGTATCAATAACAACAACTCACATCAATTGTTTATGTAAACCATTCGTGGCACTGATATTCTTTAGGGGTATGAGTGCCATTTTTTTGTGCGTCTCAAGCGGTACAGGTTGAAGAAATCAAGGTGATTGATGGGGTTGGCTGATTTCAAGCCATTCTCAAGGGGTTCAGTGGGAGAAAAAATCAATTAGGATTATTTAACAAATGGGGCAATTTGTTATAAAACGCTTATTTACAATAAGTTGGAATGCGTGTACTTCTTTGTGTCCGTTGAGACGAAGACAAGAATCGTTTTCCCCCGCTATGGTAACAGCAATTGTGATGAAACACGAATAAGTGAGCAAGAACTTCGATTTGCCTTTGTCGAAGCCTTTAATTCATCACAAGCTGTCAAGGAAAAGAATCTGTTCTACTCAATTGAAACGCCAACCAGACTAAAGTATAAAGGCTTTTCATCAGACCCCCAACAAAATGATAATGGCCGTAGCGGAGAGTTCGATATGGTCATCTTTAACGAAAAACAAGAGAGAGTTTGCCTGATTGAGTTCAAAGCTAACAATGCAGATGCAACAGACCACGAGAAGGATCTTTTAAAGTTGGATAAAGAAGGAGATGGCATTCTCACCTATTTCATTGAAGTATTAAAGTCCTATACAACTGGAGATGAAGAGACAAAGACTATAGGCTCATTAAAGAGAAAGATCAAGCTAAACAATAAAGAAGGCAAAACATTAATAAGATGCTATGCCTTAGAGGGTAACCGCAGGGGTAAAGATAAGAAAGGTGAAGATATAAGTCATCTTTTGGAGTGACAAAGTGAACCACAACCGCTTTATTGGTTTGAATAAAGAAAAGTAGTATATTTGCAAGTCAACTAAATCACTAACTTAACAGAAACAGTGGATACAAGAGGTTTTACATTTACCAAGACGAAATAGTTAATAATATGGCAGCAACGTTCGATACGCTAAAAAGCAACGCCAAAATATTTGACGAACTTAAAAACAACAATCCCTCCTGGTGGCAATATTGTAAAAATGAGAAAGCTTTTTACATCGAAGTGAGAAAGGACAACAACATTAATGTCTATTTCGAAGGGGGAAGCATCATTAAAGTTCATTATTGTTCCAAGCATAAGGAATTGCAAACCTTTACCCATTATAAATATCTGGGCTTAGCGGATAAGTCCAAAACATATGTGAACTGTGCTAGTACTATAGATAAGCGGATTGATACGATAATAAAGGGGATTAGACAGTATTATTCCCAAAAGAATGGTTCTGATAAGTCTTCATGGTCCGAGAAATTTATTCAAGGACAGCTAATAATCAACAACAGAGACACCCATCTTGATTCTGAGTTCGCTTACACTGATGAGAGTGGTAATAACGTCCGTATTGACCTCGTGAAATGCGTAAATGGAACTGTAGTCTTTGTAGAACTGAAACGACTTGATGACGGTAGGATGCTAAAGAAAACAGATGATAGCCCTGAGATTGTATTTCAGATGAAGAGTTATGCCGACTTCATCAAGCAATACAAAGACAAAATTCTTACTTATTATCAAAAAGTATATGATATAAAGAAGGACTTGGGTTTGCCTGTTCCTAAAGTTCGTCCACAAAAGGTGTCAACAGTCCCAGAACTTTTGATATTCAACCGATGGACACACATGGATAAACGAGGCAGACGCAAGACCCATTTATGTAGAATGGAAGAAATCCTTCAAAGAGAAAAAGTCACTTATTCAATCATTAGCGAAGTGTGAAAACCAACATGTTAGAACATTGTATGAAGTCAAAAGTTAAGGATACGGAATTCAAGAAAGCTGAAGAATGCCGTCAGATACATTTGATTGAGTCGGATACTCAGGGACTTGTTTTTTATCATGCCGAGAATCGAGGAATGGCATCATGGACGGGTTCCGATGGATTACCACAGGAATCACAAAGCAAGAAAGTGCTAAAGGACGGTTCCAAGAATTTATTATCGTCAATATATGACGATGCTATCAACTATTTTAAGGCTCATA
>Ga0310691_10007656_pt1 | contig 11211 bp, 6 predicted proteins | sample 176DNAGHGlowgp2_FD_203887 | JGI IMG/M metagenome (GOLD analysis project Ga0310691, IMG submission 203887) | Sheep rumen microbial communities from Palmerston North, Manawatu-Wanganui, New Zealand - 1766 DNA GHGlow gp2 (v2) (version 2) | ecosystem: Host-associated > Mammals > Digestive system >... | reverse complement strand
CTTAATCAACGATAACAAGGCCAATAGTAAAACGAAATGGAAAGCCTATTTAAACGCCACGATGCCTATCTATCTACCGTTCCGATGGAGTACACACGTGACTTCATGCAACTGGTAAACTGGCAGTCGCGCCTTATCGTAATCCGAGGTCCTAAGGGAGTTGGGAAATCTACGCTGATGCAACAGTACATCAAGCAGAACTTCTCATCTGGCGACCGCCATGTCCTCTATTGCTCTGCTGATACGAATTATTTTGCCGCACATACGTTGCGTGATTTGGCAGACAACTTTGTCAAGATGGGGGGTAAATGGCTCTTCATTGACGAGGTTCACAAATATCCGGGGTGGAGTCGTGAAATCAAAGAGATTTACGATCTCTATCGTGAGTTGCACATCGTGCTGAGCGGTTCTTCGCTTATTCAGATAAACGATGGGCAAGCAGACCTGTCCCGTCGTATCCTTATCTATGACATGCCAGGACTGTCCTTCCGCGAATTTCTGCATCTGGACGTGGGCCTTGACATCAAGCCAGTATCTCTGAAGCATTTGTTGGAAAATCCCGCAGAGTTCTGCATGGAAATCATATCGTCATGTCACCCGTTGGAGCATTTCGGACGTTATCTGCAATTTGGTTATTATCCTTTTTATTTTGAGCAGAAGCAAGAATACTACGATAAGTTGGAAAACACTATAAACTATATCATTGATGTAGAACTGACCAAATTCCGTGGTTTGGACGTGGGTTACACTCGTCAGGTAAAGGCTCTGCTCCACGTTATTTCCCAAATGACACCATACGAGGTTGATATAGCGAAACTATCTAAGGCTTCAGGCATCAGCCGGTTATCAACTCTCAAGTATCTTGCCCATCTTGAGGAGGCTCGTCTCATCCGCCGCCTCTTTACAGACCTTAAAACCGTAACCGACTTGCAAAAACCTGATAAGATTTATCTTGATAACAGCAACCAACTCTATTTGCTATGTATAGAACGTCCAGAAAAAGGCACTGTCCGCGAGACTTTTTTAGCCAATCAGCTGGCTTCAGCAGGTCATACTGTAGAGTATGCGGGTTACAAGAGGGGAGATTTCCGTATTGATGATAGCATTATCATTGAGGTGGGCGGCCAAGACAAGAACTTCAGCCAGATTGCTGACCAAGAAAACGCGTATGTAGCCGCTGATGACATTGAGTTTGCCTATATGAGGAAAATTCCTCTTTGGGCTTTTGGATTTCTGTATTGATACTCTGACTGAAACTACAGCTTCGATTTTAGCCTCTCAACCATCGTGTGTTGAGAGGCTTTTACATTTTTCGCGTCATTTCTCTTAAATCAGTGGTGTCCTAGTTCCGTAGTTTCCCTATTTACATGGTTCCGTAAATCCAAAAATCCGTCGCCTCGCAACTAATTTTGCACTTTTCTTCCTAATTTTTTGTTCATTCCAAAGAAAGTTTGTTACTTTGCGACATCGTTCGGTTAGCACACGTGTGGGCGGCGGGCGATCTCATATATGAAGAAGACGTTTTCGAACGTCTGTCGTTGTGCTCTATGAATCTCGCAAATTCCAAGCCACAGCAGACAGATGACAACCGAAGCGTCACGTGGTGCGTATCTATATACATTATTAATATATAGTTCGTGCTGGCGTGGGCTAACTGCGTTGTCTATCCTGTGTGGCGAGGCAATGCGAGAGCCTATAGAGCCAGGATAGGCTGAGAAACAGACACCTACGCCTTTTTTGTATATTTGCACGAACATATAGCAAAATCATAATTGCCGACTTTGGGGTGTTTATCGGCTGAGACATAATTTCAGAAAAGTCTCTGTATGAAACATCTTTTACAACTAATCTCAATACTATTTCTTGCCACTTTGCTTTTAGCGTGCGAGGGTGACACTTTACCCTTTAATCTACCGCCAACGCTTACAGTCAGCGAGGCAACCGACATATACCGCAAAGGCGCGACAATTAGCGGTACATATACAAAGGCAAACGATAAGGTTGGGATAGAATCGTTTGGCCTATATTATGCAACCAACTCAATGCTTGGTGATGCAGATAGCATACTGGCAACAGCAGAAGAACTACAAACTGGAAGCTATACCATCACACTCAATAACCTTACACCAGCCACAACTTACTATTATGCAACTTTCGCCTCAAGTGGATTCAGTATAGTTAAGAGCGATATCAAGCAATTCCGTACTTTGGACACAACAGAACCCAAGCTGGGAGAAATTGCGACATCCAACATCACCCGTACATCCTTTGATGTTTCATCTTCAATCCTTGATGATGGCGGAAGTGATATAACTATTCGTGGTTTTCTCGTTCGCGAAGCTCCGACTGATATATCTTCCCTTGGATTTGAAGATAGGCAGGTTCGTGTGGAAAACAATGTGGACTTCAATACAACAATCTCAGATCTCACCCCTGGCTCTCGTTATGCAGTATGTGCATACGCTATGTCCGCAAAGGCATACGGATTCAGTGAGATAAAGTATGTAAGTACCGCCAATCAGAATGAACCTATAGTATCCTCTACGACTGCATCAACGACTTCCGTAGCCCATGAACTGTTTGTTACGGCCTCTGTCAGTGATGAGGGTACTAGTCCTGTTACGGAGCGCGGTTTTGTGTATAGCACGGATATGCAGGAGCCGACAATTGATAACACGAAAGTTGTTGCACAAGGAAATAATGAATCTTTCTCAACTACGTTGAAGAATCTGCCTTCTGACCAAACCGTGTATATCCGAGCCTATGCTAAAAGTAACGATGGTATTGGCTATGGTAATGTTTTGTCCTACAATGAGGCGGACTATGTACAGCATCCATCCGTTTCCGCTGTAAGTGTTCATACAACAGAAATAGCTCATTCAATTATTGCAACAGCCTCGGTTAATGAAGGAACGTATGAAGTAATTGAGCGCGGCTTCGTTTATAGTACGGATACACAGACACCAACTGTGGAGAACAAGAACACTTCTGTCAAAGCAACAGGCAATAACTCATCATTCACAGCCACTATTTCCAGCCTCTCTTCCAGCGCTACAACGTATATTCGAGCATACGTTAAGACTTCATACGGATATACATACGGTGAGACATTGCATTTTAAGGAAATAGACTATGTACAGCAGCCTTCTGTTTCCGTTGTTTTAGCAAGACTAACGACAACAGCACATGAGATACAAGTTACAGCTTCTGCCGCTGAGAGAACGTATGCAATCACTGAACGCGGCTTTGTATATAGTACGGACACTCAAACACCAGCAGTGGAGAACAAGAACACATCTGTTAATGCCACAGGCAATAACTCTTCATTTACAGCCACAATATCAAATCTGTCTTCTACTGCCACAACGTATATCCGAGCCTATGTCAAGACTTCATATGGATATACATACGGCGAGACATTGCCATTTAAGGAAACGGACTATGTCCAACAACCTTCGGTTTCTAGTATAAGTGCATATACTACAGAGATGGAGAATATATTATTTGTGACAGCCTCAGTCACTAAACAAGGAACATACGACGTAACAGAGCGTGGTTTCGTATATAGTACGGACACGCAGACTCCAACGGTAGGAAACAACAGAAAGACTCAGGCTACAGGTACAAATCAGTCGTTCACGGCATCTCTGACTGACTTAGACCAGAATCAGACAAACTTCATCCGTGCATACGTACAGACTTCTGCAGGCTATGTATATGGTGAGACATTTATATACAACTCAACAGATTTTCCAAGACTGACAACTATGGCTGCAACAAACATATTAGAATATTCAGCCCAATTGAACGCAAGTATAGATAGAAAGAACAGCCAAATCAGCCAATGTGGTTTTGTATGGAGTGACAGTAATACACTCCCAACAATATATGATAATAAAATTACATCTTCAATGGGAAATACTATCGCTGCGAATAAAACGGGTCTGAACGGTAACACAAAATACTACTACAGAGCCTATGCCCAACATGCTAAAGGGGTTAGCTATGGAGCTGTGATGCAGTTCACGACATTGCTGGTTCAGCAGGCATCGCTGTCGGGAGTAACCATCAGTAACATTTCTTTTAAAACAGCAACATTCGACGCTAATGTTACGGCATTGAACAACGGAACGCTGACAGATGCAGGATTTGTTTATTCCACTTCACCTAATCCAACGACTTCAGATAAACGCTTATCACTTGGAGTCACCACCTCACTTTCAACTATATGCAACACGCTTGCTGCAAATACGACGTACTATGTCCGAGCATACGCGACCAATGAGAAAGGTACAGCATACGGTGCACAAGCCACGTTCACCACGAAGAAAGAGGGTTCTATAGACCATGATGGATATGATGACAGTGTTATAGACCTCGACAAATAATCAATAATATTAGAAACAATGAGAACTCAGTATATATTCCGTTTATTCCCAATCTTCATCTTATTCGGCTTGATGATTTCATGTTCGGATGAAGAATCTATAATATCCAATCAAAACGAGGAGAACAAGACTCTTCGTCTTTGCTTTAACGCTGCCCCTCCGACATTTGACAGTCTCAGTACACGTGCCGTGCTTGAGTGGCCTGACAGCGCCACATTGTACATCAAGTTTTATGGGAGCAGCAGTGGATACACGGTAGGAAAAGGCGTATATTCAAAGAGTTCTAATGAGTGGACTCTTACATACACAGGAACAATAGAAGTTGACAAAGGCTTATCTTGCGAAGTATGGTACTTTGAAAACATAGACAAAGGAAAAGTATCATTGTCTCCATTTTCCCCTTTTACCTGCATTTATAATGATTCTACGGCCGAGTACCTTCTAAATAATGGAATAATGAATATAGATGCCAACTTGCATCCTAAGTCTGCACGCTTAAAGTTTCAGGGAATTCCCGGAACAGAGCTAAAGCTTTCAGGTTGGCCCCGACATTCTTCATTTAATTCAACCACGTGTTCATTCTCGGATACTGAAGCTGCATTTGACCTGACGGTGAGTGAAGATGGTTATACACAATATGTATATGCTGACATTGCCGAAAAATCTGTTGTTAATTTAGAGGTAGCTCTAACTACAAGTTATGTGTATAGTCGTGACTTTACTCCTGGAACCATTCAAAATGGTAAGAGCTATTCTCTTGCTGTACCTTCTGATAATATCAACACATGGTCACATTCCCAGCGTATATTCACACTGAACAATAACGGCAAAACCGTTACCTTCAAAATGATAAGAGTTGAGAACGGTACTTTTAAAATGGGCTCAGAGTCAGGTGAGACCAATGAACAACCTGTTCATAGCGTCAAAATATCAAAGGACTATTATATGTGTGAAACGGAAGTTTCGCAAGGGTTATGGTATGCAGTAATTGGACAGTCACCTATGTCGAGCGGCGTTCCATGGCTCTCTACTTATGGACTCGGTGACAATTATCCTGCATATTACATAAGCTTTAGTGATTGCCAAGCATTCCTAAATGAATTGAACAGTATGTTATCCGCCAAATTGGGGAGCAGTGAGGCATTCCGTTTCCCTACTGAAGCTGAATGGGAGTTTGCGGCTAAGGGAGGTAACCAAAGTAAAGACTACATTTATTCCGGTGGGAATGCGTTAGGGCTTGTCGCCTGGTTTTCAGGGAATAGCGACAATACCACTCATACAGTTAACAGAATAGCTACAAACGAACTTGGTTTGTGCAACATGAGTGGAAACGTATTTGAATGGTGTTATGACGCGTTTGAAAACGAAAATTATACGTTTGAAGACAACATAGATCCAAAGCAGGAAAGCATTTATAAAACTGATCGAGTGAATCGTGGTGGGGGATGGAATAGCAGCGCATGGGACTGTCGAGTGACTAAACGTGGTTGTAATGTACCATATTATCGTAGCAACAATCTTGGTTTACGCATCTGTTTAGGAACGAAACAGCCTGTACTTGCAGTAGACAAGTTGTCACTTACGTTCACAGAAGCCTCGGCAACTCAAAAGATAAATATTACTTGTGATCGTGAGTGGACGGCCTCGACTTCTGCCTCATGGCTCACACTCTCTCCTTCATCTGACAAGAACAATGGAACACTATCGGTAACAGCTGCCGCTTATAATGGTTCTACCGACCGCACAGCTACAATTACAATAAGAGTTGGATCATTGACACAAAAAGTGTATGTGACACAAGAAATAACTAATCGCACATTCATTGTGACAGGAAACGGTAAGACCATAACCTTCAAAATGATAAAGGTGGGGGCTGGAACATTCGAGATGGGTTCGACATCAGGTGATAGCGATGAAGTTCCTGTTCATTCAGTTACTATTTCCAAGGACTATTACATGTGTGAGACAGAGGTGACTCAAGCATTATGGTATGCCGTGATGGGCCAGTCTCCAACCTCTGACGGGAATTATTGGAGTAGTACTTTAGGTCTTGGTGATGACTATCCTGCATATTATATTAGCTATAACGACTGCCAGGTTTTTCTCTCTGCATTGAACAGCAAGCTATCCTCCAAACTTTCCGGCGACGAGCAGTTCCGTTTCCCGACTGAGGCAGAGTGGGAATTTGCAGCTAGGGGTGGCAACAAAAGTAAAGGCTATATTTATGCCGGCAGCAACACTATCGAAGATGTGGCTTGGTTCTACGATAACAGCGAAGCCCTTGGTTCTTCCAATGCAAACTATGGCACTCATGTCGTCAAGACAAAATCTCCAAATGAGCTTGGTCTATATAACATGTGCGGCAATGTATATGAATTGTGTTATGATAGATATGGTTCCTATAGCAGCAGTTCACAAACTGATCCTATCGGTCACGACTCGGCCCGCGATCGCGTGGGGCGTGGTGGCGGCTGGCTCAATATCGCTACTCACTGCCGCATTGCGGATCGCGGCTGGTTTACGCCGGAATACAACGACAACAACGTCGGTTTCCGCCTCTGCCTTGGTATTCCAATAGAACAACTTAATGGTAAGTAGTATTTTGTTAATAATTTCTATTCATAATGTAAAGCATTTGTTCAAAGTTAATCATTATGGTGAACATAAGAATAATAGTTATGGGAGACTTCACCTTTAAGCTTCTACTCACAAATATAAAACTTTAGAACTTAAAAAATGGCAAAGAGAAAATTACAAACTGAGCGAAAAGAAGTTTTAACAACAGACTTTGTTTATCCAGATTTTGACAATGTTATAAGGGAAAGCATCTCTAAGGAGGATCAATTACTTAATCGAAGGATGAAATGGAATATTTTGTTCCAAACGATTTTGTTCGCAACCTATGAACACATGCCACCTTCCGTTGACATACCATATTGGTGGATTTTTCCAGTAATGGGTATTATGTTATCATTAAATTATCGGTACTCTGTTTGGGTAAGCAGTTGGGCTATTGGTTTTTTACTATTTCGTTGGGACGAACATACAGATAGAAACCATATTTGCAGAGACTTATTTCCACCAGTATGGTCAGGTTCTCCTTCTACTCTGTTTAAAATATATCCCGAGGATAAAAAAGAACCAGAGTGGATTCAATGTTTTTATAAACGCATATTATTCCATATGGGATGGTTTATGCTTTATAAATTTTCACCTTGGGTATTTATATTTGGATGGCTCACAATCTTGTACTATCAATCTCAGTAAAAATAAATGTTGAACTCGTTATTAAGCATCCGATAAACTCCCCATTGTAGCAGTTGTAGTTATATTGCACTTTTGCAGCCGCAATAGTGCAATATAACTACAACTGTTTCTTTTTTATTCTTTATAATATCAGAAACGCATGGAACGCCATTCGTTGGAGATGCCGGAAGAGGCGTTGGTGGCTGGGGTCTGCTTTTTGCGAAGTTTGAGGTTTAAGGCTTTGCTGGACACTTTGCTGCGCAGGTTGTCAGAGAGGGTGCCGTAGTCGATGTCGCCGCGTGTCTGCTGGATTTCCTTGAGCAGGTAGTAGGTGAAGAGGCCGTGTCCCTCCTCGGGATAGCCTTGAGCCGTCTCATTGCCCTGGGCAGCGGAGAACACTACCACAGAACCGTCGCCGAAGGTGGCATCCTCAGCCATAATTTCTACGCCGCGCAGACCTTCCGTCACGCCTTCATTCTGGCGGTTGACACCGCTGAAGCAGGCGTCAAGAAAGACGGATGTGCGGTTGAAGCCCATTTCACCGAGCTGGGCATAGAGCTCGTCAAGGGCGATGCCGCGCGAGGGGTTAGTGCCGCGTACGTCGGTTGGCAGGATATAAGCCTTGTTGTTGTTCTTCACATCAGGCACTCCGTGTCCGGCATAATAGATGATGAGATGCTTGTTCTGGCGGTCGGGAATCTGCTTCACCCAGTCTTCCAGTTCCTCTTCGAGAATCATCTGCTTGGTGGCGTTCTCCGTGCGGTGGATGTGCTGGTCGGGTATGCCGAGGGTGCGTTTGCAGTAGTCATAGAAGACGCGTGCATCGTGGATGGCATACGGCACATCGGAGACGAAGCGGTATTTCTGATTACCGATGATGAGCGCGTAGGTATCAACGCGCATATAGCCTGTAGTGGGGATAATGGTATCTACGTCGGAAGTGGCGTAGTCGTAGTCCTCCTCATCCTCCGGCCCTTTCTTGATGTTGGCTACGGCTTCAGCGGCTATGCCGTATTCGTGGCAGTTGCGCTCATTGACGTACGATGGCAGGCGGCGAATTTCGCTGTTGTAGAGTGAGTGGCGTGTTACGCCTCCTTGCTGCACTTCGGATGCGAAGACGTGATGTCCGAGGTCGCATGTTGGAGCGCACTCTACGGATTGTAGGTTGGAGCAGTTGGCGTATGCCTGATCAGCCACGCGACAACGGTCGGGTATGCGGACGCTGTTGAGAGAGGTGCAGTTGGCGAAAGCCACAGTGCCGATGTCGTGCAGGCGCACGGGCAGGGATATGTTGCGCAAACGAGAGCAGTTGAGAAAGGCTCCCCATCCGATAGTTTCCACATCGGTACCTTGGAACACAACCTCTTGCAACTCGGTGCAGTTGGCGAAGGCGCAAGAACCGATGTTCTTTATACCGCCCTCAATTTCCACCTTCTTGACTTTCAGCTTCTTCTTGACCCACGGGGCTGGCTCGTTCTTGATGCCGTAGTTGTCCATGGTCACATACAGGTTGTCGGAGTTCACGTTCTTGATGATGAGGGTGAAACCGTCAAACGTCCATTTCGTATCGATGCCGCAGGTGCCTTCGGTCTTGGAAATGGAGGTCTGTGCAAGAGCTGCCAAGTGGCAAAGGCAGGCAATTGCGATAAGAGTGATATATCTTTTCATAAGTATCATATATTAATTAATGTATGTAGTTAGTTCGGTAGATGATTATTTGCCAAGTCGGAATTGCAGGAATATGCGGTTGGTGGTAGTGTTGAACTTGTAAGAGTTGTTGCCGAAGTCGCCTGTGTTAAGAGACTTGTATTTCACGGAGCCGACGCGATGTTCGTATCCGAAGCCTATCATCTTCCATGTGAAGCTGAAGCCGAAACTGCGAATAAGGCCATGTCCCCAATCCATCTTCAGATTCTTCTCCATAACTCCGAAATTTGACTGAGGATTGGACGTGTAGGGGGTTACGTCTTTTTCGCTGTCGTTTTTCATCCAAAGGATGGAGGCGTGGTAACCAATGTGGAAGTAGAAGTTCATGCGGAGGTGATGCAACCCAGGTGCTCCCTTGACATAATTGAACGGAGCGATGGTCATCGACGGGCCGACCAACATTCCGTAGTTGAACTCGTATTTCTCCAGCATCCATGGGGTGCGCCAAAAGTCCTCTGATTTATGTTCACCTTTGTTGTAAATCGTCAGATCTTTTTTATTACTATTATATAGTTTAGGGGCATCCTCTGCCTTGTAGTGGTTTGCGTTCAGGTCTATTCCTACATAGTCGATATAAAACTGTAGGGTGTTACCAATGGGCTTTTTATGCAGGCGATAATTGCGGCCGAGTTGTATGGATACGCCCCAATTAGTTTTGAACTCAGGTACTTTACCGTCGTTATACTCCGGTATGTCGGTCTCTATATCCTCTTTCGGGCCGAGGGTGGAGCTGTTCTTCGAGATATTGAAGAAACGCGGACGCCCCCAGACAGAGGCGTAATGCCGCTCGTTAGCCAGACGTGTAGTAACCTCCTCTTGCTGATTGACTATGTCGTTTATGGTTATTACGTCGGTTGTGTCCTCGGACGCATCTAATTGCAATGTCTGTTGTGCAGAGGCTGTAGCCGCTGCGAAACAGAGAGCCGAGACGATGATAAATCTTTTCATGAATATAAGTTAAATGATTGATTGTAAAGTGGGGAGAGGTGGTCAATAGACGGCTTTCTTGCCTTTTACCTTAACCCATTGGGTGGCAATGACCATCTCGCTGTCCTGACGTTTCTGCTTGGCCTGCCATTTCTGGAAGTCGTGAGTGCTGAGCGAATTCGGGTGGTTGCGGTCGCCGGAAACGTCGGGGCATTTGATAAACGGATGCGGGGAATAGACAAGCACCACCTGATAGCTCTCCAGCTCCTTCTGGGTGGTAAGACGAAGCTGGTCGGCATCGGGGTTGGTGGTGCGGTCAAAGAAGGTGTAGGTCTTGCCGCCTCTGACCTCATAGCGTCCGCCGGTGTCGTTGCGGTAAGGCAACAGACGCGCAGCCTCGTCGTTTTCCATGATGAGGTATATGACGATGTATCCGTCGGCGGGAGCCTTGAAGTCGAGGAAGAGGCGGTCGCCGTGGTTGAACACAGTTGTAGGAACCTTGTTCTCTGGCGTTCCACTCTTTAAGGCCCACTCCAGTTCCACCTGCGACTGCACTATTTCACGTGCCTTACCCCACACTTCGGCCTTAAAGGTCAGGCGGTTCTCTTCGTAAGCCACGGATACTACGGGAGCCTGTGTGTCCTCCAGCCACTCGCCCTTGGCCATCAGGGTGGTGTTCTCCCAGAAATAGGATTTGGAGTCCTTGCCTTCAAGTCCCACGTTGGTGGTGATTACGTCTGATGCGACCAGTTCGCCGAACACCTGCTTTATGGCATCGGCGTGCGCCAGCGCGATGCAACGTATCTTGGCATCCTTCAGCGTAACGTCGTCGTTTTCTCCTACAACGTATGTGCCGGTGCCGTGAACATCGGCAATGTGTTGTCCGTTGGCGTTGAGCGCAACAAACGAGAACAGCACAAGGGCTTTCAGGACGAGTGCGTTA
>Ga0310691_10007655_pt1 | contig 11211 bp, 9 predicted proteins | sample 176DNAGHGlowgp2_FD_203887 | JGI IMG/M metagenome (GOLD analysis project Ga0310691, IMG submission 203887) | Sheep rumen microbial communities from Palmerston North, Manawatu-Wanganui, New Zealand - 1766 DNA GHGlow gp2 (v2) (version 2) | ecosystem: Host-associated > Mammals > Digestive system >... | reverse complement strand
CTTAATCCCTGTGCAGTTATTGCAGTCAGCTTAGGTATGGACAATAGCGTTGACAATACGATTACTGACAGTGGCGAAATTCTCGTCAACGAGCACAAGGGCGTCTCCGACGTCAACGTCTGGGACAGTGAATGGTAAAGACCCTTTGCCCCGTTAGGGGAAGGAATGAATAGGAGAAGCCCTCTGCAAGTAGTTGCGGGGGGCTTCTCTTGTTTGTATGCGGGGAGTCGGATATAGGTATTAGTACCTGTTCTTGGTCGAATGCTTACAAAGTACGTGTACTTATGAGGATAAGTACACGTACTTAGGCGGATAAGTACACGTACTTATGGCGACAAGTACACGTACTTTTTTCCATAGGGTAGTTTATCGGATGCTTACCGGCTTACCTTTCTATCGCTTTTCCCTGAAGAAGCGTTGCATCAGTTCGGTGCATTCGTCGGCCATTATGCCTGCGGTGACTTGCGTCCGTGGGTGCAGGGCTTGAGGGGCAAAGCGTGAGTAGCCGCGCTTCTCGTCGGGCGCACCATAGACGACTCGGCTGATTTGCGACCATCCGAGTGCGCCGGCACACATGACGCAGGGCTCTACCGTGACGTAGAGGGTGCAGTCGCTCAGATACTTGCCGCCCAGATGCTCAGCCGCCGAGGTGATGGCTTGCATCTCGGCATGTGCGGTGACGTCGTGCAGCAGCTCAGTCAGGTTGTGGCTCTTGGCGATGATCCTGTCGCGGCAAACTATGACGGCCCCAATGGGGACCTCGCCCTGCCGGTACGCTTCATTGGCCTCAGCCAAGGCCTGTTTCATGTAGAAGACATCATTTTCCATAGTTCTATTATGCTTTGTAGTCAGATATGTTCAGAAGGACGGCATCGGTGGTTTTGCATATTTCTGCGGCGAAGTCGTTTAGCCGATGGAAGCTGGCAAAATCAGATGGTGAATGTTCATCGAGTCCCCAGGGTGCCATGATTAGCAATGAACCGCGGGCGCAGGCTTCGAAACGGCGAAGCTCTGGCTTCCAATACTGGGCGATGGGCTCTTTCTGCAGATGTATGACAGGCAAGCCCTCTTCTATCGCAGCATCGATGACCATTTTCTCTCCTCTTGAAATGGCAGGCGAGACAAGCACGACACCTTCGCGTGCCTCTGCCAACAGGCGTTCACGCTCCTGCCTGTAGGCATCCGTCTGTTCTGTGGGGAGACCTGTAGCTGCATCGCGGCGATGGAAGAACACCTGTTCCTTCTCTGCCCGCTTCAACAGGAAAAGGGCACCGAAAGCGGCATAGTCCTGCGTCCCGATGTGCAAGTGCAGGCGTCGCTCCATCAGGTGCGGCAGTTGGCGCCGCATCAGGGCACGGAGGGGGTTGTCATTCATATAGCGCTTGATGATGTCGAGCATTCCGGGGCGCTTGATGATGCGGTCGTGATAGCCGGCCTCGAAAAGGGAGGCGCGCTGGGGCGAGGGCTTGACCGCGCTAGAAAGCGCGGGAACAGGGGGCGAGGGCTTGACCGCGCCAGAAAGCGAGGGAACAGGGGGCGAGGGCTTGACCGCGCTAGAAAGCGCGGGAACAGGGGCCGCTGTTGTTCCCGTGCTTTTTAGCGCGGTCTCCTGCGCTGCGCTGCTTCCCCACCAGGCGCGGCTGCATCCCCCTTTGAAGCTGCGGATGATATCCCCCAGCCTCTTCCCTTGCGGCAAGGGCTCTGCCACATACAGGAGAAGGTGAAGGTGGTCGGGCATCATAGCGACTTGCCACACCTCTATCTGCGGATAGAAGCGGTGAATCTTTGGCAGCTCCCCTTCGAGGACGGTGCGCCCAAGGGGGCTAAGGACAATATGCGGGAAGTCTGTCTGTCCGCGCTTTGCGCTGATAATCCCTTCGAGGTGCCCGAAGAGAGGATGTCGGCCATCGATGCAAAGGGTTATCATATACAGGCCGGTGCCGCCGTAGTCTTGCCATTCAGCGCGCCGGTGTTGGTTGTGCTGAATCTCATGGGGTGTCAATCCTCTGCGCAGCAATTCTTCTTTCGAGGTAGGCATTATGCACGTCTTTTTGTCTGATGAGTCTGTCTTTTATGGGAACAAAGATACTAAAATATATGAAGAGTGAGGAGTGAAGAGTGAAGAATTATAGCGAAAAGCGATAATGTTTTGTGGGAACGAAGTACATTTACTTGTTTTTCGTTTTGCTTTTTCGTAATTTTGCGGAGGAATTAGGCAAATAACAAACAATGAACAACACAGAATACCTCGTCATCAGCCGCAGCAATGGTACGACGAAGACTGGGGCGCCCTACGCTTCGCTGAAGGTGGCGAACCTCCTCGAGACCATCAATGTGGCGGTCTGGGACATGCCGCCGACGGCTGAGCCACAGGTGGGCGGGCTGGTCGTCTTCTACAACATGAAGGACAACGACGGCAAGAAGTCGTGCGACCTGCGCGACCTGAAGGCCTTGGGCGAACCGCTCCTCGACCATCCGCTCTACAACCTGTTGCCCAGGCCGGTGCGCCGCGACGTCTGGGACGACACGATAAAGAAGCTGCTCAGCTATTGCTCAGACAAGACTCTGATGGGCATCATCGAGGAGTTTGCCGGACGCTTCTACGAGCCCTTCAGCCTCTATCCGGCTGCCACTGCCATGCACCATGCCTACCCAGGCGGCCTCTTAAACCACACGCACCAGATGCTGCGGATGCTCGAAGGACTCTATCCCTGCCTGCCCTACGAGGTGAAGGTGGAACATTGCATCCTGGCGATTCTCTTCCACGACTGTGGCAAGATGAACGAGTACAGCAAGACCGGTGAGAGCCAGCCCGACATGTACCTGCTCGGCCACATCTACATCGGGGCACACTGGCTGCAGAACATCCTGGAGAGCAAGGGCATCGACAAGGAGGAGACGAAGCGCATCGTCCACTGCGTCCTGGCGCACCACGGCCAGCGAGAGTTCGGCAGTCCCGTCGTGCCGTGCACGCAAGAAGCCATCGTCGTGAGCCACATCGACAACCTCAGTGCCAAGACCGACACTTGGGAAGGCGCCGGCGACATGGAGTACATGAATGCGCTGGGAACGAAGAAGGTAGCACCATTAATTAAAAATTAAAAATGAATAATTAAAAATTAAAAATGAATAATTAAAAATTAAAAATGACTAATTAAAAATTAAAGGTGAAGTACAGTCAGGAGGAGCTTGAGCGGTTGCAGGCTGCGCTCTATGAGACGCTTGCTGAGGTGGACCGCATCTGCAGGAAGCATGGCATCCGCTACTTCGTGACGGGCGGAACGGCCATCGGTGCGTACTTCTGGAAGAAGATACTGCCGTGGGACGACGACGTCGATGTAGGCATGATGCGGCACGACTATGAGCGTTTCGCCCAGGTGGCGCAAGAGGAACTTGGTGACCGCTTCTTCCTCCAGACGCCCGACACGGAGCCGCACACGCCGTTCTTCTTTATGAAGGTCCGCATGAATGGCTCCCGCTTCTCGGAGTCCACGTTCCGCCACATCAAGATGCATCAGGGCATCTACGTCGATATCTTCCCCTTCGACAAGATACCCAGGCAACGATGGCTCGAGCGACTGCAGCAGAAGGCCGTCTTCTTCCTCAACGGCCTCTTCATCGCCACAGAGATCTGGCAATGGAAGCATTGCGGCAAGTGCGACATCCCTGAGCCAAGGAAGCGAGGCTGGCTGCCCTGTCTGTTCACGCGGCTGCTCGTCACGCTCCTCGGCAAACGTCATATATATAATATAATGTATAGGGTGCAGACGGCCTTTAATAGGGGCAAGGAGCAAGGGGCAAGGGGCAAGAGGATACAAGATGCAAGGGGCAAGGAGCAGGTGAAGAACATCATCACCCGAAGCGAGCATCTGCCCATCAAGGACATCGAGGAGGCGCAGACCGTGACCTTAGGTCCGCTGCAAGTCAAAGCGCCCCGCGACCTCCTGCTCTACCTGAACAACCACTACGGCTCTGTCCGCAAGAACATCCCCGACGAGATGAAGGTCAGCCATCGGCCTGCGGAACTTGCCTTTCCTGAAAGTGAAAAGTGAATAGTGAAAAGTGAAAAATCAAAGTAACCTCTGCACTTAACCAAAAGAATAACAACGAATAAAACAGGTACATCTTACTCTTCACTCTTAGTTCTTCACTCTTAGTTCTTCACTCTTCACTCTTAGTTCTTCACTACAAATCAAGACTATGAAACAGAGAAACCATGCCTTCGACATCCTTTGCGGCATCTGCATCATCCGCATGGTGACGCTGCACATCATGGCTTTCTGCGGCCAAGAGAAGCTGGACTGGTGGCAAGAGGTGATGCGCTGGAGCTTCTTCTTCATGAGCTTCTTCTTCTTTAAGGCCGGCTACTTCAACAAGGGGACGTCCTCCGGCACGGACCTCGACTACCTGCGGGACAGGAGCAAGCGGCTGCTGGTGCCCTACTTGATGAGCGGCATCATAGGTGCTGCCGTCTATTTCAGCTTCTACTTCCCTTTGGTTGACCGCTACAAGAAGTTCGTCGAGCCGCTGGAGTGGGAACACCTCTGGATGAAGAGCGGCTTCTATGGCAACTCGCCTATCTGGTTCCTTTTCTCGTTCTTCACGGTCTATATGATGGTGCGGTACATCGACAAGGTGAAGCATCTGTGCTGGCTCACGATACTCTTCCCTGCCATCAGCTACTGGGCATTCCGGACGGGGAACAACGTGCCGATGAGCCTCGGCAACGTCTTCATCGCGTGCTACTTCTTCTATCTCGGACGGCTATGGCATTGGGTGATGCAGCGGTTCAGCAACGGGCAGGTGATGACGGCATCGTGGCTGATGGTGGCGGCCTTCGTCGTGCTCGGCATCGTAGCTCCCGGCACTTACAACATGAGCCAGAACCTCTTCACAGGCAATGCTGCGATGGCAGTCGTCAATGCGACCTTGGTGCTGTGCGGCTTAGCGGGAGTGCTGCTGACGCTGCAGGTGCCGCGTATCCCTTTGCTTTGCTTCATCGGCGAGCACAGCATGGTCTTCTTCATCTCTCACTATCCGATGCTCTACTTCTACAAGTTCACGCACCTGAGTTTCGGCAGGAGCATCTACGGCAAAGTCGATGACGTGCTCATCCTTCTGCCTGTCGTGTTCTGCCTTTGTGCCTGGTTGGTGCCTTACATTGAGCGTGTGCCGTGGCTCAGCGGACGTTGGCCTGAGAAGCCGCGTGCATCTGTAGCAGACGCTTCACGCCAAGACTGATGGACTTCAGCCCGAAGAGCTCCGGCCTGATTTCCTGCCAGTTCAGCCACAGCACTTCGCCAGCGTCGTCCATTGCCGTTGCTCCCTTTGTCTCGGCTACCTTGCAGAGGAAGAAGAGGTCGAGTGTCGGGATGTCGAGTCCTCCGAAGTGATACATATTGGGCAGTGAGAAGAGGTAGCGCGTCTCGTTGACGATGAGGCCGGTCTCTTCGAGGACTTCTCTTCGGACGCCCTCTTCGCCTGTCTCGTAGCAGTCGCAGAAGCCGCCGGGGAGGTCGAGTGTCCCTTTTGCAGGCTCCTTGCTTCGGCGCACGACCAGCAGGCGGTCTTGGTCATCGACGATGACGGCCACCGTCGATGCGCTCGGGTTCATAAAATAGACGAAGCCGCAGGCCTCGCAGCGTTTGCTTTTCTCTGTGTCCTCGCGGAAAGCCTTTGCTCCGCACTTCGGGCAATACTCAAAGAGGCTCAGCAGGTGGTTTTGTTCAGTGTCTTTCATACTTTTTTGATACTTATTGTTTGCAAAAGTAGCGAAAAGTGCGATATAAAGCAAGTTTTCGTTGCCTGTTCCATAGAAATCAGTTAACTTTGTACTTGCAAAGCATATAGAACAAGTATTAACTCTTAACTTTGAACTTTAACTATGAACTTTGAAGTGTTTGTTGACTGGTACCAGGGGCTTCCTCCCTATTTGCGTGCATATTGGACGATAGCCATCGCTATGTCCGTTGTCTTTGCCATCCAGATGACGTTGACTTTGATTGGTTTGGGCGATACGGATTCAGCGGGCGACATTGGCAACATGGACGCTGGTGGTGCTGACCTGGGCGACGGCAATGGTCACACGATGGACACGGGCGGTGCCATACAGCTCTTCACCATCCGCAACACCATCAACTTCCTGTTGGGTGTCGGCTGGGGCGGTGTCTGCCTGAGCGGTGTGATCGAGAACCGCTTCCTGCTTGCCGTGGCCGCTTTCGTTTGCGGTTGCATCATGGTGTGTGCCTTTATATTAATGTATAAGCAGTTGATGAAGCTGGAGGGCAACGGCTCCTACCGCATCGAGGAGAGCGTGGGGCAGGTATGCGAGGTCTATCTGCGCATCCCCGGCAGTCGCAGCGGTAGCGGCAAGGTGCAGATAAGTTTCCACGGCTCAGTGCAGGAACTGCCAGCCCAGACGGAGGGCGATGCCATCCCGAGCGGCACGAAGGTCAGGGTCGCAAAGGTTGTCGATAAATCGCTGCTGATAGTCGAAAGGCTCTAAAGACGCCTTCCAAGTAGCTCGTTATAACGTCATAACATAATATCGTTATAACGAAACAATCAAAAAGAGAAAAGAATTAAAAACGTTAAATAGTAAATGAGATTATGGAACCTTTCTATCTTATCGTGATTGGAGTCGTCGTACTCGTCTTCCTTTTCATGGCCATCATCAACCGCTATCGTCGCTGCCCCAGTGACAAGATACTGGTTATCTATGGCAATCGCGGCAACAGCAAGAGTGCCAAGTGTGTGCATGGCGGTGGTGCTTTCGTATGGCCTATCATCGAGGACTATGCTTACCTCTCGCTGACGCCCATCGGCATCGATGCAAACCTGACGAATGCTCTGTCCCGCCAGAACATCCGCGTCGATGTGCCTTGCCGCTTCACTGTCGGCATCAGCACCGAGCCCGAGAGTATGCTGGCAGCAGCAGAACGCCTGCTGGGACAGACGCCGCAGCAGATTCAGGAGCTTGCCCGCGACATCCTCTTCGGTCAGCTTCGTCTCGTCATCGCTACCATGAGCATCGAGGAACTGAACTCCGACCGCGACAAGTTCCTTGAGGCCATCACGGCCAACGTCGAGGTCGAGCTGAAGAAGATCGGCTTGCGGCTCATCAACGTCAACGTGACCGACATCAAGGACGAGAGCGGCTATATCGAGGCTCTCGGCCAGGAGGCTGCTGCCAAGGCCATCAACGAAGCCAAGGTTCGCGTTGCCGAACAGGAGCGAAACGGTGAGATCGGTAAGGCTGAAGCAGTCCGCGAGACGCGTATCCGTACTGCCGAGGCGAATGCAGAAGCCGTGAAGGGTGAGAACGAGGCCAAGATAGCCATTGCCAACTCCGATGCCGTGCGCCGCGAGCGAGAAGCTGAAGCCCAGCGAAAGGCTGTGGCTGCCGAGAAGGTGGCCAATGCCCAGGCTCTGGAGGAGGCTTACGCTGCCGAGCAGAAGGCCGAGAATGCCCGTGCCGACCGCGAGCGTGCCAGCCAGCAGGCCAACGTCATTGTGGCTCAGGAGATAGAGAAGAAGCGTCTCGTCATCGCTGCTGAGGCCGAGGCTGAACAGAAGCGCGTCAATGCCAAAGGTGAGGCCGATGCCATCTACGCCAAGATGGAGGCCGAGGCAAAGGGCCTGTTCCAAATCCTCACCAAGCAGGCCGAGGGTTACGACAAGATGATACAGGCTGCCGGAGGCGACGCTACAAAGGCCTACACGCTGCTCCTGCTGGAGAAGCTGCCCGACCTCGTCAAGACACAAGTCGAAGCCATCAAGGGCATCAACATCGACAAGGTGACCGTTTGGGACAATGGTGGCGGCGCTGGCGACGGCAAGACAAGCACGGCCAACTTCCTCGCCGGACTCATGAAGAGCGTGCCTCCACTTGCCGAACTCTTCGACCAGGCTGGCATGGCTCTGCCCGAGTATCTGGCTAAGAAAAAAGAGGATACGCCGGCTGAACCCGAGGAGGGGGAGAAATAAGTCCCCGTACTTCGGCTCGTAAGTACACGTACTTATGGCAATAACTACACGTACTTATGGCAATAAGTCCACGTACTTTTGCACATAAGTCCACGTACTTTTGAAAAGGAGTCCCCATCTCCTCACCAATTTTAGGTAATTTTATCACAAAGGGGCATGTGGCTGTTTGCCATGTGCCTCTTTTTTTGTATCTTTGCAAAGCGAATGAATCTAAGCCAAGAAACGATGACACTGAGAGAACTCAATAAAGGACAATCAGCCACCATCCTGAGCGTGGGCGGTGAGGGTGCATTGCGGCAGCACTTCCTGGACATGGGCATGATACCCGGCACGCAGGTGACGCTGCAGAAGTTCGCACCCCTCGGCGACCCGATGGAACTGCGCATCCACGGATACGAACTGACCCTGCGACTCGCCGACGCTGAGAAGATAGAGGTAGCCCCCTCCCCGCTCCCCCTTTGGGGGAGTGCCTTAGAGGAAGTTGAGGGCAACGGAAGCACTCCCCCAAAGGGGGAGCGGGGAGGGGGCTTTCCTCACCCTGGCTTCGGCGAGGAAGGACGTTACCACGATGAGGACGCATTTCACCCCATTTCATCGGCAAAAAAGGGACCGCTCACCTTTGCTCTCGTCGGCAATCAGAACTGCGGAAAGACGACGCTCTTCAACCAACTGACGGGCAGCAAACAGCACGTCGGCAACTTCCCGGGCGTCACCATCGACCGCAAGGACGGCACCATCAAGGGACATCCCGATGCCACCGTCACCGACCTCCCCGGCATCTACAGCCTCAGCCCCTATACGAGCGAGGAAATCATCAGCCGTCGCTTCATCCTGGAAAACCATCCCGACGGCATCATCAACATCGTCGATGCCACCAACATCGAGCGCAACCTCTACCTCACCATGCAGCTCATGGAGCTGGGCATCCCTATGGTGCTGGCTCTCAACATGATGGACGAAGTGCGAGGCAACGGCGGAACCATCCGCATCAACCGGATGGAGCAGATTCTCGGCATTCCCGTCATCCCCATCAGCGCCATGAAGAACGAGGGCGTAGATGAGGTGGTGAACCACGCCATCCATGTGGCTCGCTACAATGAAGGCCCGACGCGACAGGACTTCTGCAGCCCCACGGAGCACGGCGGCGCGGTGCACCGGTGCCTGCACGCCATCATGCACTTCATCGAGGACCACGCACAGGCTGCCGCCATACCGGTCCGCTTCGCCGCAAGCAAGCTGATAGAAGGCGACAAACTCGTGGCAGAAGCACTTAACTTGACACTGAACGAGCAGGAAACCATCGAGCACATCATCTGCCAGATGGAGGAGGAACGAGGCCTCGACCGCTGTGCCGCACTCGCCGACATGCGCTTCCACTTCATCCTGCAGGTCAGCCAACAGACTGTCGTACACCCCGAAGAAAGTCAGGAACACAGGCGGAGCATCCGCATCGACAAGGTCCTGACCGGTCGTTACACTGCCATTCCCGCCTTCCTCATCATCATGGCGACGGTCTTCTACCTCACCTTCAACACGATAGGTGCCTGGCTGCAAGACCTCTTCCAGGAGGGCATCGACCGCTTCACGGCCTTCTCCGACGCGACGTTGACGCAGTGGAACATCGCTCCGCCCGTCCATTCGCTCATCATCGACGGCATCTATTCCGGCGTCGGCACCGTGCTGGTCTTCCTGCCGCTCATCGTCTGCCTCTTCTTCTTCCTCAGTATGCTCGAGGACACCGGCTATATGGCTCGCATCGCCTTCGTCATGGACCGGCTGCTCAGGGGCTTGGGACTCTCAGGACGCAGCATCGTGCCGCTGCTCATCGGCTTCGGATGTTCGGTGCCCGGCATCATGGCCAGCCGCACGCTCCCCAGCGAGCGAGACCGCCGACTCACCATCATGCTCACGCCCTTCATGTCCTGCACGGCCAAGATTCCCATCTATGCCTTCTTCGCGGCGGCTTTCTTCCCGAAGCACGCAGCGTGGGTGATGATGTCGCTCTACGTGATAGGCATCGTCGTGGGCATCGTCGTGGCACTCATCATGAAGCGCACCCTCTTCCGGGGCGAAGCGGTGCCCTTCGTCATGGAACTGCCCAACTATCGGCTGCCGGCCTTGATGAACGTCTGGCATCTGCTGTGGGACAAGGCGAAGGACTTCCTCACGCGTGCCTTCACAGTCATCTTCCTGGCCAGCATCATCGTGTGGCTCTTGCAGACCTTCGACTTCCACCTGAAGATGGTGACGGAGGACAACGTCGCGCAAAGCATGTTGGCACAGATTTCGAGTCTCGTGGCTCCCGTCTTCGAACCACTCGGCTGCGGCGACTGGCGCATCGTGACGGCCCTCGTATGCGGCTTACTGGCGAAGGAAGTGGTAGTGAGCACGCTCAGCACCCTCTTTGCAGGAGTGGCCATCACAAGCGTCTTCTCGCCCGATGTGGCATACACCCTGCTCGTCTTCTGCCTGCTCTATACGCCTTGCATGGCAACGATGGCAACCGTCCGTCGCGAACTCGGCACCCGCTGGATGCTGTTCATCATGGTCGGACAGTGTTGCATCGCCTGGATCGTAGCATTCCTCGTACACCTTATAATATCTTTTATTTGACTATGAACACACAGAGCGTCATCCTTCTTTGCGTTGTGATAGCCGTTGCTGGCTATGCCCTTTATCGTTATTTGCATTCCGACAACAAGTGCAGCTGTTGCGATGGCTGCAACAAAGACTGTTGTGCAAAGCTTCTCCTGCTGTTCCTGCTCTTGCCGCTTAGTTCGCTGGCTTCGGCATCTCCCAACGTCGACGCCACGACGGAAGCCACAGAACTTCAGGGCAAGAAACGTGCCGAAAAGCAGTTCCTGGCGCTCAGTACCGACAGCACTCGCGACGTTTACCGCATCCCCGCTATTGCCAAGAACCGTAAGGGCGAACTGGTGGCGATATATGACTACCGCGTTTGCGGTACAGACATTGGCTTCGGCGAGGTCGATCAAGTGATGCGTATCTCGAAGAACAACGGCAAACGCTGGTCGCCCGAAGTCAAAATTGCCGATGGAATGGGCGGAAATGACAACATTTTCGGCGTTGGCTTCGGCGACCCGGCACTCTGCTTGGACCGCGAAAGCGGCAGGGGTGTGCTCATTACCGTCAGCGGAAAGTGCATCTATTCCTACGGCACAGCCACCCATCGACCTTTCATAGCAAGGCAGATTACAACCGATG
>Ga0310691_10007654_pt1 | contig 11211 bp, 11 predicted proteins | sample 176DNAGHGlowgp2_FD_203887 | JGI IMG/M metagenome (GOLD analysis project Ga0310691, IMG submission 203887) | Sheep rumen microbial communities from Palmerston North, Manawatu-Wanganui, New Zealand - 1766 DNA GHGlow gp2 (v2) (version 2) | ecosystem: Host-associated > Mammals > Digestive system >... | reverse complement strand
GGGCGGTCACAGTCACACTACCGACTTGATTCGTCAGGTGCAGCGCTTCAACGAGGGTTTCTTTGCCAATGGTGAGGCGATCAGGAACCCGGGGGCGAAGTTTGATATCGGTGTGGCTTGCTATCCCGAGAAGCACGAGGAGGCGCCCAACCTGGAGATGGATATGCAGTATCTGAAGGAGAAGCAGGACCTGGGGGCGCAGTATGCTGTGACGCAGCTGTTCTATGATAACGAGAAATATTTTGCGTTTGTGGACAAGGCACGTCAGATGGGTATCACTATTCCTATCATCCCGGGCATCAAGCCGCTGGCAAAACTCAATCAGCTGAGTGTGGTGCCGCGTACCTTCCACTGTGACATCCCCGAGGCATTGGCCCGTGAGATCGTGAAGTGTAAGACGGATGCCGATGCACGTCAGTTGGGTATCGAGTGGACCGTGAAGCAGTGTCAGGAACTTTATGCCCATGGGGTCAATGATATCCACTTCTATACGGTGGGTGCCGTGGACAGCGTTGTGGAGATTGTGAAGAAGTTAAGGGGGTAAGAGTTAAGAATTAAGAGTTAAGAATTGAAATTCAGTGAGGTCATAGGACAGGAGGAGGTGCGGGAGCGCCTGGTGCAGATGGTCGAGGAAGGGCGTCTGCCACATGCCATCATGCTATGCGGCCCAGAGGGTAGCGGTAAGATGGCGCTGGCGGTGGCGTTTGCGTGTTACCTGTTGGGCAGAAAACCGGAAAGTCTGGAAAGTCCGGAGAACCCCATGCTCGCCAAACTAGAGCATCCCGACCTGCATTTCACTTATCCTACCATCAAACTGCCGTCGATGAGTGCCGACCATAAGCCCGTGAGCGATGACTTCGCCCATGAGTGGCACGACCTGATCATGGAGGGACCGTATTTCACGCTTGACCAATGGCTGAAGGCGATGGGTGCGGAAAACCAGCAGGCTATCATCACCGCCGGCGAGAGCGACGATCTGGTAAGGAAACTCAGTCTGAAGTCCAGTCAGGGCGGCTACAAGGTGAGCATCATCTGGCTGCCCGAGCGCATGAACATAGAATGTGCAAATAAACTGCTGAAACTCATAGAGGAACCGCCCACGCAGACAGTGTTCCTTATGGTGTGCGAGGAGCCCGACAAGCTGTTGGAAACCATCCGCAGTAGGGTGCAGCGCATCGACGTGAAGAAACTGCCTACAGAGACCATCCGACAGGCGCTGATAGAGCGTAGGGGCATCGACGAGAGCGCAGCACAGCGCGTCAGCCGACTGGCTAACGGCTCGTGGCTCAGGGCGATGGAATCGCTGAGGATGGGTACGGAGAACGAGCAGTTCTTTGACCTCTTTGTGATGCTGATGCGACTAGCCTACCAGCGACGGGTGCGTGATCTGCGCAAATGGAGCGATACACTGGGTGTCCAGGGCCGCGAGAAGCAGAAACGCTTCCTGTTGTACATCCTGCGCATGCTGCGCGAGAACTTTATGTATAACTTTCGTCAGGAGGAATTGGTCTATATGACGCAGGAAGAGGAGGACTTCGCACGGAATTTCGCCCGCTTCATCAACGAGGCGAATATCCTGCCGCTCTACGACCTGACCAATCGCGCCATACGCGACATCGGTCAGAATGCCAACGGCAAGATTGTCTTCTTTGACTACGCCTTGAAAACGATTGTATTGCTGATTCAAAAATAATATATATGGAAGAGAAACAAAGAACATACGAGATACGAACCGGTTGTGACCGTGGACTCTGCAGAGCTGCCGTGGGACGACAGGACCGTCAGTTGAATACCTACGACTGGCTGGCTGACGTGCCCGGTAACCAGGAGACGACCGACCTGGTGGAGGTGCAGTTCAAGCACACCCGCAAGGGCTACTACCACAACGTGAACAACCTGCAGCTGAAGAAAGGCGACATCGTGGCTGTGGAGGCCAGTCCGGGTCATGATATCGGTGTGGTGTCGCTAACAGGCCGATTGGTGAACTTGCAAATCAAAAAAGCCAACCTGAAGAGTGCGGATGATATCAAGCGCATCTACCGATTGGCACGTCAGGTGGATATGGATAAGTATCACGAGGCGAAGGCACGCGAGCACGAGACGATGATTCAGAGTCGAGAGATTGCCAAGAACCTGGGGCTGGACATGAAGATCGGCGACGTAGAGTATCAGGGCGACGGACAGAAGGCCATCTTCTATTATATCGCCGACGAGCGCGTGGATTTCCGTCAGTTGATTAAAGACCTGGCCGCTGCTTTCCACGTACGTATCGAGATGAAGCAGATTGGTGCACGACAGGAGGCTGGACGCATCGGCGGTACGGGTCCCTGCGGACGTGAGTTGTGCTGTGCCACATGGATGAAGAATTTCGTGTCGGTGAGCACGGGTGCCGCCCGCTATCAGGACATCTCGCTGAATCCGCAGAAACTGGCTGGTATGTGTGCTAAGTTGAAGTGCTGTCTGAACTACGAGGTAGACGACTACATGGAGGCTGGCAAGAAACTGCCCAACCGTGAGGTGGTGCTTCAGACGCTCGACTCGGACTACTTCTATTTCAAGGCTGATATCCTGGCAGGTCTGGTCACGTATTCTACGGATAAGCGCATTGCCGCTAACTTGGAGACAATCACGGCAGAGCGTGCCATGGAGATTGTAGAGATGAACAAGCGCGGGCAGAAGCCTGCCGACCTGCAGCCTGACGAGGAGAAAATCAAGAAGCAGCAGGAGAACGCACCTGTGGATCTGCTGGCTGGAGATGATATCCACCGCTTTGACAAGGCGAAGAAGAAAAAGAAGAAAAAGAAGCCGCAAAGGCCCAAGGGAGAGCAACCTAAAGGAGAACAACCTAAAGGAGAGCAACAGAAGAATGAAAAACCTGCTCAGGAATAGTCTGATTCTTATACTGATGGCGGCTCAGCTGATATTGACCAGTTGCAGCCGCCAGATGGTTTACAGCCACTACGAGAACGTAGGTAAAGAGGGCTGGGAACGTTGGGATAGCGTGTCGTATGTGGTGCCTATCCGCGAGGATGGTACGTATGCTGAGGAAGTGGGCATCCGGTCTACGAGGCTCTATCCCTTTATGAATATCGCCGTCATTGTAACGCAGGAGGCGCAGCCGTCGGGGATGCATCGCAGGGATACAGTCTGTTTCAACCTGACGGATGATGAGGGACACGGCAAGGGCGAAGGCATCAGTTACCGACAGGTGAGCGCGCCGGCAGCAAGCATACAACTGCAGGCTGGCGACACGCTGCGTGTGAGCATCCGACATTATATGTATAAGGAGTGTCTGCCCGGCATCACGGATGTGGGGTTCAGTATGACGAGGGTCGACGAGTAATCAGTTGATTACCTGTTGGCCGCGTTGCGTCCGGCATCGATACGCAGGAAGATAAACAGCAGGAACGTGAAGCCCCAGAGCGACGAACCGCCATAGGAGAAGAAGGGCAGGGGGATACCTATCACGGGGGTGAGACCTAATACCATACCTACATTGATAAAGACGTGGAACAGAAAGATGGACAGGACGCAATAGCCATAGACGCGCCCGAAGGTGGTGGGCTGGCGTTCGGCCAGGTGGATAAGGCGTAGTATCAGCGTCAGGAAGAGCAGTAGCACGCCGGCAGCACCAACGAATCCTTCTTCTTCGCCCACGGTACAGAAGATGAAGTCGGTATCTTGTTCGGGTACATACTTCAACTTGGTCTGTGTGCCATTGAGGAAACCCTTGCCTTCCAGTCCACCGGAGCCAATGGCTATCTCACTCTGGTGTACGTTATAGCCAGCGCCTTTCAGGTCTTCTTCCAGTCCGAGGAGCACGTTGATACGGGTGCGCTGGTGCTTCTCAAGGACATGGTTCAGGGCATAGTCGGCTGAGTTGAAGAAGAGCAGTGAACCGACGGTGAAGGCGAATATCCAAAAATAATTAAGTACGCGCGTGCGTAGGGCGTGCCACAGCAGGTAGCCCATCAGGAAAAGGGTGAGTGTGAGTTGTACCCAGAATAGATTGAACGGCACCACGAAGAAGGAGAACAGGGTGCATGCAAGGGTGACGCCGAGGCAGACGCCCAGACAGAGGAGGGTCTTGTCCCAGCGCTTGCAGTACACGCCTATGAGTACGGCAGAGAAGATCTGTATCATCAGGAACACCACGTAATAGCCGATGGAGGTGGGGGTGTGCCATAGGGTGGGTTCGGCAAAGCGGATGCCGATGACGAAATAGAGCACCATAGCCACACCGGTGAAGAGGATGCTGCCCGTCATGCCTTCTCTGTAGAACATCAGAAAGAAGGCGAGATAGACCAGGGCAGAACCTGTCTCGCGCTGCATCACGATAAACAGCATAGGGGTGAGGACGATAGCGAGCGTCTTGATGAAGTCGCGCGTCTTGGTGATATCGTAGCCGTAGGTGCCCATAAACTTGGCCAGGGCCAGGGCGGTGGCAAACTTGGCAAACTCGGCAGGTTGCAGGCGCAGCGGACCAAGGACGAGCCACGATCGGGAACCCTTGATGCTATGGGGGTTGAAGATGGTGGCAAAGAGGAGGAGCAGCAGGATAGCAAAGATGACGTAGGCGAAGGTGTCGTAGAGGCGGTCGTCGAGCAGGAGCAGGACGGTGCCCAGCACGATAGAGGTGCCTATCCACACAATCTGCATGCCGGAACGGGCAGAGAGCGAGAACAGTTCGGTATCGCTGCCATAGTCATAACTGGCACCGCAGACGCTGAGCCATCCCAGTGACAACAGGGCCACATAGATGACGATCGTCCACCAGTCAATGGAACGTATAACGCTGTATTTTCTATCTGTCGGCTGTACCATAGTTTATTCGCTTATCCTGTATTTCCTGTGCTTTTGCCTTAGAGGCTTCTGAGAGTTCGCCATGGAGGTACTGCTCCATGATGAGTCCACCGATGGGCACGCCATAGGTGGCGCCCCATCCACCGTTTTCTACATACACGGCAACGGCAATCTTGGGGTCGTCCATAGGTGCGAAACCCATGAAGACGGAGTGGTCGTGACCACGGTTCTGGGCGGTACCAGTCTTACCGCAGGCCATGAAGTCGTATTTCGCCAGTTCGTGGCAGGTGCCTCCCAAGGCGGCAGAACGCATGCCTTGCACCACGGTTTCGTAGGCTTGTTTGCTGGCCATCGTATAGCGGCGCTTGCTATAGAGGGTATCGAGTTGGTTGTCTTCAATCTTCTTCACCACATGGGGCGTGATGAAATAGCCGCGGTTGGCTATTGTAGCGCCGAGGTTGGCTATCTGCAGGGGCGTGGCGTTGACCTCACCCTGTCCGATGGAGATGGAGATGATGGTCAGACCGTTCCACGAACCTTTATAGGCTTTGTCGTAGAACATGGCATTGGGAATCAATCCGCGGCGCTCGCCTGGCAGGTCGATACCCAAACGGTAGCCGAAGCCCATAGACACCATGTAGTCGCGCCATTTGTCCATAGCTATCTGTACGGTGGGGTATTTCTGACGGTTACCAATCATATGGTAGAGTCCCCAACAGAAATAGCCGTTGCACGAGGTGGACAAGGCAGGAACGAGGGGTAGGGGGGAGCCATGACCGTGGCAGCCCACGCGCAGACCTTTATACACGAAACCGTGATAGCAGGGGTAGGCTGTCTGGGCGGTGATGATACCCTCGGACATGAAGGTCAGGGCCTGGGTGGTCTTGAAGGTGGAGCCCGGTGGATACTGTCCCATGATGGAACGGTTGAGCAGGGGCTTCCAGGGATCCAGGCTGAGTTCGCGGTGGCTCTTGGAGCGCTGGCGTCCTACCATCATACGGGGGTCGTAGCTGGGGGAGCTGACCATGCAGAGCACCTCGCCAGTCTTGGGCTCAAGGGCTACGATGGAACCGATCTTGCCTTCCAGCAGACGTTCGCCCAGGGCTTGCAGGTCGAGGTCGATGCCAAGGGTAAGGTTCTTGCCTGGCACGGGTGGACGGTCGAGTTCACCATTCTTATAACTGCCCTGGATACGTCCGTGGGCATCGCGCAGCAGTATCTGCACGCCTTTCTCGCCGCGCAGGTATTTCTCGTAATAGCGTTCTACACCGAGTTTACCGATATAGTCGCCCGACTGATAATAGTCGTCTTCTTCGATATCAGAGGGGGATACTTCGGCTACGTCGCCCAGCACATGAGCGGCATAGGGGTATTCGTACTGGCGGATGCTGCGTTTCTGAACATAGAAACCGGGGAAACGGTACATCTTCTCCTGCAGCACACTGAAATCGTGGTCGGAGAGCTGACTCCTGAACATCTGTTCTGTGAAACGGGAGTAACCGGGGTTCTTCGAACGATCTTTGATGGTCTCCATACGTTCGTCGAACTCCTCGCGGGTGATGCCCAGGGCTTCGCAGAATTCAAGGGTATCGAGGTGGTTCTTGGCTTCATTCATCACCACCATGATATCGTACGAGGGTTGGTTATAGACCAGCAACTTGCCGTTGCGGTCTTTGATGACGCCTCGTGAGGGGTAGGCTATCTTCTTCAGAAAGGCGTTGGAGTCGGCGTTCTTCTTGTAGTCGTCGCTCATCAACTGAAGGGTAAATAGACGAATGATATAGACGGTGACAATGAAGATTGCCACGCCACCTATCACAAACCGTCTATTCTCCAGTCCGTAATTCTTCACGTCTGCCTACTTACTTTTTCTGAAACACTCGAGTGTGAAAATGAAGATAACGGTGAGGATAGTACTGCCTAGTACGCATTGCAACCAATAGAGCCAGTCGAAGAAACTGAATGACTCAAGGGCAAAGAATACTACGCAGAACAGCAGCGTCAGGATGGTGGTGAAATGGGCAAACTTTCCCACCGTCATCGTCTGTGCGGAAACCTTGATATGGTCGTCGGCATCACGCGGCAGGAAGAGCTCCAACAGCACAGGCTGCAGGGCGCCTATCAGCGTCATGGAGGCAGAGGCTACGCCAGGGGTATTGGAGAAGGCGTCAATGACGAGTCCGATGGTGAAGCACCATAGCAGGATAGCCCAACGGGGATAGTTGCGGGGGAACATGATGGCAAAATAGACGTACAGCAGGGGTGTGGCACAATTGAACACATGGATGCGGTTGAGCACCATGACCTGTACCAGGCAGAACACTACCATCATGATAAAACGCTGTATGATTTCTATCATCATATGCCTTGAAATATCTTTTTATTGTCTGCTCTTCATAGAGTCTACAGCAGCCTCGTGCAACTGCATACGCTCGGCAAAACCTTGTTCGGTAATGACACACACGTCACGCAGGCAGGAGAAATCAGTCGACAAGTTCAGCTTCAGACGATAGGACAGTCCGTCTTTGGAATCCTTGATGTCCACAATCTTACCTACAGAGATGCCTGCAGGGAAGATGTTGGAATAGCCACTGGTCTCTACCCAGTCGCCTTTCTTGAACTGTGCATGACGGGGGATATCCTCCACGTAGGCCACCACGGGATTGACACCATCCCATGTCAGATAGCCGAAATAGCCACGGTTGCGGATAGTCACACTGATATGCGAAAGGTGATTCAGGGTGGGGAGGACAACAGAGTAGTGTTCGCTGGTGAGGTAGACCACACCGACGACACCATTGCCACAGGCTACACCCATATCTGTCTTCACGCCATCAGCACTTCCTTTGTCAATGGTGATGAGATTATCCTTCTTGTGGATACTGTTGCTTATGACCTTAGCGGGTATCTGCTTATACTGACTGAGGTGTGCCATCTCATGTTTCTGAAACCAGGAGGAATCGGCAGTTGCCTTTGCCAGACTCTTGCGCAGTTGCAGCACTTCTTCCTCCAGGTAGAGGTTGCGCTGGGTCAGTTGCTCGCTACTCTGAGAGAGAGAGAAGAAATGTTCAATGCCCGACTGCCATTCGTAGATTTTGCCGACCACTGCGTTGGCCGACGAAATCCATGCGCTACCCTGATAACTGTTGTACTTAAACAGCATCACACCACTGACCACTTCCAATAAAAGGAAGATGAGCCAGTGGTAGTATTTGCTAAGGAATGCCAGTAGGTTGTGCATCCTATCTCATCAAGAATGAGAAACGGTCTACGTTCTTCAGTGCGATACCTGCACCCTTTGCTACTGAGTGCAAAGGATCCTCGGGCACGTGGAACTCAATGTTAATCTTGTCCTCAAGACGCTTGTCAAGGCCGCGCAGCAGGGCACCGCCGCCGCTGAGGTAGATACCGTTCTTCACGATATCGGCATACAGCTCAGGAGGTGTGTTCTCCAAAGCAGAGAGCACGGCGTTCTCAATCTTGGCAATGGTCTTGTCAAGGCAGTGGGCTATCTCCTGATAGCATACGGGAACCTCCATGGGAAGGGCGGTGATACGGTTAGGACCGTGTACCACGTAATCCTCAGGACCCTCGTCGCCCAGGTCGGTCAGCGCAGAACCTACGTTGATCTTGATACGCTCGGCCATACGCTCAGATACCTTCACGTTGTGCTGACGAGACATATACTCCTGGATATCAGCTGTCAGGTCGTCGCCTGCAGTACGGATGGAGTTGTTGGATACGATACCGCCCAGAGAGATGACGGCAATCTCGGTAGAACCACCACCGATATCCACAATCATATTACCCTCGGGTGCCTCTACATCGATGCCAATACCAATAGCTGCTGCCATAGGCTCGAAAATCAGATAGACGTCACGTCCGTCGGCATGCTCGGCAGAGTCGCGCACGGCACGCAGCTCTACTTCGGTAGAACCGCTGGGTACACCAATCACCATGCGCAGAGAGGGTGAGAAGAAATGATGACCTGTATGCACCATTTTAATGAGTCCGCGCATCATCTGCTCGCAGGCAGAGAAGTCGGCTATCACACCGTCGCGAAGGGGACGGATAGTGCGGATATTGTCATGTGTCTTTTCGTACATCATCTTGGCCATCTGTCCTACGGCAATCATCTTGTCCGTACGGCGGTCTAAAGCCACCACAGATGGTTCATCTACCACGATCTTGTCATCACTGATTATAATCGTGTTGGCCGTGCCAAGGTCCATGGCCAGTTCTTGTCTAAAACTAAAAAATCCCATTCTAATTTACTATTTTACAATTTACGATTTACAATTTATTTTGTAAACCAACCGTGAATGGCTGTGTCGTAATGACTGCTCACACCGAAAGCACGGGCTGCAAACATCTTGCGGTCCTCAATGTCTGTCTGAGCACCTTTCTTGTTCAGGATGTCGAGCAATACACTGTATTCAGCCTTAGAGGGTACGATGACGACGTCCTTGAAGTTTTTGGCTCCAGCACGAATCAGAGAGATACCGCCAATGTCAATCTTCTCGATGATGTCGGCCTCGCTGGCACCGCTTGCTACGGTCTGCTCGAAGGGATACAGGTCAACGATAACGAGGTCGATCTCGGGAATCTCGTACTTCGCCATCTGCTCACGGTCGCCCTCATTGTCGCGGCGTCCCAGAATACCTCCGAAAACTTTGGGGTGCAGGGTCTTGACACGACCACCCAGAATTGAAGGATAAGTGGTCACGTCTTCCACTTTCTGGCAGGGGTAGCCCTGTTCCTCAATAAACTTCTGGGTACCACCAGTAGACAAGAACTTAACGCCTTCAGCGTTCAACTTCTTCAATAACTCATCCAATCCATCTTTGTGGAATACGGAAATCAGTGCAGTCTTAATCTTTTTAACTTCAGCCATACCTATTTAATATAACGTTATATGTTTTGGGCTGCAAAGGTACAAAAGTTTTGTGAATTAATAGTGATGATAAGCCAATTATTTTTTGATATATCGTAAAATACTATCGCATATCAAAAGAGGAGTGCAAATAATTCTTAAAACGTTTTGCTGTTATACCATTTTATAGTACCTTTGCAGAATTATTTTACGAATTTGCCTTCATAGGCTCTTATTTAAATGAGAAAAAGCAGGAATCTGGAGAAACGTCGGCATGGATTGCAGATGGTGACCTTGTGTATCAGTACTACGATGGTGCTGACACTCTTGGGCTTGGTGATGCTTTCTGTTCTGACTGCTCACAACTTACAGAAGAACTTACGGGAAAACGTGGAGATTAGCGTTATCCTTGGTGATACGATAGCGAAGGAAGATGGTGTCGCCTTGGGTAATATCATCCAAAAGAGGCCTTATGCGCATCAGGTGGTTTTCATCAGTAGCGAGGAGGCTTTGAAGATGGCGACGGAAGAGATGGGCATCGACCCAACGGAGTTTACGGGCAGTAATCCTTTCTCGTCTGAACTTACGGTGACGATGGAGGCAGAATATGCCAATACGGATTCGCTGGCTGTGATTGTGAAGAAGCTGATGAAGGATAAACGCGTGGTGGATGTGGCATATACCAAGGATGAGATTGACGGCATGAATCGTATCTTGGAACCTATCAGCATTGCACTATTGGGGGTGTCGGCACTACTTATATTCATATGTTACACGCTGATGAGCAATTCAATTCAGTTGAGCATCTATTCTCGTCGTTTCCTGATTCACACGATGAAACTGGTGGGCGCGTCATGGGGATTCATCCGCAGGCCATTCTTGAAGAAGGCTGTTGTGGTGGGTCTTATTTCGGCTTTGCTGACATGTGTGCTTTTAGGTGGTATCATCTATATGCTGATGCCTTATATGCCTCATGTAGAGGAGATTATGACTTGGCGTGAACTGGCTGTTACGGCAGCAGCTGTCTTTGTGTTTGGCTTTGCCATTACGGTGTTCTGCACACTATTGTCTGTGAATAAGTTCCTGCGCATGACGGCAGGGGAGCTGTATAAGATTTAAGTTAAAAGTTAAGCGATCGGCTTTGCCGCTTTTACAAAGGCGGTACGCCGACTAAAAGAATTAAGAGTTAAGAATAAAATAAATGGAAAAAAGAGATTTTGCATTCGGACGAATGAACTTCATCCTGTTGGCAATTAGTATGATTATCGTTGTCATCGGTTTCATCCTAATGGCTGGCGACGGTTCTACAGATCAGGCATACAACCCTGATATCTTTAGCGTGCGCCGCATCAAAGTGGCTCCGTTGGTGTGTCTGTTTGGTTTCGTTTCAATGATTTACGCCGTAGTGCACAAAAGCAAGTAAGACATGGATTGGCTACAGACTATTATCATTGCCGTTGTAGAAGGGCTCACCGAATTCTTGCCCGTATCTTCTACCGGCCACATGATTATCACCCAGCATCTGCTTGGCCTGG
>Ga0310691_10007653_pt1 | contig 11212 bp, 8 predicted proteins | sample 176DNAGHGlowgp2_FD_203887 | JGI IMG/M metagenome (GOLD analysis project Ga0310691, IMG submission 203887) | Sheep rumen microbial communities from Palmerston North, Manawatu-Wanganui, New Zealand - 1766 DNA GHGlow gp2 (v2) (version 2) | ecosystem: Host-associated > Mammals > Digestive system >... | reverse complement strand
AAGGCCGCGGAGCTTATGTTCACAATGGTGAGGAAAGCCCCGCGGCTTTGCGTAAGTAATCGGCCTGGTACAAGGCAGGAGAATGCGGGAAGATCCGGGAGAATGCGGGAAGTTCCGGGAGAATACGAGAGAATGCGGGAAGTTCCGGGAGAATACAAGAGAACGTGGGAAGTTCCGGGAGTGAAAGGGAATGAAAAAGAAAACAAAAAGAAGGAGCAGAATAATATTTTCGCTGATTGCGTCCATTTCCCTCGGGGTACTGGCCGCCATCTGTCTGATGGCCAGCTTTGATCTTTTAAGGGACGGAAGCGATGCGGCGGGCTTTGCCTTTGTATGCTCCCTGTATATTGCTTGGGACTCGCTGATCTGGGGCTTTGAGGTGCGCCGGGCAAAAAAAGACAGGCATTATGTCATCCTCAGCGGACTGATGATGAGCTCCTGGGCGCTGATCTTTATGCTGGGTGTTGTCTACATCCCGCTGAATATGCCGGAGGCATCCGCTTTATTTTTCTTCCTGGCTTTTATTACTTTGGGGATCATTCTGGGTGCCTGGTTCGGCGTGGTGAAGTACAGCGGAAAGCAGGGGGCTTTCCACCCGGTGGTGCCCGGGAGAGGCGGACTCCCCTACCAGCCGTATAATGCTGCGGAGTATCACAGCATGACCGGCTTCTACGGATCCGGGATGAACCGTCCTGTCGGACCGGATGTGTCGATCCTGGGGAGTTATGGCGCCGGATGTTTCCTGCCGGAGATGGAGAAAGCCGGGACCCTTCACTGGACGGCGGCGGCCTGCGATGTGACTGTATACGCAGAGCCGGGCGTTGACCCGGAATATGTAAAGCGCTGCGCTGAATATCTGGCCGGGCTGAGCAGGGAATTTCTGACCGCGCTGGCAAAAAGAATATATCAGGAACTGCATGTGGAGGAATATGAAAAGCTGATCGGAAACCGTGAGATCTCGGAAAATCCGTTTTCGCTGATCGTTCTTTCCTGTCCGGACAGAGTGAATATCTTCCGGCCAATGGGTCCGGAGCCGGCTTTTACCGTGGGAGGGGATCCGATCTTCCAGCATGATCTCGGCATGGCCTGGTGCCTGAGAGGCAGGGAAATCCTCCGGGTCGGCTACAGGAACGAGGTGGAGCATATTTCCCCCTGGGCGGAAAACTATATGAATTCTGTATGATTTTTGCTTGTAATGAAGCCGCGTAAATGCTATGATGTGGGGTAGATTACAGCACGGATCCGGCTGAAGCGGCTAAGGTGCTTCGGGTGGATCCGGCCAGCATAAAATGCACAAGAGGAGAGTTTAAAAATGAGCAGAAACGTATGCTTTGATTTCAGCAACACGAAGTTTATGGCTTCCGACGCCGATGTGGAGGAGATCCGCAGCAAGGTTGAAGCAGCAAAGGAAACACTTGTGGGAAAAACCGGTGCGGGAAACGATTTCCTGGGATGGATCGATCTTCCGGTAAACTATGACAAGGAAGAATTCGCCCGTATTCAGAAGGCGGCGGAAAAGATCCGTCAGGATTCCGATGTCCTTCTGGTCATTGGTATCGGCGGCTCCTATCTGGGAGCAAGAGCGGTAATTGAGGCATTGCGTCACTCCTTCTATAACAGTGTGGATAAGAGCATCCGCAAGACACCGGAGATTTATTACTGTGGAAACAATCTGAGCAGCACGTATATCAGCGAGCTTGTTGAGGTGATCGGCGACAGAGATTTCTCGATCAATGTAATTTCCAAGTCCGGAACAACCACAGAGTGCTCCGTTGCCTTCCGTCTCTTTAAGAGAATGGCCGAGAAGAAGTACGGCAAGGAGGAGGCTGCAAAGAGAATCTATGCAACCACAGATAAGGCCCGCGGAGCGCTGAAGACTCTGGCAGACAGCGAAGGCTACGAGACCTATGTTGTACCGGATGATGTCGGCGGACGCTTTTCTGTTCTGACGGCAGTCGGCCTTCTTCCCATCGCTGTTTCCGGCGCAGATCTGGATCAGCTGATGGCCGGCGCGGCAGCGGCAAGAGAATATTGCCTTTCCGCTCCCTTTGAGGAGAACGATGCACTGAAATATGCAGCGGTACGGAATGTCCTTTACGGGAAGGGGCTGGGCATGGAGATCCTCGGCAACTTCGAGCCGGCGCTCCACTACGTGACTGAGTGGTGGAAGCAGCTTTACGGCGAGAGCGAGGGTAAGGACGGCAAGGGAATCTTCCCGGCAGGCGTGGACTTTACCACCGACCTCCACTCCCTCGGCCAGTTCATCCAGGAAGGAACAAAGAATCACTTTGAAACATTCCTGAATGTTCTCGAACCCAGAAAGAGCGTTGTGATGGAGGCAGAGGATGAGGATCTGGACGGTCTGAACTACCTGACCGGAAAGACGGTGGACTTCATCAACAAGTGTGCGATGAACGGTACCATCCTGGCGCATGTGGATGGCGGCGTGCCCAATATCCGCGTGGATCTGACCACCCTTTCCGAGGAGGTTATCGGCGAGCTTCTCTACACCTTTGAGTTTGCCTGCGGCGTAAGCGGCTATGTGCTCGGTGTGAATCCCTTCAACCAGCCGGGCGTTGAGAGTTATAAGAAGAATATGTTTGCGCTGCTGGGTAAGCCGGGCTTTGAAGAAAAGACAGCCGAACTTCGTGCAAGACTGGAGAAATAAAGAATTATAACCTTACATGAACAGGTGCGGATGAGGCAACATCTGCACCTGTTTTGGAAACAGGATCTCTTGAAGGGAGAATGGTATGAAATATTGTAAAAAGTGTGGAAAACAGCTTCCGGACGAAGCGGCTTTCTGTACCGGATGCGGAACGCCTCTGGGAACCCCTGTAGCTCCGGGCTATGGTCAGGGGGCAGGCACTCCTGCAGCTCCGGGCTATGGTCAGGGGGCAGGCACTCCTGTGGTTCCGCACTATGGTCAAGCGGCAGGCGCTCCGGGCAGCAGCAGACCGCTTTCGGGAATTGCCGGTTCGGATGATCCGGAGTCGGAAACGGTGAGCATGCAGAATCCCAGAGCATATGGACAGCAGCCCGGACAGGGCTTTGGCGGCCAGCCGGGACAGAACTTCGGCGGCCAGCCGGGACAGAACTTCGGCGGCCAGCCCGGACAGAACTACGGCGGCCAGCCGGGACAGGGCTTCGGCGGTCAGCCGGGACAGAACTTTGGCGGCCAGCCGGGACAGAACTACGGCGGCCAGCCCGGACAGAACTACGGCGGCCAGCCGGGACAGAACTTCGGCGGTCAGCCCGGACAGGGCATGAATCCGCCCCAGTGGACTCCTCAGTGGGGGCCTCCGGGATCGCAGAAACGAGCTGCCCAGCCAAATCAGCCGCAGGATGATTTCGGAACCAACGAGACGACCCGGCTCACAGCAGCCGATCTGGATAACGAACAGCGTCAGGCGTTCGAAAAAGGGGTTGGTGCGGCAAATCTCGGTACGGATGAAACCACACGTCTTACTGCTGCGGATATGCCGGAAAACCAGAAGCAGGATTTTGCCAGGCTGGCGAATGCCGCAAATCTCGGTATGGATGAAACCACACGCCTTACGGCAGAAGATATGCCCAGAAATATGGGTGGGCAAAAAGCGCCGGGCGGTTTCAGTCATGTGGCGGGAAACGGAGCCGGACAGGATAACCGGCAGCCTTATGGCCGCGGCGCTGCAGCAGGAAATCATGTGCTTGCAAGCCAGCCTGTGGATGCGGGAATCGGCGGCAAGGCTCTTACGGCACAGCCCGGGCAGCCTGCTCAGTTTGGCAACATGGGCCAAAGCCCGGTAAGTTCCAAAAAGAAAAAATCAAACGGAAAGGGAGCGGGGATTCTTTTTCTGATTCTCAGTATCCTGGGTGCTGCGGCGCTGGCGGTTTTCCTGATCTTCGGTCTGAAGGCCAGAAAAGAGAAGAATGATCTGGAAAAAGAGAACCAGATCCTGGAGGATAAGCTGACGGATATCGATACAGCGGAAATGCTGCGAAGCCAGTTCGGATCCTGCATGGCCAATGAGGATGCATATGATGCGGCATCGCAGTATGGTTTCGGAACCCCCTCCGATAAGGTAACGGTCGCTCTGGTCATAGAGAGTGGTTCGAACAATCCCCTGGCTGCTTCCGGTGCGACAAAGCTGTCAGAAGTGGTCGATGAAATGCATAATAACCTGCGGGGACAGATTACGGATATCCGTTATAAACCGGAGGGAAGTGAGTCCGGATGGAAGTGGTTCATTGGCTGGAAGGAAGAAGATGTATATGTGTTCCTGGGAACGGAAGCAAATCCCACCCGGTACATGCTGTTCCCGCAGGTCAGTCCGGATTATAAGTAGGAAAGGGGGAGGAGAACCGAAATGAGTAAGGGTTTAAAAATGTTTCTGGGCATCCTGGCCCTGATCCTTTTGGCAGGCGCCGGCGTAATGGGTTTCCTTTTCTTCCGCTGGAATTCGGATAAGAAGGACGCGGAAAAGGCGAATAAAGAGTACAAGGCCCGTATGGCTGATTATCCCGAAGGCGAAAAGCCCGATACCGAGAGCATATCTCATTGGGAACAGCAGGTGATCGAGGACGCAACAGAGGAAAAAACAGAAGAAGCAACAGAGGCGGCTACGGAAGCGGCAACAGAGGAGCCAAAGCCCGCAGTACAGCTTTCCGGCAACGCAGCGGCTTTTCAGGATAAGATCAGCGATAAGGCGATCAACATCTACTCCTGGAATACAGAAGTGGGAGACCGGCTGAATTATTTTTACGACAAGTATCCGGAACTGAAGAGCAAGGTGAATTTTATAAACCTTGGCCTTGGCGGAACGTCGGATGATTATAAGATCGCGCTGCAGAATGCCATCGATCTGGGAGGAGACTCCTATCCTTCGATCATCTGTCTGGATAACGATGTGGCTCATTATTTCCTGCAGTCCGACTGGTGCATGAACATAAGCGATCTTGGCATCACTTCGGATATGACGAAGAACTGCTATAGCTATACGCTGGATTTCGCAACCGTTAACGGTCAGCTGAAGGCTCTTTCCTGGCAGGCGTGCCCGGGATCCTTTATCTACCGGAACGACATTGCCGAGCAGGTTTTCGGGACCAGCGATCCCACAGCGATCCAGAGTGAGCTCAGCAATTGGGACAGCTTTATGAATGCGGCGGATAAACTTCTGGCTGCAGGCTATAAGATCGTTTCCGGCCCGGATGATATCAAATATGCGTTCCTGGACCAGAGAACCTCGCCCTGGGTGCAGGATGGAAAGCTGGTGGTGGATCCGTCGGTGGTGGAATATCTGGAAATATCCAAACGGCTTTATGACGGTGGCTACACCAACCGGACATCCATGTGGAACTCGGACTGGAATGCAAACTTTAGCTCTGATGTCTTCGGCTACTTTGGCTGTACATGGTTTGTTTACTGGTGTATTCCTCAGGAATCCAAGTTTTTCGGCAACTGTTCCATCTGCCAGGGACCGGTTTCCTACCACTGGGGCGGCTCCTATCTCGCAGTTATGAAGGACTGTCCAAATCCGGGACTTGCGGCTCTGGTGCTTTATACGCTCTGCTGCGACACAGAGACGATGGAGAGACTCTCCGAGGAGACACTGGACTTTGTGAATAACCAGCAGGCGATCAGTAATCTGATTGCGGCAGGAAAAGGCGGAAATGAAGTTCTGGCAGGCTTTAATCCGCTGACGATCTGGGATTCGGCGGCCAAGGGACTTTCTCTGAAGAATGCAACGGAATATGATTCTACGATTAACGGCTATATGGATACGGCATCCATGGCCTACAACTCCGGTGAGCTGCCTTCCGTGGATGCTGCCATTGACAGCATCAAAACGGATGTGAGCAGCACCTATCCCTACATAGATACAGAATAATGCTGATAACGCTAAGGAAAAGATAAATGGAACAGCAATTTGAACTGGTGGCGCCCTGCCACTTCGGACTGGAGGCAGTCCTGAAGCGGGAGATCGGCGCCCTGGGTTACGAAATTACTGAAGTGGAAGACGGACGGGTCACCTTTCGGGGACCCGCCTCTTCGATTGCAAGAGCAAATATCTTTCTCAGGACTGCTGAGAGGATTCTCCTCAAGGTGGGCGCTTTTCATGCGGAAACCTTTGATGAGCTTTTTGAGGGCGTGAGAAAGCTTCCCTGGGAGCGGATCCTTCCCCGTGATGCGCGGTTCTGGGTGACCAAGGCATCCACTTCCCGGAGCAAGCTCTTCAGCCAGACGGCGATCCAGTCCATCGTTAAAAAGGCAATGGTAGACAGGATGAAGGAAACCTGGCGGACCTCCGTTTTTCCGGAGGACGGGGATGATTATCCCGTGCGGGTATTTATCTTCAAGGATGAGGTTACCGTCGGCCTGGATACCTCCGGCGTTTCCCTGCATAAGCGGGGCTACCGGAAGCTGGTGGGAAAGGCTCCGGTATCCGAGACGCTGGCGGCGGCACTTCTCATGCTGACTCCCTGGCATGCAGACAGGATCCTTGTGGATCCCTTCTGCGGAAGCGGCACCTTTTTGATCGAGGCGGCCATGATGGGAGCGGGCATTGCCCCCGGCGTGAACCGTGACTTTACCGCACAGAACTGGACAAAATTCATGGACAGGAAGATATGGTATGAGGCGGCGGACGAGGCGCTGTCGCTCGAAAAGCCGGATGTAAAGATGTATCTCAGAGGATATGACAAGGATCCGGAGATCATTGCGGCGGCCATGAAGAATGCGGAGGATGCGGGCGTAAGGGAGCATATCCACTTCCAGGCACATGATGTGTCTCAGCTTTCTTCTCCGAAGCCCTACGGCTTTATTGTGACCAATCCGCCTTACGGCGAGCGGCTGTCCGAAAAGGATGAGCTCTTCAGTCTCTACCGGACGCTGGGAGAAAGGTTTGACAGTCTTTCCGACTGGTCGCTTTATGTGCTTTCCTCTTACGGGGATACGGAGGCGGCTGTGGGAAGAAAGGCGGCAAAGACCAGAAAAATCTATAACGGAATGATCGAAGCGAGGTTTTATATGTTTCCCGGGAAGAAACCGCCGGGAAGAAAGGCCGGAAATTGAAAAAATGGTTGATCCTGCCGCTGATCCTGGCAGGTCTCATGGTATTTTTAATTGTATATCTGAAGCAGCCGGAAGGAAAAGCAAAAATGACGGAAGCCTCCGCGGAGGGGGCGGCGGAACTGAAGAGGATGACGGCGGAGTATATCAGGGATAACCGGGTCGATGTCCGGGTGGAGGGAAAAAGCCTCAGCCTGTTCAACTATCCGGTCCTTGCGGACAGCGAGCTGAATATCTATTGCCCGGAGCGCTTTCTTGAGGATATCATGGGCTGCTCTCTGCTCCGGTACCCCGGGGGAAGGCTTTTGCTTCTCCGGAACGGTAAAGAGCTCGAGATCGATGCAAACAGCGGAGAGGTATACTCCGGCGAGAGGAGTTTTTCGCTCACCGCACCGGTCATGATGTCTGTGGACGGGGAGTTTTATCTCCCGGTGGAGGCGCTGCTTCCCGACCTGGGCTATGAAGAAGAATATGTTTACCGGGATAATGCGGTCCTTTTCCGGAATGTGGATGGGGGAAATACTCTTCCTGCCCGGTTTGATCTTCGCGATTACGGGCGCGTGACGCCTGTCCGGGACCAGGGCGTTTCCGGTACCTGCTGGGCTTTTGCGGCTCTTGGCTCTCTGGAAACCAGCCTGCTCCCCTTCGAGGAGGAGGTTTTCTCTGTAGATCATCTGACCCATCATAACAGCTATGCGCTGGAAGAGAGCGCAGGCGGTGATTATGCCATCAGCATTTCTTATCTGGCAGCCTGGATGGGGCCGGTGCTGGAGAAGGACGATCCCTATGGTGACGGGGAGAGCCCCTCAAACCGGAAAGCGGCCTGTCATCTGGAAGAGGCTGTGATCATGAACAGCCGCGATGACGAGGTGATCAAGGAGGCGGTTTATAAATACGGCGGCGTGGAAACCTCGCTTTATGTGGAAATGACCTATAGCGGCCAGGCCTCCGAATACTATAACGGAGAGAGTTCGGCTTATTATTATAACGGGCTGGAAAAACCCAACCACGATCTTGTTGTGGTGGGCTGGGACGACAGCTTTCCGAAGGAGAGCTTTTCTATCCGTCCATCCCGGGACGGGGCCTTTATCTGCAGGAACAGCTGGGGCAGCCGGTTTGGAGACGGCGGGTATTTCTATGTATCCTACGACGATGTGAATATCTGCCAGAATGCCATCGTCTATTCCAGACTGGGAAGCGCAGATAATTTTGATCATATTTACCAGGCGGATTACCTCGGCTGGGTCGGGCAGATGGGCTTCGGTAAGGAATCGGCCTACTTCGCCAATGTATTCAAGGCGCAGGGCGAAGAGGATCTGGCGGCAGTATCCTTTTATGCCACGGGGCCGGATACCAGTTTTTCCGTTTATGTCGTGCATGATTTCAAGGATGCCGATTCTCTGAAGAATAGAAAATGGATACTGGACGGCCAGACGCGGTATTCCGGTTATTATACTGTCCGTTTTCCGGAGCGCGAGGCTCTTCAGAAGGGGGAGAGGTATGCGGTGGTTGTCAGCATCAATACCCCGGGAAGCGACCGGCCGATAGCCATTGAATGCAATAGCGGCGATATGACCCACGGTATGACCACGGCGGACGGCGAGGGCTACATGAGCCTTTACGGCCAGGTCTGGCACCGGGCGGAAAATACCCCCTGCAATATCTGTCTCAAGGCTTTTACATGGAACAGAGGAAGCGGAGAAGCCGAGGAGGCCGGCATGGAAAGTACGGCAGGGCAGGATGAAGATGAGTAAAGCAGAGAGATAATGATGAAAAAAGGGAAGCGGGAGGACAAAATGAAAAAGCTGATCTTTGCAACGGGAAATGCCAATAAGATGCGGGAAATCCGGGAAATCCTGGGTGGAAAGGGCTATGAGATCCTTTCCATGAAAGAGGCCGGCGTGGATATTGAGGTGGAGGAAACCGGAGAGACCTTTGAAGAAAATGCGCTCCAGAAGGCAAGGGCCATCGGCAAGGCCTGCGGCGAGCTGGTCCTGGCAGATGATTCCGGCCTTGTGATCGATGCTCTGGGAGGAGAGCCGGGAGTTTATTCTGCGAGATACATGGGACATGACACCTCTTACACACTGAAAAACAATAATCTGATCAGCCGGCTGGAGGGTGTTCCGGATGAAAAACGGACAGCCCGGTTTGTCTGCGCTATGGCGGCAGTGTTCCCGGACGGCAGGGAGAAGGTCATTACCGGCGTAATGGAAGGAAGGATTGGCTACAAGATCGCCGGAGAAAACGGCTTTGGCTACGATCCTATCTTTTATCTGCCGGAATTCGGCAGGACCTCGGCGGAGATCAGTCCGGAGGAGAAGAACAGCATCAGCCATCGGGGCAAGGCGCTTAGAGCCATGGCTGAATATCTGGAGGAGCAGAAATAGAATGATCCGGAAAATACTGATCGTCAGCGATTCCCACGGCAACCGGAATCCGCTGGATGTGGTCATTAAGAGGGAACAGCCGGATATGCTGATCCATCTGGGTGACGTGGAGGCGGATACAGAGGATATCCGGAGAATGCTCGACCGCGCAGCAGAGGAAAGAAACAAAAAGCTGTCGGCATCCAGGGCGCCGGATGAAGCAGAGCAGGAGGAACGGCTCTCTCTGCCGGTTCCGGCAGTATTTATCCGCGGGAACTGTGACCGGGGCGGAGGGCCGGAGTTAAGAGATACAGCGGTTTTTGAGGTGAACGGCTACCGGTTTTTCTGCACCCACGGCCACCGGCAGGGAGTATCCTACGGAGTGGAGAATCTCGCTTATTCCGCCATGGAAAACGGCTGCGACCTTGCTCTTTACGGTCATACCCACATACCCTTTGATGAGGAGTGGGAGGGCGTCCGGATCCTGAATCCGGGAAGCATCAGCCTTCCCCGGGGCGGCAGCGGAAAGGGATATATGATCATGTCCTTTGATAAAAGGGGAGAGTACGCGGTTGATTACAGAACTGTATAAAAGTAACCGGTCCATGGCAGGGCACGGAACCGGTCTGAAAGGATGTATCCATGAAAAAGGGTGACATGATAGAAGGCGTTATTGAAGATTACAGCTTCCCCAATCGAGGAAGCTTTCTTTATAAGGAGATGGGGCAGTCAGGCGAAGAGCGGGTTTACCGCGTAAGCGTGAAGGGCGCTCTCCCCGGACAGAAGGTTGCGGCATCCGTAAAGAAAAAGAGAGAAGGGCGTGCTGAAGCTATCCTTCGTGATGTGCTGCTGAAATCTCCCCGGGAAACCAGAAAGCCCATGTGCCATCATTTTTATGAATGCGGAGGCTGCAGCTACCAGACGCTTGCTTACAGGGATCAGCTGGCGCTGAAGGAGAGCATGATCAAGAATCTTCTTCGCGAGGTGGTGAGCTTTCCGGGGGACGAGACACTTTCAGAGGTCAAGGATCAACTTAATGAAAACAACCAGTCCGCTCTGAAATCTGAATTCGGCGGGGACAGTCAATCCGGAGAGACAGCTATGTCCGGCGGGAAGCCTGTGATGCAGTGGGAAGGGATTCTGGCGTCGCCTTCCCAGTTCCGTTACCGGAATAAAATGGAATTCACCTTCGGGGATGCGGAGAAGGACGGTCCGCTTACCCTTGGTCTGCACAGAAGAAATTCGACGCATGACATTATTTCGGTGGATTCCTGTGCCATAGTGGATCCTGCATGGAATGAGATCCTGAAGTATACCCAGAAGTTTTTCCGCAAGCTGGGCGTGCCTTATTATCATAAAATGCGCCATGAGGGCGTGCTGCGGAACCTGGTGCTCCGGGAGTCTGCTTCGGATGGAAAGATCCTGGTAAATCTGGTGACCACCACCCATTATCATATCGATGAGAATACCCGGAACATTCCCTGGAATGAGAAGAGGAGTGAGACTGTGGCGGATCTGCATCTGCCGGAGTATGTAGCCGGCCTTCTTTCTCTGGGCGATGGTACAGGCCGTTTTCAGAGCCTCAGCAGCTACAGCCGCATTGCGGGAGTCCTCTATACGGAGTGCGATACCCTGGCGGATGCGATCATCCCTGATTCTGTGACGCTGCTTTACGGCGACGATTTCCTGACCGAGGATGTTCTGGGACTGAAGTTCAGCATATCCCCGTTTTCCTTTTTTCAGACCAATACCAGGGGCGCAGAGGTGCTGTATGGAAAGGTCAGGGAATATG
>Ga0310691_10007651_pt1 | contig 11212 bp, 3 predicted proteins | sample 176DNAGHGlowgp2_FD_203887 | JGI IMG/M metagenome (GOLD analysis project Ga0310691, IMG submission 203887) | Sheep rumen microbial communities from Palmerston North, Manawatu-Wanganui, New Zealand - 1766 DNA GHGlow gp2 (v2) (version 2) | ecosystem: Host-associated > Mammals > Digestive system >... | reverse complement strand
AGGTGTCGGAATCCCGCAGAAAGCCATCACCAAGATTTTCGATAACTTCTACCGGGTGCCGCATGGCAACATCCACAATGTCAAAGGTTACGGATTGGGCTTGGGCTATGTGAAGAAAATCGTCCACTTGCACCATGGCCGCATCGAGGTGCAGAGCGAGGAGGGCAAAGGCAGCACGTTCACGATATATTTGCCGTTGAAGATTAACAAGTAGAGCTCATCATTTCCAGCAATCGGCTGTATTAATCCACACAGCCGTATCTGACATTACCGTGCTTTTCACGGCATCGGTCTGGTATTGTTGTATTTTGAATTTGAATTTCACGCTTAGTCTTTTTGCTTTGCTCTATACTTCTGCCTAGGATGATTGGGGATGTTCTCGTACATTTTTTCAATAATATCAGTCATCTTGGGAAGAACAAAATTCTTGACATATTTTGTATCACGTCCGAGAGAAATAGCTATTTCCTCCGCAGTCATCCATTCTTGACAGGTGCCCATCAACAGCTTTTTTAATTGCTCTTTGGAATACCTCTTGGGGTGAGTAAAATTGCTCTTCGAAGTATCCATATTACTCTTCGAGGTATCCATATTACTCTTTGAGGTATCCATATTACTCTTTGAGGTATCCATACTATCACCCTTCAAAGTATCCATATTACCCTTGTTTTCAAGGATATTGCTCTTTGAGGTGTCAATATTACTCTTATCTTTAGAGATATTACTTTTCGAAGTATCCATATTTCTCACTGGAGGCACTTCTATTCCATAAACATGATACGTGGTTCCCCTTCCACGTCCCGAAGATTCCAAGAATTGCTGTTTGCACATTTTACCCAGCATCTGCGAAATATCCGCCTTATGCATCTCTAATGCATATTGAAGTCTCTCGTTGGAGATTTCCTCCTCTGTATAAGCCAAGGCTAACGCTAACAATTGGTTATGGTCAAGCGTGCTCAATCTTCCGCTAAACAATATTTCCAAGGCATCCAGAACATTATTGTCAATCAACGACTCCATAGACATCGTCAAAACGACCTTGTTGGGACGGCTTCTTTCCATCAAATAGGGACGTTTCCAATTCTGCTTCTCCCATCCGTGAAGGATTTTATCGGCTCCGCTACCCGCTTTTTCCGCAGAGCCCAAGAATGAGAACATGGTCTGCAAATACTTGTTCCTACATACACTTTCACCACCTTTGTAGAACTGCCAAATTGGGATGAGCATCGTTCCCGGATTGGAAAAGACCATCTTGTTCGGATATTTATAGACATTCAGGGAGGCATTTACGGTGAAATCGGCATGGACCAAGGCATTTGTAAGCGCTTCTCTGACAGCAACATGTGCAGGCGTTTCCGTTTTACGCTGGTTGCCCTCCAAAATAAACGGTTGAGGCAGGAAACTTTGAAGGATAGGCAATACCCTGCTGTAAAACTGGAACAGATTCGATTCCCAATTTCCGTCAGGGCAGATACGGTTAATCCACCTGTCCTTTGGATCCTCAATCTCTTGGTAGTCCGGGAAGAAATTCGGGTTAGCATCCATAATGGCGCTATAGGTGCCAAACATCAGCAAACCAGCGTAGGTCAGACCATACTTACCAGTTTTCCTGTCTTTTCTGAAGACATTGATCTTTTCGAGAAACTTATCCTCCTGCAATGTGTTCCAAACGTGGTCGGGATTCCACTGCTCAAACTTACGTCGATACTGCATGATGGAGGCAGAATCCAAATCCTCTTTGCCGAAATTCTCCATAATGCGGCCATCCACAGGGTCGGCGATATTGGCATCCGAGAACATGCTGTTGACCTCCTCGCGCGAGCAATGGTAGTCGCCATCCAAATCGCGGCGATAGGTCCCCGTGTATGGGTCAAGTCCGCAGTACACAGGTCTCAAACTCCTATCCACTCTCGGAATATAGAAAAACAGGCAATAGGCTCCGCCAAACTCCACGGCCTGCACATCGTTTTCGTTCATCAACGGAATGTTCACAATCTGTTTGTTGTGCATTCCATTGAAGAACTCCTTCTCATACTTCTTCACTTGTTCTTTCGTGAGGCCATCCAGATAAAACCGGTCATCCTTTTCCCTGATGCCAAAGACAATGGCTCCTCCATCCGTATTGGCGAATGAGGAATAGGTTTCCCACATTGAATGCGGGAAACCGCCCTTCGCCGACTTGAACTCCATGTCGTTGGACTCCTTGTCTTCAAGCAACTGGTCTAACACCGGTTGAAGGTCTTCGTATTCATAGATTCGTTTCATAATCAGTGTTTTATTTCAATCCCGTATCTATTTATTCATTGCGAGTTCCATAGTTCAATTTCTCTGCTCTTTAAACGACTGTTTCTTTCTTTATGTATGTTTTTTTCGCGATTTGTTACAGATTATTACAATTTATCTTTGAAAGATATGGTTGTTTCGGCTCAGATTGTTTAATCTCTATCGTATATTTTCAAATCGCCCTTGAGTTTTCCCTTTTCAAGGTAAAACACTCCACATGGGACTTTAAAAAATGGTGTGCTAAATGTAATACCATATACTGAAATCTTCTCTCCAAGCACTGTCCAAATTATATCTAAGTGCTTCTTTCGCAGAAAATCTAATAGTTCTTTCTTTCTAATCAAACATCCATCTTCATCCATGTTAATCACAATGGTCTCTCCTTTTTCATTTTTCAATTCACCATCTGTTGAAGCATAGTGTAACCCTAATCCATCAAACAATAATTTGCATGGAATTCTATATCTCTGGTTTGAACCAGATTTGTCATTTTCTATGCTTCCCTTGGAAACTTCATCAGCAATCATCACGTGAAAATCAGTGTTTCTGATAGTAGGCCACATTTCATTTTCAGCTGACACATCTACATAAGCAGGGGACCAATACTTCTCACGACTAAACAGCAAGTCATTGTTACCATTTTCAGGCAACCATCTACCCCAAAAATTCAACCCTGACAAATACTTTACAATTTTCTGCTTGACTGATTTCTTGACTATAAAAGCTTGTATTAGATAATTGATTTGTTTTCCCACATACTTATCCTCTCCTATTCTTTTAGGTTCACTCCACGACACATCGTGACCTAGCCTTATCCATTCCTGACCATGTTCATCTCGTTTCTCAAGGATATTTGTTATTGGGACCAAATCTTCTAAAGAATTAACCCATTCGTCATCAGGAACATTCCATGAATAATAGCTATCATCCTCCCACCATTCTTCTTTTGTAGAAATCCCCCTCTTTTTATCCTCAAGTTTCTTGATATATACTGGATCAATATTTCTCAAATACATTTGCCAAGGCCCTTTATAACAAATAGGAATGTCCTTATTCCATTTGTCTCTCATACAATAATTATCTGTAATGCGAGCCATAAGTTCATAAAAGGCAATCCATTGGTATTTTTTACCAATCCTTTCAACTTTTTCTCCAACATGCATACTGTATTGCGATGAATAGGAATCATACTTCCCGTGAATCATTCGGTCGTAACCTAATTCGAACACACGTTTAACAATCCAGCATCTTGCTCCCCATGTGTCCAATTCCGTTTTCCCCTTCATTTTGTCAAAATACGGTATGACCACATCTTGCAAATAATCAAATTGGTCTTTGCTCAGTCGTTTTTGCAATTTTGAAATACACTGGTCATATAGTTTGTTCAATGCGTATTCTATAAGTAAAGCGTTATCATTAGTGCAATATCTATTTAGTTTTTCATGCGTAATACCTGATCGACATTCAAACAAACGACTAAGATTCTCTTTGTCTTTTTTTCCTAATGAATAACAAAACGAAGTATATTCTGCTTTTTCATTCAAGGTGATTGATGAAAAATTACTTACAGCATTATCAACAATATAACGACCAAAATCTGCCAAACCTCCAACTACTGAATTATATATGGTATTATTCTCATACCCGTATGTGGTTTTAAAAAGCGGATCATTAAAATCAAGATGGTATTGTTGAATTTCCATACTATCAGGAAAGATCGGTTTGTCCGATTTATACGGTGGTCGAATTAACTGAACATCTACATTTGATATGAGGTTACGGTATAATGCATATTCAACAGTGTTTCTCGCATAGTCGCGCAGAAGAATATGGATTGGCGGTTGTCCATTCTTAAAAATCGTCTCATACACAAATTTAGCGATCATAGAGATTGATTCATCCTTCTCAGTCCGCAATACACATCCATATGCAACTGCATAAAGACGTTCTAATATGTATAAATCATCAACCTTTTCAAATGCTTTTAACGTGGCAATCAAAGCTTCTGGCTGTTGTTCCAAAAGATTAACCATAGCCTTTGTGATTTGATCACGGAGTGTGTTTTTTGTACTTGATAATCCCCATGCTAAAGCCTGAGCTGTCAATCGTACAGTTTCAACATCTGTTTTTATTGATATGCCTGGAACCCAAGCCCAATCAATCAGTCTTCTAAAAGGGAATGCGATATTATTATCATTATAACCTGAGTAAAACAATAAATATCGTTGCAATATACTATCTCTAATGGGCATTGAAAGATCTAATAAAAGCTGGTGCAAATAATCGCTATTAAAGGGATGTTTCGTAATAGAAGCAAGTTCCGTAAGAGAACAGAACCATGTGTCTTGATCTATGCATTTGTGTAAATCAATCCAATCAATTATTATTTCACTATTGATACTGTTAATTGACCTCCATTTGAGACTATTCACTAACAAATCTGCCAAACATCCATATAAATCTTCTTTTTCTATATTTATCCTTGAATGCTCTGTCTTCGACGTGTCAATAAAGAACTCTGCTAATTCAAATAGTTCATGATTGTATTTCTCAGGTAAATAAACGGACATTGCTTCAAGCAATCCGTAATATTGCCATTTGCTTGATTTTACCTTACATAAATTAACATCCTTAACAAATCCATCCTGTAATTTTTCATACGTGTCGTATGGTTTCAATAGTTCCTCCACGACAAAGAAGTCTCCAATTCTCTGGTATGAGAACACTACATACTCGAAATGTTCATTTAGATATTGATAATGATGTTTGATGATGACACCTTCTTCTATTAAATCAGCTAATAAATTATTGAAACCAGAAAAGGTCGTATCAAACAATGTGAAAGCATCTTCTATTTTCAATCTTTCATAATCTGAATTGAAAATCGCCTTTGCCAGAGCTCCAACAGCAAGTGTGACAATATTCCTATATCTGTACTCTTGTCTTTTGGAATCAAATCTCTTATTAAGACAATCCAAATATAATTCAAGTGTGTTTCTGATCCCATTGAAACCTGTAGGGAATGTTTTATCGTCACTTTCTTTGACGGTTCTACATATCAAATGCAAAAATAAGGGATTGGCATATTCTGGATTTAGAATAGGAAAATTGGGCAATTTTAAACCATAATTTTCACAAAACATTTTTAGAACTTCATACTCGTTACCTTTGAACCCCTCATGCTCAACAATGGTAATTGTTGGATCAGATTGGAAACTTCTGGGAACTATTTCATGAAAATATGTACTTCTTATAGTAAGCACCAATCCTATTGCTGGATATTTTTCGAGTCGTTTGATAAATCCTGCAAGAGAGTTTTTCCACAAATCAGGCCCTGGACCTTCATTGATGGCATCTATCATAAGCAATACCCTTGTATTCATTCTCAAACCGAGTTCGTTCAAATTATTTGCAAATTCTTCAAACGGACAGGATAATTCTAAAACATTAAGAATATTTGTTTCAATGGTATCATTCTTAAAATTCGTGCCCAAAAGAAGCAGTGTGGGCAACGATAAATCTTTACGTCTCGCTGCAATATCGCCCAACAAGTGGGATTTACCACAACCAGCCTCACCTTGAATGATTAAAGTTGGATTGTTCGACAGATAAATATTTAATTTGTCAATGTTGTTCAAAAACTCGCTGTTAGAATCCACTATATCTCGTAAACGATACAATTCGTTATCACGCTGCCATTTATCTTTTTTTTCTTTGGAGTCACCACGAAGTATTTCGGATATTTTTTTTCGGACTTTATCATTAATGGCACGGATTCTTTCAAGAAAACAATCAAGTACCACGGGCTCATCAAAAGAATAATGAAAACTAACAGCCCATCCGTTTAATTCTGTTTTTAATGTTCGTAATTCAGTCTCAATTTCATTATAACAATTAAATTCTGACAATCTACCATAACTTTTGTCGGTAAGCCAATCGTCAATTATGTTAATCATTTTGTCATAGTAGGATTTACTATGGGAAAGAGATTCAAACAATTGAGCTATGGGGAGCTCGAAATTCAACGTCGGGTTATATCTTTCTCCAAGATTAGCAATTGATTTGTCAAGATTTAAATCGAAAAAAACAGGGTCTATGCCGTTTTTACCAAAGAAAATATCTCTTATCCACATGTTCTTTGGCTGGACTAACTGAAACTCCATTTGACTTGGCACACGCCAGTCTATAACAATGTTTTTTGAATTGGCGTATTGCTCAATTTCTGTTTTGTATTTCGGAGCAGCTTTAGCTTGTGTATTTTTCGAAAATTCGTTATTGATGTAAAAGAGTAGTTTTGAAATGGTCGGATGAAACCTTTTTGCTTCGTCAATGGAATTCTTGATATCATTCTTTTTTTGTGCTATAGAACAATCGTAATACTTCGCTTGAAAGCCAACGAGCAAACCATCTCTTTCTATAGGCTCTGTCTCAATCCCTGGCTGGTTTTTATATCTAAAAACACCCATCGAGCAGTCGTTTTCAGAACAAAATAAGAAATAAGCCATGTTCTCAAATGCCCATTGCTCTCTTCTGTCATATTTGGCCTTAAAACTGTTCCAATTAACAAGTTCACTCATAACAATTTGCGTTGTTGTTTACTTACCTTCCACCACCTTTATCTCCTCTTCCGTCAACCCATACAACTCATACACCAGCCCGTCAATCTTTTTGTCCGTTTCAGCAATCTGCTCCGAAAGGCTGTTGCACTCGGCCTTGTACTGGCTGAAGTAGTCCTCCCATTCGTCCTGCTGTGGGAGGGTAAGTTTGATCTTTTGCTTCTTTAGTTCTTTCACGAAGACCGCAAATGACAATGTGTCGAATGTCTCCAAGATACCCGTGATTTTCACACCCTCGAAGTTCTCCTGCAAACGGCGTAGGAAACGGCTGCGCTTCTGCTGAAGCTGGGAATTGAGGGAGAGCATTTGTTCTGACAAAACAAACAAACCATCCGCGTAGATTTTGTTCTCCATTAAATACAAGTCGGGTAATGGAAACGGCTCTAGGTATTTTGTTTTAAATCTAAAATATCCGCCCCTTAATTCCGTTCCTGTTTTCGTCAAAAAATACCAAGTGATTTTAGAATTGAAAATAGCCAAGTAAGCCTTATAGATTTCATCACTAGGCTCTTTTAGAATTAATCCGTATGAAGTATCATTATGCAATCTGCCCACTTCATCAAAACACATAGATGAACCGAAACAAATGTCAGGCGTAAAAATTTTTTTTGCACTTAAATTCTGAATATTTCTCGCATTCCATAATGCATACCATATTGGATATGACATTGATGCCGTTCCGCGATTTTCAAGACGTTCTTTAATGGATTGAAAATAATCAAAGCACTTTGGAAAGTTCTTTTCTAATTCAGTTTCGTTGTAAAATACAGTTTTTTCGTTTTGCAGATGGTATGGATAAATCAAAAACTCCTTCTTATCTATCAAGTTGTATCTTGATATTGTTTTCCCTGTAAATATAGGCTTGCAAATATCGCGTTCAATTATAATTCTTGAATTTGAAACCTGTGAAAAACCTTCTATGTAGTTTTCTTTTTCAATGCAATCATACAAATAGAATGCTTTATTGTCACCACTAACAATGCCTTGAAATATTCCTTTAAAAACATCTTTAACCATAAACGGCATTTTGTTTATTTTATCTAAAACAACGGCATCGTTTTCAGAAGAGATATTCCATTTTTTGGAGTCCGACAAGTGGTCTTCTGGAATGCTTTCGATCTCAATAGAATTGTTCAATTCCTTAGGAGCAATCTTTGCAAATTCAAATTCTCGATTTTCACATTTCGAAAGTCCAATTAAACAAGTATATACACTAGCGTCTTCAAAGACCTGTTCTGATCCAAAGTGTATCAAGAATTTCAAGGCCTTGTTGTCATAGATGAATTTCCGTATTCCAATACCAAAACTAGCATTTATAAACTTATGCGGAAGAATGAATGACATTAAACCATTATTATTCAGCAGCGAAAAAGCACGTTCCACAAACAACACATAAAAATCGAACCGTTCTGTTGCAGAGGCATAGTGTTGCTCGTAATATTTTGATTCCTTTTCAAAGTTTTCACGCAAGCCCTGCACACGCAAATACGGCGGGTTCCCGATTACCACATCAAACCCACCTTTTTCGAACACCTTCGGGAACTGCTCCTGCCAGTTGAAGGCTTTGTCGCCGGCAATGGCGGGGTCGCTGATGAGAGAGTTGCCGCATTTGATGTTCTGGTTCAGCGTGTTGAGCTTGCGGTGGGGCTTGGCTGTGCGCAGCCAGAGAGCTAACTGGGCAATCTCTACGCTCTCCTCGTTGATATCAACCCCAAAAAGGTTGTTCTCCAAAATGCTGTTCTCCACGTTTTGAAAAACAATGTTTGCGCCCGTCACCTTAGCCTCCATCTCGTCAATGAGCCTGTGCTCGTTCATCAGGAACTTTAGGGCGGCGTTCAGGAAGGCTCCACTGCCGCAAGCGGGGTCGCAGATGGTGATCTGCAACAGCCACTCGCGATATTGTTGCAGCTGCTCCATCAGGCGTTTGCGGGTCTGTTTCTGGCGTTTCTGGTCGGAGAAATACTCTTCGTCCACAATCCCCAATTCCGATTTCTTCTCGGCACAGAGACGACCCACGGTGTTCTCCACAATGTATTTCGTGATGTATTGCGGGGTGTAGAATACACCGTCCTGCTTGCGTTTGGAGGTGGTTTTGCTCTCCATGCTTGGAAGCGCCTCCTCCTTGATCTGCTGCGTCACCTCCTCAATCTCGGAGAGGGAGTTCTCAAAAATATGTCCGAGAATGTTCACATCTACCTCGCTCTCGAAATCGTAGGTAGAGAGCCGTTTGGTGTGTTCCACCAAGGGCTCGTCGGAGATGATGATATTGTCGAGCACCTCGTCGGGCTTGAAGAGACCGCCGTTGTAGGCGAAAATCTCGTATTTCTTGCCCTTGAATCCGGTATTCATATAGCCGAAATACTTCTTCACGCGGTCGTAAAACGGACGGTATTCGTCCATCTCCTTCAGCTTCTCCCACTGGTCGATAATCTGCATCATCGAATTGGGCGGCAGCAGTCCGCAATCCTCCGCAAAGAAGATGAACAGCAGGCGATCAAGCAGTTTCTGTGTCTTTTTGAAGAGCAGCAGCTTGTCGTAATCGGGATTGCGCTCCACAATATCTGCGAAGAGCACGCGCTTGAACTCGGAGTAGTCTTTGTAGAGCGATTTGGTGATTTGGTCCTCGTTTGACACCGATTCGCCCTTCATCTGCATGGCGACACCCGTTTTCACCTGCGGCCATGCGAGACAGAGATACAGCTCGCGAAACTCGTCCTCGGTCAGCGAGAAGAGATTCCATTCGCGGTGTTCCACTGCGTTGTCGATATAGAGGCGCAACTTCTCAAAATTGGAGATGATAACCATCCGAGTGCCTACGTGCTGGCTCTTATAGCCGAAGGCCTGCGCCTCAATCTTCGCAAGGTCGGTGGTTTTGTGGTCTTTCAGTTCGATGATGCCGATGACCTTTCCTTCCAAAAGTATAGCACCATCGGCTTTCTTAGAGTTGGCCTCATTTTTCTGTTCGGTTATCAAATTATAGTCGGGAGAAGGATTGAGCGTATAGCCCAAAACTTTCACGAACAGTTCTCTCAAAAAGCCCTCCTGAAACTGCTCCTCCTTCGACTGGAGGATGTTCTGCTGGATGGCGGGGTTGAGAAAGTATTGCTGGTATTGGCTCCAAGCCTCGTTTGTCTGCTCCTTCGGCAGTGCGGCAAGATATTTTCGGACGATATTTTTCTGAAACAGCATAATTCAATCTTTTATGTATTCCTTTCCAGGACACGATTTCTCGCCGCAAAGATAAGAAAGATTGCGATACCGTGCGCACAGAATTTTCCAATCAAAGAGGCATCCGATTCAGGCTACACCCACCCTTTAAAACAACCGTAGAGACGCGCCAACGGCACGTCTCTACAACATATTACGGGATTATCAAATCCAACGATTATTTTCCGGCTTTGATCGCTGCCTGTGCGGCGGCCAAACGGGCCACGGGCACGCGGAACGGCGAGCAAGAAACGTAGTTCAGACCGCTCTTGAAGAAGAACTCCACAGATGCGGGATCGCCACCGTGCTCACCGCAAACACCGCACTTGAGGTTGTTGCGGGTGCTGCGACCACGCTCCACACCGAGCTTCACCAGTTGACCGACACCTTCCTGATCGAGGGTGTTGAACGGGTCAGCGGGGATGATCTTCTGATCAACGTACTCGTGGACGATAGCATTCACGTCGTCGCGGGAGAAGCCGAACGTCATTTGCGTCAGGTCGTTGGTGCCGAAACTGAAGAACTGTGCCACTTCAGCGATCTTGTCAGCCACGAGCGTTGCGCGCGGGATCTCGATCATCGTGCCGAAGAGGTATTCAATCTTCACGTTGAACTTAGCCTCGACCTCAGCTTTCACGCGGTCGGCGATGGCTTTCTGGTGTTTCAGCTCGTTGACGTTGATGGTCAGGGGCACCATGATTTCGAGGTGCGGATCGTGACCTTCGTTCATCAGTTCAGCGGTGGCCTGGAACAGGGCACGGAACTGCGTTTCGGTGATTTCCGGATACACGATGCCAAGACGCACACCACGGAGACCCATCATCGGGTTCACTTCGTGCAAAGCATCGATGCGCTTCTTGATTTCTTCGTAAGTGAGACCGCGCTCTTTGGCGACTTCACGTTGTTTGTCCTCGGTTTGCGGGACGAACTCATGCAACGGGGGATCCATCAAGCGGAAGGTCAGCGGTTTGCCGTCCAAAACCTTCAACGTGCCCTTAGCGGCTTCCTTGATGTAGGGTTCCAGCTCGTCGAGAGCAGCCACGCGCTCTTCCTTCGTGTCAGAAAGGATCATGTTGCGCAGTTTCTCGAGAGGTTTCTCGCTGTTC
>Ga0310691_10007650_pt1 | contig 11213 bp, 10 predicted proteins | sample 176DNAGHGlowgp2_FD_203887 | JGI IMG/M metagenome (GOLD analysis project Ga0310691, IMG submission 203887) | Sheep rumen microbial communities from Palmerston North, Manawatu-Wanganui, New Zealand - 1766 DNA GHGlow gp2 (v2) (version 2) | ecosystem: Host-associated > Mammals > Digestive system >... | reverse complement strand
AAGGGCAAGGCATAGGAGCCGGGCAGAAGCCACAACACTCAGCGGAAGCTGAATTCCTTTGCCATTCGCAACTATTAGCGTAGCCCTGGCTTCGCCAGGACTACTGGCACTCGGAAGAGCAAAAGAAAAATAGAGTTTTTCTTTTGCTCTTCTCTCGTTTTTCCGTAACTTTGCGCCTGCAGCGCGAAGTTACTGGCACTCGGAAGAAAAAACAAACGAGTTTGTTTTGTTCTTCTCTCGTTTTTCCGTAACTTTGCCACTAAGTAGTGAACTTACATGGCACTCTTGGTGCGAGAACAGGATTCAATAATAGCCATTAAGCAGAAGCAAGAAGAATTTAAGGAGGTAATCAACCTTTTGAAGAAGGAATATTCAATCCGTGATATGGCCAAACTGGCGAGGAAAGGAATGAGCACCATATACTGAGAATGAAGAAAATGTTTCTATGAATCTATATAGGATTTGTTGGCTATAGCTGATGGAGGTGAGAAGCACAAAAGCATAGGCAAGCGTGTTTTTCTTCCCAAAAAGTTTGATAATCGGAATAAATATATTACTTTTGCAGCATGAACGACAGAATTAGAGCAGCAACATATACGAAGGAGTTTGATGAATACTATCAAAACCTGCCTCAGAAGATAAGAGACAAATATGATTATGTGTTCGAGATCATGCTGACAAAATACGTTGTCAGTACGAAGTTTGTGAAGCGTCTTGAGAAAACTGAGTTCTATGAGATGCGCGTGTCAGTTGGCAATAACGAGTATCGCACCGTGCTTTTCGCTATTGATGCAGACAACTTTATGGAATGTCATCGTATGGTGATGCTCAACTCTTTTGTTGAAAAGGGTACGAAGCAGTACCCTGCCGAGATTAAGAAAGCAGAACGACTATTAAAAGAATGGGAGGACAGTTTATGATAAAGATTAGTGATGAAAAGTGGGCAAAGTTGCCACAAATAGATGATCGCCTGACAGAGAAGTATGGCCCTGCAGGTTCACCGTCGCGCAAAGAGTTTGAGGCGAAGGCAGAAGCTTGGTATTATTCCGAGTTACTTCGTGATGAGCGCAAGCGACAGAAACTTACGCAGCAAGAATTAGGTGAGCGCATAGGTAAGAAACGAGAGTATATCTCTTCGCTGGAACAAGGAAAAACAGACATGCAGCTTTCAACCTTCATGCTTATAGCCAAAGCATTAGGTCTGAAATTCTCTTTAGTTGTTGGGTAGATGAAACCATAATATGGCGTCTATATCGGAAAGGCTCGTAGCTTCTCAGAACGTGTACTATACCACATTCGTAACAAACTTATTTCTCCGACTTGCCTTTTATTTACGGTCATTCTGCGTTAATTCTCCAAAAATGCCTTTCCCAATCAACCTATTTTCCGTAACTTTGCCACTAAGTGGCGAACTTACTCGGCACTCGGAAGAAAAAACAAACACGTTTGTTTTGTTCTTCTCTCGTTTTTCCGTAACTTTGCATGAATTCTCAGCCTTTTTTATATAAAGCCAGTCTGGGGATTTGAGGAAAAACTGGGTTACGAATTGGCAACCGTACCCAATTCCACATTCTGCTATGAATTGCAACCAATGAAAACCCGACGCTGAGCCACCAGCCGTTTCAATGACTCATCATCGGGTGCAAAGGTAAACAAATCTTTTGAAAGAGCCAAATTTATTCATCTCTTTTTTCTCCGAACTTGCTCAACATCCTTGAACTGATTGCGACATCTTTTGTGGCATCTGCCAGAAAAGTGCGTATTAGGCTACGTCCTATTACCGAATCAACTTGTGGATATAACCGAGTTATCTCGCACTCAGTTTAGCTTCTATCTCTTCGATAGTAGGAATTGTACCTTCAACCTTCTCTGGATAGAACTTCTCTAACTCATATTCAGAGATAGCCAGAGGCTGGCTACTGGATTCCAATGCATATTGTGCCTGAACACGATCTTTCTCCTTGCAGATTAGCAGACCAATTGTAGGATTGTCACGTCCTTCTTTGCGAAGTGTATGGTTGCAGGCAACCACATAGCCACCCAATTGACCAATATCGGCAAACTCGAACTTTCCAATCTTTACCTCGATGACAACATAACAAGATAGGTTGAGATTATAGAATAACAGATCTATAAACTGTTCCCTTTCGCCAACTTGCAGTCGATATTCCTTGCCTAAATATCCAAAGCCTGTCCCCAATTCCACCAAGAACTGCGTAATGTTACCCAGAAGTTTCTCTTTCAGAAGAGCTTCATTATATTTTCCCGTTATGCCAGTGAATGCAAAGTTGTATGGGTCCTTTGTCAACTCACGTGCCAAGTCGCTCGTTTCTTCTGGCAAGGTTCGCTGAAAGTTTGTTAATGCCTTACCTTGACGCTCATACAAGTCGGTCTCCATGAAGTTCAGCAACATATCCCTGCTCCAGCCGTTCTCCACCGTCTGATGAACAAAGAACAATGCTTTCTCTGGCTTTTCCTTAAACTTATCGATGATGAAGCGATGATGGCCCCAAGGCACAGAAAACAAATCATTTTGTATTTGCTCCACAAGTTGTGGAGTAATTGCATTCTCCCTTTGCTCCACAGCTTGTGGAGAAATTTGCAGATAGGGTTGATAAAGCAGATAGAAGTTCTTCATATACAGCAGATTCGTTTCCGAGAAGCAGGTCGCATTAGGATTCACTTCCTTCAAATCCCTGCTCAGGTTTTTCATAAACCCGCTACCCCAACGACTCTCTGCTTTCTTCTCCACAATATCTCTGCCTAGTTTCCAATAGAACCGTAGCATTATCTGATTTACCTTCACAGATGCTTTTACCTGACTCCTGCGATAACGTGTACTCAGTTCCTTTATCCACTGGAGATAATCCTTATCCAGTATGCTTAATGACTTTATTCTTTCGTTTGCCATATCTTCATTTTAGTTTGCAAAGTTAATCAATTTATTCGAAATGATTACAAGAATTGTCTCCGTGTTCAATTAATATACCCATAATGTTTGTATTTCTGATGGTGTGGGTATTTCCTCCATTTCATCAATGGCCATCTTGTCTACAATTGGGTTATCTTTAAAAAGCTGTTGTATTTTTGTTGGAAGCCATTCGAGATTCCATAATTCTGTATCTTCATCAATAACTATTTTGCATAGAGGTTCATCATATTCCTCTTTTCCATTTATCTTTAATGTTAGCCTTTGTAGCCATATTTGTAAATAGCCAATATTTGGAATTCTTGTAAATTTTGTTTTTATTGATGCATAGATAGTCTTTTTACAAATTTCATCAGTTTCTAAAATTAGCAATTTTCCTATTATGGCACTGATTAGTGAATACACACGTGGATTTCGATATGCAATATCAACCAAAATGCTTATAAGGGCCTTTGTGTCACCATTTTTGTATATCGTTAGAGGATATAAGGATTTGTAAAAACTATCTAGTGCTTTTGTTAAGCTTCCAGAATTCGGATATTTTTGAGATAAAGAATGAATTATTAATAGATGCTTCTGAAGATTTGAATCATCATTCTTCATTTCGACCCAATAGTATTTGTCTGGCTTAATAGAGTCTTTTATAATATTATTAGATATAAATGTTTTATGCGTGTTTATTTTTAAATTCAAATCTTGTAAGGTCTCTGTTAGCATTTTCGCAATTTTTATTACTTGCTCTTGTGCGTTTCCGAAAATCCTATAGTCATCACGGTATCTTAATATCTGATAATCCTCTATTTTTGTATTTCCATTGTTTTTATTGTATGCGTCAATCTTCTTAGATAGTTCTAAATCCGCAAGACCCAAGACCATTTCTGCAATGAAATCCATTAAAAGGCTTCCTTGAGGAATACCATTTGTTTGTGCATATGACATCCCTTGTATTATCGAATCTATCTCATCTCCTATCAATTTCTTTGTTTTCCCGTTTTGTATATTGCTTTTGGACTGTTCCTTCCCATGCAAAGCCCATGTGATAGAATGCGTATATATAGAACCATAACAATCTGTAATATCTGTATTAAGAAAACAGTTATAATCCAATGCTAACTCTATTGATTCTTGCTCAATATTTTCCCACCAATTTAATATCGTGTCTATTTTGTCATTGTCGTTTGTTGAGAATAGAGGAATGCTGCAACATCTAATTTTCGGATTGCTTTGAAATTCTTTGAATCTATCGACAATTAATTTCCAACTATTTTCTTGTGTGATTATCTGTACCAATTTTACATACAAGACTGGATTAATTATTTGGAATGGACGCCATGAAAACATACCGTCCTTATTATTGTAAAACTTGTAATTTACATTTTGACATTTTCCTGCCGACTTGAAAGACACTGTTGACATGGCCGAACTATTAGATAACGCGTCCAATAGAGGCTGAAAATTGAAATAAAGTGGTAAATCTATACTGCAATAGCATTTTGATTCTAAAAAGAATTGACATGCTTCCATATATGACAAATTCAACACATTCATATTTTGTTTCCTTTCATTTTAGTATTGTATACATAGTTAATGTCCTATTTTGGAACGATCAAAAAAAATCAAATAACATTTAATAAGTACGTTGATTAGTTCGCTTTAAAAACATTTCCATTTATAACTTTATAGATGTATCCAGTAGATTTATATATTATACAATGTGTATCATATACGTAATCTGCATAATGTGTATCATCATAATAAAATTGAATCACATTATTATAATCCCCAATCTTGTTTATGGCATTAACAATCTGTTTTGGTTTCAATTCTTTGCTCGTCTTGTAAACGTATGAAGTTCCTTCTTGATAGGCAAAATACACTCTTATACCATCTATTGAAAAATCACGTCCAGCTTCTCTTTTCTTTTCTTCTTTCTGTTTTTTTGCTTCATCTTTTCTTATTTCTTCCTGCATTTTATTCTCAAATTCTTTTTGTTTCTTATTAGCCTCTACAACATCCTCGCCTTTATAATATACAAATTCTTTGTTTTCATCGAAAATAACAAGATCATGTTTCAAATCTTCAAAAGGATCATTTATGTTTTTTTCAGTAATTCGTCCAACAATTGAGAATCTATAGCGTTTCAGATTTGAGGGATACATAGTGCCATTAACTACACCATTTAAAATAATAGTAGCATAATAATACTCATCAAAACGTCCCTTTTCAATTTTGATATTCTGAGACTTCTTTTCTAAATCTGTATCATGCCGTATCTCACTAATAGAAGCGAATTGCGGTTCCAATACTTGTTTTATAATATTATTTAAATATTCGGTCGTTAATTTCTTTTTCATTTCAGATGGTATTTTACTTTCATTAGTAATTTCTTTTTCTAATGAAGAATGTTTGGATACAGGTTTACATCCTATAAGGAAAATACAAATCAAATTAGATAGAATAAAACCTAGGAAAAAAATAAATTTTGACATAACTTCTAATACTAAATAATGAATTAATGCTATACTAAAGAAACTCGCTTCTATATATCTGTCATCCGATATAGTTCACTTTTACATAGTCTTTGAAATCCTGAATATCAGTTAGATAGGTATATCCACAGCGATTAGCAGCTGCACAGACTTCTTCAGATTCGTTTAAGAGAAGTGCTAAAGGCTTGCTAAGCCCTGTCTGAACACCATCCGGCCATGCAATATCCAATATGACATCTCCTCCATTATCATTAATCACATAATTACGTTCCCCAGAGCTCAAACCATTTTCTTCCATCCAATGTGCAATTTCTGCTAACGGGTTTTCCTCATCCTCGTCTAACATGTTGGGAGCCAACCTGTCTGTAAATGTCTCAATGGTAGCAGAAGGTACATCGCCATCATATAGCGACTGTAGGAATTCATTTGCACCTTTCGCCAATAGTTCCCTACGCTTTTGCAGGAACAATTCGTAATTCTCCACTTTCCATAATTCATGATCAACTGGAATCCAATTCGACTCTAAAGCGCCAGGCTGTTTCTGCTCGTAATATGGCATGTATTCCTCTGGGGCCTTGTTTAATATCTCCAAATTAGTGTCTTTTGTCAGGAAAGCATAGTTAGCCAAAGAGTTTACTATTGCTTTCGTCTTTCCTGCCTTATAGAGAACATCTTTTGGGAAAATATGATGTACCTCAAGGGTAGAGTTCTTACCTAACAAACTATGAGTTAATTCAATGCCCGTTCCGAAATCTTTCGCATGATTAACACGCGTCAAGAGATACAATAAGGGATAGAAACGCGCCCCAGTACTCCATCCCCAAAAATCATCTGGAATAAGATTCAACTCGCCACGCTGTTGACGTAGTAAACGCAGCAGCCCCTCTATGTTTTCTCCTTCAGCAATGACATTAAGATCTTGTGCTATCTTACTTTCAGACGCACTGGCATATCTGCCCCAAAGGAAGGTATGGATGTACCAGTACATCAACTTGTTCCAATGTGCATTATCTAATTTTGCTGAAGGTTGCTTACGCAAATAGCCTATCATTGTGGCTATGGACAGTTTACTTGCCAATACACGATCATGGTCAAGACCCAGTCTGGAACCAATATGATCAAGGCATATACCTATCATCTGCTCTGTCTTATAAAGAGATTTTTTGAATTCTCCTATAGTGTATTTATCTAATTCAGAAAAATATGGCCTACCAGTCATATAGACGGTGATACACCTAAGAAGCCAATCCAAAGAGAAATAGTAGCCTGCATTTTGCAATTGTTTCAGATATTTCTTCATCTCATTACGAGCATCAGGCCACATGCTACAAATCTTTGCTAATGCCAAATCACCTCTATTTAGTTTTGTACCGCCTGTATTAACGTTGTTAAAGATTTCCACAACCACATCAATCGTCTTGTCTTCTCCTGTTACATTTGATATATAAAGGTCAACATCTTTAATGTTGTTCAGGCGATTCAGAACATCCAAGTAATTAAACAAGAACATCTTCCTTTCTGCATCTGCTTCTCCAATATAATTGCTTGCCCCCTTTTGTAACAACTCAGATACACTAATCCAATCTTGGTTATCTTTCATCTTCGTTGCCATGTAAAACTCGAAGATTTCTTCCTTAATATTAAAATAAAGTCCAGTAAATGAATTTGCATTCCCATCAAAAAATCTGGGGGCATGACCTCTTATTATTCCATATAGAGAGGTAATACGCTGCTGTCCATCCAGAATCAGATTAACAACTCCAGGAGTCAATTCTCCATCACCCCTTGTTATGGTAGGATCAGTTTTTGTAACCCAAATAAGCAAACCACCTATCGGGTATCCACGATAAAGAGACATCATCAGTTTTTTTACTTGGTCACGATTCCATACATAACCACGTTGAAACTCTGGTAAAGCATAGCTGCCTAAATCTATTTGATTGAGAATTTCCGAAATCTTCATATAAGCCACATTAGGTAATTTGTGCGCAAATATAATCAAAAATATCGAGGATATTGCGATTCATGAACATAAATTAAGAAAAAGTGTGGTCTTTCTCTTGATATAACAGTATTCCATACTAATTTCTGCTGTAATGCCGCAAATAGGTTCCGTAGAAGGGTGTAGCTTAATACGCACTTTGTAGCGGAGTGCCACACAAAGATGCACGTCTGCTTTCTAATGAGCAAGCTCGACAGACATTTTTATCTCTGAATTGTTATTTCACAACAAGGAATTTTTAGAATGAGCCAATCTGGAGATTATGGCGTACTTTTGCACGCAAAATTCAAAAATTAAAATAGACATGGAAGTTATATCAATTGAGCGCAGTACCTACGAGGAACTGCTGACGAACTTCAACAGTTTCGTCACAATGATGAAGGAGATGGCCAGTAGAGGCAAAGACAAAGGGTTGGACGATTGGCTCGACAATCAAGATGTATGCCAAATGCTGAACATCACCCCAAGAACATTACAAACGCTTCGTGACAACGGAACGTTGGCCTATTCTCAAATCAACCGTAAGGTGTATTATAAGCCAGAGGATGTGGAGCAGATTCTGTATATCGTGGCTGGTAGAGATAAGAATAGCAAGATGTATAACCTCAAAAAAACAGCCTATGAACGAACTGATAATGCCGCATAACGTTGGAGTGAAGAACGCATTGGAGAATATGAAGGAGATACTTGCCCTCTACAAGAAGGTGATTGATAACTATCGTCCATTGCTTGATGGTAAACGCTATCTGACAGACAAAGAGGTGGCTCAGATTCTGAAAGTCAGCAAACGGACACTACAGGAATACCGTAATGATGGTGTGATACCTTGCATGTTAGGAGTTAACTGTAGTTATTAGGAGTTAACAGGCTTTGAGCCTGTGGAGTTAACGGACAATAGTTTTGCCATGGACGAGCACTTGTCCGCTAATCCCATGAGCCAACGACCCATTTGCTCGACCTTTGGTCGCTTGCAGGGCAAGAACTACCAGTAACTCCTTTAACTCCCAGCGAGCGGAGCTTGCGAAAGTTGAATACCTTATATATTATTAGGTGGCAAGGTACTTTATCGTGAGAGTGATTTGGAGAGGGTTCTGGAAAGTTGCTATCATCCTGCATATAAACGATAGGGAAAAAGAAAGAGCCGTTAGTGGTTCGTGTGCTGTGGGATTATAACGCAGAAAGACGGATGACAGACTTCGCTAATCATTCGTCTTTCTGCTTTCGAGTATTTATGCGCCGTTAGTGGTTATGCTCTCTTTATGTCCTTGAACGATGCATTGAGTTTATTGCCAAGCATCGTCAGGTCATTATCAAGTTTCTGACTTGTGATTTTGGCGTAAATCTGGGTGGTCACGATGTTGGTGTGTCCCAATACTCGGCTCACGCTCTCAATAGGCATACCCTTTGAAAGCGCCAAGGTTGCGAATGAGTGCCGGCCACAATGGTAGGAGATGGCTTTCTCTATGCCGCAGGCGGTCATCACCGTTTTCAGCTTCTTGCACATCGACCAGTAATTCATCTTGCCGAATACCAGTTTTTCTTCCTGTAGGTATTTGTAGCGGTCAATAATCTGTAAGGGAACTTCCATCAGCTTCACTTGGAAGGGAATGTTTGTCTTGTGTCGCTTACTGATAATCCACTTGTCGCCGTTGATATCCACGATGTTGTCCGTTGTCAGGTTTTTCACGTCGATGAACGAGAGGGCGGTGAAGCACACGAAAACAAAAATGTCACGCACAAAGGCGAGATTGTCGTCCTCGAATTCATGGGTTACGACGGCCTTCAGTTCTTCTTCGGTCAGGAACTCCCTTTCCTTGCAGTTCGGACTGATGTGGAATTGGGCAAACGGGTTCTTGCTGGGGCAAGCGTCCCAAGGGCCGAGCGACGGGGAATCTTTCCATTGTAGTGCGCCCTCAATACAACATTTCAGCCACATGCATCTTTGCCAGATAGTACCGTTAGCCAGTCCTCGGTCTGTACTGAGATAGGCGGCAAAGTCCTTGATAAACTCAGGTGTCAGTTCCAGCATCGACATATCTGTACGGCGGTAGTGCGACTGGATGAAGTCTGCCACATCCTTCCTTGACCGCTCCATTGCCCAAAGCGTACTTGCCGACCTGTCCTTGCCCACACGCTTCTTCTGATTGGCAATGTCCTTGTCGAAAGCACTCAGCAGCGTCTCGTACTCGCTGCCAAAACCCTGATAGGAGTTGCGCACCATCTCAGCCGTTACAAAAGCCTCGCGATCCGAAAGGTGCTGATAATGCTTGATGATCTGGGCCTTGATGTTATCAAGTTCGCGGTTAATCTGCAATGCCTCCTTGCTGCGACCTTTGGCACAATTGCCTTTCACGTCCCACATGTCAAGCGGAATCGTCTTCTTACAACTAAACTGGCTCTGGGTGCCGTTAATCGTCACCCTGCCCATCACAGGAACCACACCGTTCTTCTCCTTACTCTTGTTCACATAGAACAGTAATGTTAAAAGTACTTCTCATGTTTCTTACTCCTTTTTTAATTTTGGCTGCAAAACTACTATCTTTTTAGGCATCTATCGCTATGCAAAATGTAGCAGTTTGCGGAATAAGAAACTGGCTGCGAACAGGCGGTTGAAGGTGCGCTATTTTGCCCAGATTTGCGTTGTCTCTTTAGGAAAACTAACCCGCCTCAGAGTCCTATTTCTGGGTTACGATTTGGCAACCTAACTCCTTCACCAATCCTCCCCAATTTGCTTTTAGCCCCAAATTGAACTTCCTCGTTCTTCCCCGTATTGCCTTTATTACAGGCCGAATTGCGTTAATCTTCCAAAAACCGTTACCAATTACAACTTTTTTTCGTAACTTTGCACCCGAAATTGTGATTAAAAGCATGAACACACAAAACACTCCTGTACACGTGCGCCTGTGGCACCGCGACTTCTGGCTGCTTTCCTTTGCCAACCTGCTGCTGGCCATGTCGGTCTACATCCTCATCCCCACCATGCCCGAGTGGCTCATGCAGGCCAAGGGCCTGGGTGCGCGTGGCGTGGGGCTGGCGATGGGCGTGTTCGGGCTGGGTCTATTTGTCTTCGGCCCCTTCTGCTCCTACTTGGTACAGCGCTACCGCCGCAACAGGATATGCATACTGGCGGTGCTGGGCATCATCGCTTGCCTGCTATCGCTCTACTATGTCCACGGCCTGCAGTCATACAGGGTAAGCGAGGGCTTCGTCCTGGCCCAGCGCTGCCTGTTGGGTGCCTTCTACGGGCTGGCCATGATGGTGCTGGGCAGCACACTCATCATCGACACCTGCGAGTCATTCAAGCGCACCGAGGCCAACTTCTCCTCGGGCTGGTTTGCACGCTTCGCCATGTCGCTGGGACCCATGACGGGCATCATACTCTACAACTTCCTCAGCTTCGATGCCGTGGTGCTGGCCGCCACGGCCTGCGCTGCCGCCGCTGGCGTGTTCATACTCACAGTGAGATTCCCCTTCCGCACACCGAGCGACGACCTGCGCATAGTAAGCCTCGACCGCTTCCTGCTGCCCCAGGGCATGCCCCTCTTCTTCAGCCTGCTGCTCATCTCTGGGGCGGTGGGACTGCTCATGTCGCTGGGGCTGAGCGACCGTTTCTACGCGCTGATGATGGGTGGATTCCTGCTGGCCCTGCTGGCCCAGCGCTTTGTGTTCCGCGATGCCGAGCTCAAGAGCGAGGTGGTGAGCGGGCTCATACTGCTGCTGGCCGTGGAACTCATGGTCTACACCCGTCCACTGCCCGTGGTGTGGTATCTCTCGCCGCTGCTGCTCGGACTGT
>Ga0310691_10007649_pt1 | contig 11214 bp, 5 predicted proteins | sample 176DNAGHGlowgp2_FD_203887 | JGI IMG/M metagenome (GOLD analysis project Ga0310691, IMG submission 203887) | Sheep rumen microbial communities from Palmerston North, Manawatu-Wanganui, New Zealand - 1766 DNA GHGlow gp2 (v2) (version 2) | ecosystem: Host-associated > Mammals > Digestive system >... | reverse complement strand
AAAGGAGAAGACATATGAAAAGATTTCTCGCACTGACTCTGGCCGTCCTGATGGCTATGGCCCTCCTGACCGGCTGCGGCGGCTCCGACAAGCCCGCTGCCGGCTCCGACCAGCCCGCCGCCCAGGGTGACAGCGCCCAGCCCGCCGAAAACCTGCCCCTGAAAGAACTGAGCCTCCCTCTGTGTGAAGAGAAGCAGGAGCTCACCGTCTGGCTCGCCTACAGCGGCACCGTCATGAAGGACCTCAATGAGATCGAAAGCGTCAAAAAGATGGAAGAGCTCACGAACGTCCACATCAACTGGGTCCCCGTCAACCAGGACGATATGGTCCAGAAGTTCGGTACGCTGATCGCCTCCGGCGATCTGCCCGACATCATCCAGCCCAACTACTATCCCGGCGGCTATGAAGCCGGTGTGGAAGACGGCATCATCCACCCCGACATGGACTACTACATCCGCAACTACATGCCCAACTACATGGCGCTCCTGAACAGCAACGAGCAGCTCAAGCGCGAGGCGACCGCCGACTCCGGCAAGATGATCGTCGCCAAGGTCATCGTCGGCCAGGCCAACACCGTCGAGTCCGAGGGCACTTACATGGGTCTTGCCTACCGCGCCGACCTGCTGGAGCAGCTCGGGATGGACGTACCCACCACCATTGACGAGTGGCACGACGTGCTTGTCGCTGCCAAGAACGCCGGCATCAAGTATCCCTTTGTTCTGGATCAGGACGGCGGCTCCGCGCTTGCCTGCTCCTGGGGCGTCGGCACCCAGAGCGGCGACCGTGAGTTCCTGCAGGTTGAAGACGACAAGGTCGTCTGCGGCCAGGCGAAGGATTCCTGGAAGGGCTATCTGGACACCATGAAGCAGTGGTACGCCGAGGGTCTCATCAACCCCAACTTCACCACCTTCCACTTCTACCTCGACACCCCCGCCTCCGTTCAGAACAACGAGAGCATTCTCTACAGCATGGCTCTCTCTGCCTTCACCGGCAGCAACTATGCCACCTTCCACATGATCGACAACCCCGACGCGTTCCTGCAGCCCATTGTGGCGCCCGCTCTCAATCCCGGCGATGAGCCGATGCAGTGGGGCGACCGCAAGATCGGCAAGGAAGGCGCGTTCATCAGCGCCACCTGCAAGAACCCCGAGCTCGCAGCCATGTGGCTCGACTTCCAGTACTCCCAGCAGGGCGAGTACCTGAATTGGTACGGCATTGAGGACGTCACCTACACCATTGATGAAAACGGCGAGCCGCAGTTCACCGATTTCGTTCTGAACAATGCCGACGGCATGCCGCCGAAGGACTTCCTGCAGCGCTACGCGTTCAACGAGGGCGAGGCTTACCTCGGCAAGCACGACATCTCCGCCAGCTGGAAGATTTCCGCCGCTCAGACCGAAGGCCCCAACTATCAGCTTGAGGCCGTCAAAATCTGGTCCTCTCCCGAGAAGAACGTCTACCTGACCAACAGTCTGACGCTGACCGCAGAAGAGAGCGCCATCAACAGCAAGTTCACGGACGTTCTGACCATGATCGATGAGTACACCATCGGCTACATCACCGGACAGGATGTGAAGCCTTTCGAGGAGTACGTGCAGGATCTGTACGCCTACGGCCTCCAGGACGTTCTTGACGTCTATCAGGCTGCTTACGATCGCTACCTGGCCAGATAATCAAACAATTCAGCGAAAGCCGGGCGTTCTATACAGCGCCCGGCTTTTTCAATGATCTTATTTCAAAACGACAGACAGGAAAGGATGCAAATATGGACTCGACGATTCTTTATCCTCCTCTCTCCGAGCGGGAGATCCAAGGCGCAGCCATATCCAAAAAGGCGGCTGTGGACGGTATGGTGCTTCTCGTTAACCGTGAGGGGACACTGCCTCTGAACCCCGGGCCTGTCTGCCTCTTCGGCGTCGGCGCCGTGCGCACGATCCGCGGCGGCACCGGCTCCGGCGATCCCTTCAACGGCGGCCTGACCGGCGGCGGGGATGCGAATGTCGATCTCTCGCCGCGCTATCATATCCAGCTTTTGCCCGCCATGCAGCGCGCAGGCTTTACTGTTCTGAACGAAAAGCAGCTTCAGGCAATCGGCGAACGGTATGACGAGGGGCTTCGAAACATGAAAGAGCGCGTCATGGCGACCTTCTCGCTCCCGGAGGAAGCGCTCTCCGAACGGCAGCTGGAGGCCTGGCGCGCGTCCACGGATACGGCGATCTGCGTGATCTCCCGCAACTCCGGCGAAGGGAACGACCGCCGCGTGGAGGATGATTACAATCTCAGCTGCGTTGAAAAAGACAATCTTGCGCTGCTGCGCCGGCTTTTCCCGCGTCTGGTATTGCTGCTGAACGTAGGCGGGCCGGTTTGTGTTCGGGATCTGCGTTCTGCCGACGCTGACGCGATCCTGCTGATCGGGCAGGCCGGGCAGGAGTGCGGCGAGGCGGCGGCCGAGGTGCTGACCGGAAAGCACAGCCCATCCGGCAAGCTGAGCGCCACCTGGGCGGAGCGCTACGAGGATTACCCCAGCGCTTCGACTTATCTGACAGACAGAGATACCTCCCTCTATAACGAGGGGGTCTACGTGGGCTACCGGTATTTTCCGACTTTCGCCAAACAGCCCGGTTTTGCCTTTGGCTACGGCCTGTCCTACACACAATTTGAAATCAAGTGCCTGGGCGCAGAGATGAACAATAATCTGCTCCGCGTCGAGGTACAGGTCATAAACAGCGGCTCTCGTCCCGGCCGGGAAGTGGTACAGCTCTATGTGACAGCGCCGTCCACCGAGCTGGATATGCCCGCCATGGAGCTGCGCGGCTTTGAAAAGACGCGGCTGCTCGCGCCAAACGAGGGAGAAACGCTTGCGCTGGAAGTGCCGCTGCGTGAGCTTGCCTCCTACAGCGAAAAGGAAGGCGCGTATCTTCTTTCCCGCGGCTGTTATATCGTGCGCATAGGCAATTCCTCCGACGCGCTTACGGCCGTAGCCGCAATTTCCATCGGCGAAACCGTGAAGACGGTTCTCGTCGACCATGTGATGCCGCTCAGGCAGGAGCTGCGGGTGATGGAGGGCCTGCGCGGCGAGGATCATGCCGACGAGGCCGCCTCGCTTCCGATCCTGACGCCGGATGCGGAAATCCTCTGTGAAGATCGGCGCTCGCGCTTCGCAGACGGGCGGGTAACGACCTACACCGCCGACCGTTCCTATCGGTCCGCGCTTCCCTATGAGGACGTCGTGTATACGGACGGCAGGAGCGCAAGCTATGAGGAGCTGCGTGCCGGAAAGGTTTCGGCGGAGGAATTCATCGCCCAGCTCAGCGAGGAGGAGCTTTCGACCTTCGTCTGCGGCTCCGGCTGGGGTGTGGAGGATGACAGCAACCCGATCATCGGGGCCAATTCCGAGTCTGTCCCCGGCGCAGCGGGCGAAACGACGCACACGCTCACGGAAAAATACGGCATTCCGTCCATTGTGCTGGCGGACGGCCCCGGCGGCGTGCGCATTGCCCAGCATTTTGAGGCAACCAATGTCGATACCGGCGAAAAGCAGACGGTGTATCACTATTGCATCGCCTGGCCCATCGGCACCCATCTGGCGCAGAGCTTTGACCGGGAGCTGGTGCGCGAGGTCGGGGAAGGCATGAACGCCGACCTGCGCGCCATGAACATCGAGATCCTGCTCGGCCCAGGCGTCAACATCCACCGCAACCCGCTCTGCGGCAGAAACTTCGAGTATTTTTCCGAAGATCCGCTGCTGGCCGGGGAAATGGCGGCGGCCGTCACGCTCGGCATCCAGAAGGATGACACGGCGGCGGCCTGCGTCAAGCATTATGCGCTGAACAACCAGGAGACCAACCGCCATGCCAACAATTCGGTCGCTTCCGAGCGCGCCATCCGGGAGATCTACCTCGAGCCGTTCCGCCGCTCCGTTGTCAAGGGCCGCGCCATGTCCTTCATGACCTCCTACAATCTGGTCAACGGCGTTCCCACCGCAGACGATTATGATCTGTGCACGAACCTCGCCCGAGGCGAGTGGGGCTTTGAAGGCCTGATCATGACCGACTGGAACGGCGGCAGCAGTACGCCCTCCAAATCCATGCACGCCGGCAACGATCTGATCACGCCGGGCGGCTTTGAAAAGAGCATAGAGATCCTGACCCACATGAAGAAGGTCGAGCCGGAATTCGAGCCCAACGGCCAGGTGAAAAAATACCGCATCGGCATCCCCTTTGCCGAGGTTTATCTCATGCTCTGGCACGACTATGTGCCGTCGGAAACCGGCGCGGGACGCATCCGCGTACCCCTTGGCGAGGGCTATACGGCGCGCGCGGAGGACGGACTCATTCTGGTCAACGGCGAGAAGATCTATTACGAGGCCAGTCCCATCTTCGAAGCCTTCCGGCTTCGGGAGAAGTACCGGCCCATGAAGAGCCCGGTGGATACGAAAATCGCTTATCTGGAAGACGAGGGGAAAACCATTGTCTACCGCGTGGAGGATCACTACCGGCAGACCATCTGCCGGGGCGACGTGCAGCGCTGTGCCGTGAATATCCTCAAGGTCATGCTGCGGCTCGGGAAATAAGGAGATCAAAATGGTCAAGCGACTGTCCCGGTGCATCCGGGAATACAAAACGGCGGCGCTGCTTGCTCCGCTTTTCATGATCGGCGAGGTGGCCATGCAGGTGCTGATCCCGCTGATCATGGCGAATCTGTACGACTACGGAATCGCCTTGCAGAACATGGAGGTTGTCGTCACCCGCTCGCTGCTGCTCTGCGGCTGCGCCGCAGCCTCTCTGGCTTTCGGCGCTCTCTCGGCGACCTACTCTACCAAGGCCGGGACCGGCTTTGCCAGAAACCTGCGCCACGATATGTACTACCACGTCCAGGATTTCAGCTTTTCCAACATCGATAAGTTTTCTGCCGCGTCCATCGTCACCCGTCTGACCGCCGACGTGTCCAGTCTCCAGAATGCTTTTCAAATGATGATCCGCATGGCGATCCGCTGCCCGGTCATGCTGACGCTGGCGCTGCTCTCGGCGCTCTCCATCAGCCCGAAGCTGAGCCTGGTATATCTGGTGACGATCCCCATTCTGGCAGCGGTGCTGCTGGGGCTGATGCCCGTGGTGTTCAAGATCTTTGACCGGGTTTTCAAGACCTATGACCGGCTCAATACCGTGGTGCAGGAGAACGTGCACGGCGTGCGCGTGGTCAAGAGCTTCGTGCGCGAGGACTACGAGGTCAGGAAGTTCTCCGACATTTCCGGCACGGTCTATAAGGACTTCGTCAAGGCCGAGCGCATCCTCGCGGTGAACGATCCGACGATGCGTTTTTGCGTGTATGTCTGCATGATCGTTTTGTCCTGGGTCGGCGCGCACATGGTCGTCGCCTCCGGCAACAACCCGGAACTGGGTCTGACCACGGGACAGCTCAGCTCGATGTTTACCTATACGACCCAGATCCTGACGAGCCTGATGATGGTCTCCATGGTTATTGTGACGCTTACCATGACACGCGCCCCCATGCGGCGCTGCTCTGAGATCCTGGCAGAAGAGCCGGATCTCGTTTCGCCGGAACATGCTGTGACGGAAGTGCCCGACGGGAGCATCGACTTTGAAAACGTCTCCTTCCGCTATAGTGCGGAGGCTCAGCAGGATGCGCTGAAAAACGTCACGCTGCACATCCCCTCCGGCGCCACCGTCGGTATTCTCGGCGCCACCGGTTCCTCCAAATCTACGATGGTACAGCTGATTCCCCGGCTCTACGACGTGACGGAGGGAAGCTTGAAGGTCGGCGGGATCGACGTGCGCGACTACGATCTGGCCGTGCTCCGCGACAGTGTGTCCATGGTGCTGCAGAAGAACCTGCTCTTCTCCGGCACGGTCAGCGACAACCTGCGCTGGGGCGACCCCGACGCCACGGACGAGGAGCTGCGGAAGGCCTGTCGGCTTGCTCAGGCGGATGAGTTCATCATAGCCCATGCCGAGGGCTACGACCGCAAGATCGAGCAGGGCGGCACCAACGTCTCAGGCGGTCAGAAGCAGCGCCTGTGCATTGCGCGCGCCCTGCTGAAGAAACCGAAGATCCTGATTCTCGACGATTCGACCTCCGCCGTGGACACCAGAACCGACGCGCTCATCCGCAAGGCATTCCGCGAGGAGATCCCCGACACAACCAAGCTTATCATCGCGCAGCGCGTTTCCTCCATCATGGACGCCGACATGATCCTGGTCATGGAAAACGGTGAGCTCAAAAGCGTCGGCACGCATGAGGAGCTGCTGGAGACGTCCCCGATCTACCGGGACATCTACCGGGCCCAGGAGAAAGAGAGGGATGCCTGATGGCGCCGATCCGTATGAGAGGGGACGGGAAAAAAGCCCGTGACCCGAAGGGAACCCTGCTTCGGCTGACGAAATACCTGAAAAGCTATCTGCCGGCGCTCTGCTTCGTACTGGGATGCATCCTCATCGGCTCCATCGCCCAGACGGTCGGCAACCGCAGTCTCGGTCGGCTGGTGGACGATTATATCCTGCCGATGGTCGGCGGAGCGGAGAAGGACTATGCGGGACTGGCGCGGTATCTCTTTCTGATCGGAGGCATCTTTGCCGCGGGAATCCTCAGCGCCTTCCTGCAGAATTACGTCATGGCCGGCGTCGGTCAGGGTGCGCAGAAAAAAATCCGGGACGAGCTGTTTACGAAAATGCAGCGTCTCCCGATCCGCTATTTCGACAGCAATACCGCAGGCGATATCATGTCCCACTACACCAACGACGTGGATACGCTCCGCCAGCTTATCGGGCAGGCGCTCCCTCAGTGCGCCTCGTCGGTCATCACCCTGGCCGTGGTGTTCGTCAGTCTTCTGACCACCTCCTGGATGCTCACCGTTGTTCTGCTTGTCAGCTCCGTTGCCGTGGTTGTGACCACCAAGATCCTCGCCGGCAAATCCAGGGGCTTCTTTGTGGCTCAGCAGCGCAGCCTCGGCGCGGTGAACGGCTATATCGAGGAGATGGTCAGCGGGCAGAAGGTCGTCAAGATCTTTAACCACGAAGAGGCCTGCAAAAAGGAATTCGACGGGCTCAACGATACGCTTCGGGACGTCGCCTATGCCGCGGGCAAATATTCTTCGATCCTCTTCCCGATTAACGCGAACCTCGGTTACATCCAGTATGCGATCCTCGCCATTGTGGGCGGAGCGATCAACATCTTCCTCGGCAACCAGGTTCTGACCCTTGGCCGGCTGATGGCCTTCATGCTCCTCTCCCGCAGCTTCAACATGCCGATCTCCCAGATCTCCAACCAGATCAACGCCATTGTCATGGCTCTGGCCGGCGCCGAACGCATCTTTGATCTGATGGACGAGCAGCCGGAGGAGGACGAGGGCTATGTGAGCCTTGTCAACGCCCGCATCGGCGCAGACGGAACGATTGCCGAAAGCACGGAGAGGAGCGGCCAGTGGGCCTGGAAGCACCCGCACACGGCAGACGGCTCCGTCACCTATGAAGCGCTGCGCGGCCATATCGAGATGGAGCATGTGACCTTCGGCTATGTGCCGGAAAAGACCGTGCTGCACGATGTGACGCTTTATGCCGAGCCCGGGCAGAAGATCGCCTTCGTCGGCGCCACCGGCGCCGGGAAGACGACGATCACCAATCTCATCAACCGCTTTTACGATATTGAAGACGGAAAGATCCGCTATGACGGCATCAATATCCGCAAGATCGGCAAGAGCGATCTGCGCCGCAGTCTTGGCATGGTGCTGCAGGAGACCAATCTCTTTACCGGCACCGTCATGGAGAACATCCGCTACGGGCGTCTGGACGCCAGCGACGAGGACTGCATCCGCGCAGCCCGACTTGCCAACGCCCATGACTTTATTACGCGCCTGCCGCAAGGCTATGATACGGTTTTGACGGGCAACGGCGCCAGCCTTTCTCAGGGGCAGCGGCAGCTGATCGCCATTGCACGCGCCGCGGTGGCCGATCCGCCGGTCATGATCCTCGACGAGGCGACCTCCTCCATCGACACGCACACCGAGGCGCTGGTACAGGCGGGGATGGATGCGCTGATGAAAGGGCGCACGGTCTTCGTCATTGCCCACCGGCTCTCCACGGTCCGCAATTCCGACTGCATCATGGTGCTCGACCATGGCAGGATCATCGAGCGCGGAAGCCACACCGATCTGCTTGCCCAGAAGGGCACCTACTACCGGCTGTATACCGGCGCATTCGAACTCGAATAAGATAAAGAACCCCCGCGCCCTACGGCGCGGGGGTGAATCAAAACGCGGCTTTTTATGCCATGCTTTTTGCCTTGTGTATCCATTTGCCGCTTCTCAGACGGCCGATCAGCCAGACAGACTTGATGATGTAATCGATACGCAGCGCGATCAGCACCCAGAACACCGGCCACTGCCAGACCACGCCGACCAGATAGCCCAACGGGATGGAGGCAAGGATCTGAAAGGCGATATCCGCAATCATCAGAAACTTGGTGTCGCCGCCGCCGCGCAGGATCCCCTTTGACAGCGCCGACTGGATCGCCTGGAAGAAAACCACGATGGCGCTGGAGCGCATCATGATGATGGCGATTCCCTTGGTGGAGGGCTCGATTTTGAACAGATCGACCGCAGGCGTGCCGAGCAGCAGCACCAGCATCGCTGCGAACAGGCCGAACACCATGCTCATCAAGGTAAAGGAATAGCCCTGCTTCTGCGCTTTTTCAAAGTCACCGAAGCCGACGCTGTGGCCGATCATGACGCTGGAGGCGCTGGCCACGCTCATCGTGGCGATGCTGCACATGCGGTCCATGACATTGACGATGGAGTAGGCGCTGACGATCTCGCGGCCCATGCGGCCGAGGATCATCGAGATCACGCTGGCGCAGAGACCGAGGACGGTGTCGCTGATGATGGCGGGCATGCCCAGACGCCGGAATTCATCCAGCAGCTTCAGCTTCGGCAGCCTGACGATGCCGCCGAGCCGATAATGCAGTTTGTCCTCGATTCTCAGCATATAGAAGACGCAGACGGCAAATTCCACGAGTCTCGCGCAGAGCGTGCCAAGCGCAGCGCCCATCACGCCCATCGCCGGGAAGCCGAGTTTGCCGAAAATGAACACATAATTCGCAGCGATATTGACGACGAAGGAAAGGCAGGAGATATAGAGGCCAAGTCTTGCGTTTCCGGTGGAGCGGACGATTTGCGACATGACCAGGCTCAGCCCGTGGGGCAGGAACACCAGCGCTGTCACCCGCAGGTAGCGGGCACCCTCAAAAATGACCTCGGCATCGTCGATATACAGACGCATGATCTTTTCGGGAATGACGGCGCAGGGGACGGCAAAGAGCGTCCCGATCAGCAGCACGAGCTGCATACAGAGGTCATAGACCCTCCGGACGGTCGCCTTGTCACCTGCGCCCCAGTACTGGCTGGCCAGCACGAGACCGGCCGCGCTGATGCCCATGCACAGGAACGTGAAAATCGTATAAAACTGATTGGCCAGGCTGGAGGCGGAGATCGCCACCTCGCCCAGGCGTCCCACCATCACGGTGTCCATCATGTTGACGCCCTGGTTGATGAGATTCTGGATGACCACGGGAACGATAATGGCCATCGCGTTTTTGTAAAAGACCGGTTCCGTGATGAGATACCGGTCAACAAGGCTGCGTCCGGCGTACTTCATAGACGGTGTTTCATCCTTTTCCATAAAATGACCTTTTCCATAATACGCAGAGAGCATAACACAGAAAACAGGGCAATTCAACGCTCGGCGAAAAAGCTTATAATAAATACAGAAATCTTTATAAGAATTCCAATAAAATCCATGTTATAATAGAGAAAAAGTTAAAAAACGAAAGGAAGGCAGCAGCATGAGCAAGTTCAACAACGAGTATGTCAAGGGCGTCTTGAAAACCCAGGGGACCCGTTTCGTCAACGGCGAGGGACAGGAGATCATTCTGCACGGCTACGGCACGGCCAACTGGGAGAACGTCGAGGGATTTATGATCGGCGGCGTGCCCACTCCGATCGATGTGTTCAAGTTCTTCCTCTTCCCCGGCCCCGGACGTGACCACAACCCCGAGCGCTGGACCACCCGCCGCACCGTCAGCCAGACCATCCGTGAGCTCTGCGGCAGCGAGTATCTGGAGACCTTCTGGGATCGCTGGGAGGAAAACCATCTCCGCGAGGAAGATATCAAGCTCATGGCCGAGCTGGGCTACAACTGCGTGCGCGTCGTGCTCAATGCCAACGCCCTGCTGTATGAGGAGCCCGGCATCACCTTCAACGAGAAGGGCTTTGCCCGCCTGACCAATGTCATTGACTGGTGCGAGAAATACAGGATCTATGTCATCCTTGACATGCACGGCGTGGTCGGCGGAAACAACGGCGCCACCGGCGACGGCCTGTTCTGCGAGTTCCCGAACGTTTTCCTCGACGAGGAGAGCACCGAACGCCAGATCCTCCTGTGGGAGGAGATTGTCCGCCGCTACGCAAAGCGCTGGATCATCGCCGGCTACGATCTCATCAACGAGCCCGTTTCCTCTCCCGTTCAGCACGAATACATCCCGCTGCTGGTCAAGTATTACGAGGAGTGCATCCGCCGCATCCGCAAGATCGACAAAGAGCATATCATGTTCCTCGAGGGCGCAAAGTTTGCCCGCGATCTGCGTATCTTCGACCGCAACTACGATCCCGAGTGCAACAACTGGGCGATCTCCATCCACCTTTACGGCGCCTCGCCCGAAATCAAGGATCTCTACCCCTGGCTCCTCAAGTGCCGGGAGTATAACGTCCCCCTGTGGCTGGGCGAATGCGGCTCCAAGCCCATTCACAACGGCATCTTTTACGATATCTGCGCCCACTACGGTGTGGCCTATACGCCCTGGGCCTGGAAAACGGCCATGGGCGGCCCGCACGCGCCCGGCTCCGTCGGTCATCCGCTGCCGAAGGATTGGGACAAGATCCACAAGTTCCTCGCCGGCGGCCCGCGGCCCAGCTATGCCGAGTCCCAGCGCATCATGGACGAATTTATCGAGCTGACCAAGCTCGAGCACTGCAGCGTCAACTATGAAAACGCGCGGCTGAGCGCCAAGCACCCGGACATCACCCTCCCCGGCGCCGGCTACGACATGTTCCTGGAGGACGGCTCCCGCTACTACGGGAATTGGGAGCTGAGCAACTATCTGGACTTCCGTCTGGAGGATCATACCAAGCTGGTCTGGGCGACC
>Ga0310691_10007647_pt1 | contig 11216 bp, 4 predicted proteins | sample 176DNAGHGlowgp2_FD_203887 | JGI IMG/M metagenome (GOLD analysis project Ga0310691, IMG submission 203887) | Sheep rumen microbial communities from Palmerston North, Manawatu-Wanganui, New Zealand - 1766 DNA GHGlow gp2 (v2) (version 2) | ecosystem: Host-associated > Mammals > Digestive system >... | reverse complement strand
TATGTTCAAGGTATTTATAGCAGAGAATATTCTGAGGAATATTATTCAGACTGAGAGTCAGCGACCGAATAATTCCCGATCGAACCTGTTCAAGATTCTTAAGTCCGCCAAGAATCTATATGTAGCTATGGACGCCCCTGATCTGGCATGGATTAAACAGCTAAAAGACGATTTTGGTCTTGTGGCAGATACAACAAGAACAGAATATATCAAAAAGATCCCCACCAAGCCAGAGTCTGTACTTAAGAATCCTTCTTCATTATTTATTCTTGACATACCACTTGCTGAAGCAAAAAAGATTCAGGTTGAGTACGGAGTAATGTGCCGGAGTGGGGTGGATACTAACATATCCACATTGATTGACATCTACGACGAACATACTACAGACAAAAATGAACCATTGGGCAGAGGATGGGATACGGTATTGGATAGCGTGGAACCCCTACCCTCTAACGCTCTTATTCTGACTGATCGTTATTTGTTCAAAAATACCAATGCGAGATATGGTAATGGCTTTGATAATGTGCGCAGTATTTTAACAGAGTTACTACCACGTGAATTAAACACCACCTATCATATTACGATTATTTTTAATAAAGACAGCATTGATCCCCTTTATAATTTTCAGACAATTGCAAAGCGACTGAATGATATTAAAGAAGAAATGAAGCGTCCTTATCCTATAACGATGGAGGTATTGGGTATTACAGGTAAAAACGAGACCTACCATAATCTTCACAACCGTCGTATCGTCTCAAACTACTTCGTGGTAAAAATGGACCACAGACTGGCTGCTTTCAACAAGACTGTGGGGACAGTAGACCAAACAATCACACCCCAGGTATTATTTACTGAGGAAAGTCTGAATCGCCATTCTACAGCTCCATTAAAAACGATGCGGCAGGTTGTTTCAGCTCTTCGCGAATTCTCAAATTCTCTTTCCTCACCATACACCAAGCACGACAGCTATTATTACGCTGTAAATGGTGAGTGGATGGAAAAGTGCATCTCAATTAGGAATAGATTAATAAAATAAGATAGCCATGTTGAATCTAAGTTTGTCTGATCTTCTACAATTAATAGCCATTCTCGGTCTTGTCGCAGCAGTGGTCTATGGCATTCTGAAATTTGTATCAGACTTTTTTCAAAGGGAGTCCATTAAGCGTGAGAACTACTATAAATCTTTTGATACGGTGGTGGCACAGTTGTCATCCGACGTGAAGACATCCCAATTGTCGGCTGCGATATTGATGAGACGATATTTTAAGGAGATTGGAAATAAGAAGAGGGCAGACTTGCATTTAGAGGCAATCAATGTGATATCTTCTCTTCTGAAGGTATTGCCAACGGGAGTGTTTCAGAAGACGCTTGGTGATGGATTGGCATACGCTGTCAATCTTTCGAAAGTTGACTTGCAAAACACCAATCTGCAAAACTTATATTTGGGAAGAAAGGATGACAAAAGAATACAGATGCAAGAGACGGATATGTTTATGGCCGATCTTTCCTATTCGAATCTTGATAAGATAGACGGGCAAGGAGCTGTTTTCATGAACAGTATACTCTATCATGCCAGTATTAAGAACTGCGACTTTACCAATGCATATTTCTATGGCGCAGATTTAAGTAATGCATATTTCAAAAACGTTATTCTATACGGTGCCGATTTCTCAAAAGCCAGCAATCTCCCTAAAGAGTTTCAAGGGCATCTATCAGAGGATAATAAGTTTATGTCTAAAGAGCCGATAACTACCCCATCCACCAAACAAGAAGGTAAGGTCATCTTCTTCAGTATGCCTGGCAGTCTAAGTAAACAGGCCGAAGTAATCACAAAAGACTATCGTGACTTCCTTGAAGGGAAAGGCTATAAGGTGCTGTATTATGAGAAGGACGAATATCCAGAGTTCGGGCAGTTCAATAAGATACGCCAAAGCATTACCAATTCATCAGCCATGATAGCTTTTGGATTTAAACAGATCAATATCAAACAGGGCATTTTACGTCCCAATACGGCTACCGAAGTTGAGATACGAGATAAGTATATGTCAACTTCCTGGAATGAATTAGAGGTCGGTATGGGCCTTATGAACAAACTCCCCATCCTATTAGTCAAGGAAAAAGGCATCGACACTGGCGTTTTCGACAGCAAGCTTAGTGAGGTCTTTGTCGCTACAATCACTGCTGACTACAATAGTAGAGAACTAGAATATAACCAGACTCTGAAAAATTGGTTATCAACATTTTAACAATTCAATTAAACGTCTTAAATATGGACACAATATTCGATTTCTTTTCAAAGTATTCTATTGTAATAATTTCAATAGTATTGGGATTGTTCTTTATTACTATTACCTTATATATTATAATGCCTTCATTAGTAAAAAGATTATATCGGGGAATAGCTCATATATTAACCAACCACAAAAGGTTAGCTATTTTCCTATCACATGGGGGAGTTCATTTGACTTTACTTACCATTTTCTTTGTTTTGGCAATATGGATGATAGCTGATGTGGCAAGAAATAACATAGCCACATTCAATCAAACTGTATATACTTTTTATGGCGATACATTAAAAAACTACAAGCTATCAACAATCAAAATGAAAAGTGATTTGAGTAGAAGGTCTGGGAATATATACAACCCCAATGACATGATACTTGAATATGGTTATAAACGTGATATAAACGCCGACTCATTAAGGATAGTTAATCTCTTTAAGAATCCTCGAATTAGAGGTGATTATGACTTAATATCTGTTGTTCATGTTATTGTAGATAATGAAACTCCTGTTAAGACATTTAATAAGCCATATACTAAATATCATCGAACAAAAAACAAGCAAGTCTATAATTCAATCAAACATACAAGTCATAATAAATATTATTATGCCCGTTCGTCAATAGAAGATTCTACTCATTATTTTGTATATAGTTTCTATGGAAAAGATGTATTGAAGGAGTGGAATAAATTGAATCCTTATTTTAAATTCTGGATTGGAATAAATATGGAATGTAAATATGAAATTGATGATGACTCCGAAATAACTATCGTTTTTGATAATAGTAACAACAAGCAAAAGGGAGAATGTATAAATGAACCTTTAAATATTGAAGAAATAATTCCTACACCGACAATCAGAACTACTTCAGAGATTAAGTATAAAGGAAAGGAAAAGATAAATGAGGTCATAAAGAATGGTGGAATTTACGTTTCTGCATTAGATCCAGAGAAAAAAGCAGAGACCGACAAAAGACAACTGTTATACTCTGTATTCGCAGGCACCTTTATTGCTTTCTGTATAGATATATTTGTTCAGTTGATAATTAAATGGAGAAAAATAAAAGACACAAATGAATAGGAGAAATGATGAAGCAACAACCTCTATCCGACTATAATGGAAATACGTTGGTTGAAAACATACTGAAAATAGCAACAATTAAAACAATACAATTATGGGTAAAGAAAACAAAGGGAACAATGCTCCCAAGACTCAAAACAAAACTGCCAACAACTCACAACAGCAAAAGAAGGTACGCAGGCTGCAGAAAACGAGCTTCAGAATTAGTCTGACAGGCAAGCACGTCTTTGGTGCCTATTTTAATATGGCGCGTACAAATTTCATTAAGACTATCAACTATATTTTGCCGATTGCAGGAGTGCGAGGCAACTATTCTGAAAACCAAATCAACAAAATGCTTCGTGCCCTGTTTTTGATACAAGCAGGACGCAATGGAGAATTAACTACTGAGCAGAAGCAATGGGAGAAAAAACTGCGCCTGAATCCAGAGCAGAAAACAAGACTCCAAAAGCTACTCTTCAAACATTTCCCTGTACTTAGTCCGATGATGGCAGATGTGGCTGACCATAAAGCTTATCTCAACAAGAAGAAATCGAATGTCCAGACGGAAGACGAAGCTTTTGAGCAACTGAAAGGCATATCTTTATCTGACTGTTTGGAGATTATCTGCCTTATGGCAGAAACGCTTACTGAATGTCGAAATTTCTATACGCACAAAGATCCTTACAACAAGCCTTCACTATTAGCGGCCCAATACCAGCATCAAGAAATGATTGCAAAGAAACTGGATAAAGTTATTGTTGCCAGCCGCCGCATTCTGAAAGACCGCGAAGGGCTGTCTGTCAATGAAGTGGAATTTCTTACAGGTATTGACCATTTGCATCAAGAGGTTGTAAAAGACGAATTTGGGAATGTAAAGAAGAAGGATGGCAAAGTGATGAAAACCTTCGTAGAATATGATGATTTCTACTTTAAGATTTCTGGCAAGCGTCTTGTCAAGGGTTTTACTGTCACAGTAAAGGACGACAAACCCGTCAACGTGGACACCATGCTACCTGCCCTTTCTGACTTCGGACTGCTCTATTTTTGCGTGCTATTCCTTTCCAAGCCTTACGCTAAACTGTTCATTGACGAGGTACGCCTTTTTGAATTCAGCCCATTTGATGATAACGAGAACATGATTATGAGCGAGATGCTCAGTATCTATCGTATACGGACTCCGCGTCTGCATAAGATAGACAGTCGCGACAACAAAGCAACATTAGCCATGGACATCTTTGGAGAGCTGCGTCGCTGCCCCATAGAGCTCTACGACCTGCTTGACAAGAATACAGGGCAGCCTTTCTTTCACGATGAAGTGAAACGACCCAACAGTCATACACCAGAAGTGTCTAAACGATTGCGATATAACGATCGATTCCCAACATTGGCACTTCGCTATATAGACGAGACAGAGCTGTTTAATCGCATTCGCTTCCAGCTTCAATTAGGCGCTTTCCGATATAAGTTCTATGACAAAGAATGTATCGATGGGCGAGTCCGTGTTCGTCGTATTCAGAAAGACATCAATGGCTATGGCCGTCTGCAAGAGGTGGCCGACAAACGGCTGGACAAGTGGGGCGACCTGATTCAGAAGCGTGAAGAGCAATCTGTAAAGTTGGAACATGAGGAGTTGTATCTTGACCTTGACCAATTCCAGCAAGATACTGCCGATTCCACCCCATACGTCACAGACCGCCGTCCAGCCTACAATATTCATGCTAATCGGATAGGTATGTATTGGGAAGACAGCCAGAACCCGAAACTGTTTGAAGTGTTCGACGAGAACAAGATGTACATTCCGGAACTGAAAGTTAGCGAAGATATGAAGGCACCAGTCAAGATGCCGGAACCCCGTTGTGCTCTTAGCATCTATGACCTTTCAGCCATGCTTTTCTATGAATATCTTCGTGAACAAGAAGACGAAAACATTCCTTCAGCTGAACAAATCATTATTGACTACGAAAGTGACTATCGCAGATTTTTCAAAGCAGTGGCAGAAGGTTCGTTAAAGCCTTTCCAGAGAACCAAGGAGTTCCGTGAATACTTGAAGAAAGAATATCCGAGACTCCACTTGGCAGACATTCCTGAAAAACTGCAATCGTATTTGTGCAGTCATGGCTTGTCGTTCAACAACAAGCCAGAGTCGGTGCGTGAACGCCTAGACAGGCTTGCCTTACAACATCTGGAAGAGCGTGAACTTCGTGTCCATCGCCGTTTGGAGCACTATCAGGAAGACCGCAAAATGATAGGCAACAAAGAGAATAAGTTCGGAAAGAAGAGTTTTGCAGATGTACGACATGGTGCTCTTGCCCGCTATCTGGCCCAAAGCATGATGGAGTGGCAACCTACAAAACTAAAGGATAAAGAAAAGGGGCATGATAAGCTTACCGGACTGAACTATAATGTGTTGACAGCCTATTTTGCCACGTTTGGAGCTTCTCATACAATTGAAGAAGAAAACTTCACTCCAAGGACATTGGAGCAGGTGTTGACTGAGGCACACATCCTTGGTGGGAGCAATCCGCATCCATTTATAAATAAGGTATTAGCTCATGGAAACAGAAATATTGAGGAACTATACCTACATTATCTGGATGAGGAACTCAAGCATATTCGCTCTCGCAAGCAGTCGTTGTCTGACAACCCATCCGACAAAGCATTAGCAGCTTTGCCTTTTGTTCACTACGACCGTACTCGTTTCCATGAACGAACAGAGGAGGAAATGAAATCTCTGGCAGCCCGCTATACCACTATACAGTTGCCTGATGGTCTTTTCACTCCGTATATCGTTAAATTGCTTCAAGAGCATTATGCCGACAAAGAAGAACTTCAGCAGGCATTGAAAAAAGAATTCCCAGACAAACTGAACCCCAACCATAATGCGGCATATCTCATCATGCTTTTCTATCAAACAGTATTGAACGATGATGCTCAGCCATTCTATTTGTCTGGTAAAACCTACACCAGACAATTAGAGGAAGGAAAAACAGAGTCGTTCTCCTTCAAGAGGGCTTACGAACTCTTCTCAGTATTGAGAGGCAGCAAGAAGAATACATTCCCCTATGAACTGATTCCTCTTTTCCTTACATGCGATGAGATTCAGCAGAATCTGTCGGCCAAACTTCTTGACGCTGAAGGCAATCCTATCCCAGAAGCAGGAAAGAGGGGCAAACCGGCAACAGACAGCCAAGGCAACACGATCTGGAAACGACGCATTAAACAGCAGATTTTCGATTATGTAGAAAAGCAATCGGATAGAGACCTGAAAATTTCGATGAACCAGTCTTGGAAGCAAAAAGAAGAAGAACGTGCCGCTAAGCGTGAAGCATTGTACTCGCGCTTGACAAGACAGATAAACGAGATAAAGAACAGCGAGCGAACTCTGCGCCGTTACAAGACACAGGACATGGTACTTTTCTTGTTGGCAAAGGAGATGTTTGCCAACATCATTTGCGAACAAGGAAACGAAGTGAACTCAAAGCAGATGCGCCTTTCTAAGGTGTGCAATCAGTCTTTCCTCCGCCAGACGCTGACATTCCGTGTTCCAGTAGCCGTTGGCGAAAAGACCATCTATGTGGAACAAGAGAATATGTCGCTCAAGAACTATGGTGAGTTTTACCGTTTCCTCACCGACGACCGTCTAATGAGTCTGCTTGAGAACATCGTGGATACGCTGAAACCCAATGAAGATGGCGATTTGGTCATTCGTCATACCGACCTTATGAGCGAACTGGCTGCCTACGATCAACATCGTTCCACTGTTTTCAAGTTGATTCAGCAGATTGAGAATCTGATTATTGAGAGGAATAAAGCATTGAAGAATCCAGAGAGTGAAGACTTCTGGGTTAAGGAAGGACTTCCCAAGCGAAACAACTTTGCATCACTATTGGAACTGATAGATCAGTTGAATAACGTTGCATTAACCGATGAGGAGCGCAAGCTACTTGTCGCAGTCCGCAATGCCTTCAGCCATAACAGTTACAACATCGACTTCTCACTCATCAAGGATGTCAAGCATTTGCCTGAAGTGGCCAAAGGTATTCTGCAGCATCTGGAATCTGTTCTTGGTGTGGCACCGACAAAATAGTATTTTCCCAATAATTGCAATTATCGAATGCACAACGAAACGAACTTATAATTATGGAAACAATAAATAGTAACATATCCGATACTGCTTCAGCTTCTCAAAAAGGATCATTACAATTAGAGAGAGCCTATACTTTCTTTATGGTTCCTTTTTTCTATGAGACTGCAAATGCCGTCCCTGATGCTAAAGAAAAGAAAACGCTCTGGACAAAGGACGCTGACAAGATTAGTAACGAAGGAGAAGACGGTGATGTTCTTTATTCATACATCATGAACTTCCTTCAGGGGCAAATGGGAGAAACCAATTTGAAACAAGATCATTTAGATATCTATAGTTTGAATATAGACAAGGATTCATCTTGGTATAAGATTTTTTGGAATTCTATTGTCAACTATGATAATATTGCTTATATTCCAAAAGGGAAAAATGCGCAAAAGGAAGACGTTTTCCATCCTATTAAATTCCAAATACTATCTGGCGATTCCGAGGGTTTCAAGGCACCTCATATATTTGTTTACAAAGCTGCTAAGATTGGAATCCTCACTTTTTGCGTGAGTCTTTCTGATAAAGACAAAAGCATGAACAACTTGAAATTACTCAACTACCATCTTCATAAAATTTATAAACCCACATGTCGGTGTGTATGTCCTAAACTCAGCATTAACGCAAAACGAAAGTTTGACAATGAGGAGGACCGGATAAATGCAGAGAACGAATTATCTAAAGTCAGAAAGATGATTGCTCCCTATGATAAGGCACAAGAGTATTCTCCTTATGCAGAATTCACATGGGACACAAAGGGGTTAGTTGAGTTACTATTGATAGACGTTAGTCATAGTCTGTTTAGTAAAATTAGAATGCATGTTTTTACTTATTGTCAGATTGACGACTCGCAAGACGATATTCTTACAAAGCAAGACTTGCTACCAGATTTGCTAAAGCTATCTCGATGTGTGTCAGATAAATATCTTCTTCCTTTTGAGCAATTGGAAAAAGAAGGTGCCACACTTGAAAGTTTTGAAAACATCTACTATGCTTCATCAGTAGAAGGAACAGCTATCATTGCTGTTGCCAAGAAATCCAATAAAGGCTTTATCAGTCAGATGGATGGAAACATCAGACAAAGATACCTATGGATTTACATGTTGGCAATCATTCAGAGATACACACTCCTTAACATGAACCGTCAACTGATGGAAATAGATTATGCCAATGACGAAAAGAAACTATGGAGTCTAATAGACGCTATTAAGAATGTTAAGATACGATGCTATTATACTGATGTTTCACCCTATACCCAACATAGTCAATTTTACCAGTTATGTTGTAGAAATCTGCATATAAAAGAAGCCTTCAACGAAATAGAAGAAAAAACAAATGCGCTTGACATGACTATTAGTCATGATTTGGAAAAGGGGCAGCGTCGATTGAATCTTGTTGTTGGTATTCTTACTGTATTCCAGGTGGCAGGAGTGATCTATGAATTCTCCAAAACTACAGAATACAAGATATGGGCAACAGCATCTACTTTCATCCTTGGTTTTGCAATTTTATGTTTAGTAGTAAATTCAAGAAAGAAATCTAAGAAAGGAATCATTTTTATATAGAATCATATAAATGCCCGCCCAACTCAATGCTCTGTGTCAGATCCCCTGCCTTTACCTTGCTTGGAACACGGTGAAGGCAAAGGGGGCTGCTGGGGGTATTGACGGGATTTCGATACTGGAGTTTGAGAAGGAGAAACGGAAGGAGATTCCCAAGTTGGCTGAAGAACTGAATGCTGGTACGTGGAAGCCTCAACCCTATATGGAGATAGAAGTAGCCAAGACAAAGAATCCTGATGAAATGCGCAAACTTGGCATGACAGCTATCCGCGACAAGATAGTACAACATGCTATTAAATCGGTTATAGAACCACGCTATGAGAAAATCTTCCTTGGCAATAGTTATGGCTATCGACCAGGGAAGGGAGCGACAAAGGCAATACGCAGAGTGTTGGCAGAATGTTGCAAAAAGCAGTATAAATACGTACTGCGCCTTGACATCGACAACTTCTTTGACACTATCGACCACGATATTCTTCAGAGACGTCTCGTTGCTACAGGCACAGAAACTGAAATCGTTCGCCTGATTATGCTCAGCGTAAAGATGGGGAAAGTGAAGCAGAACAGTCTTGAATGGGTGGAAACAGAATATGGCACACCTCAAGGGGCTGTGCTCTCACCGATACTTTCTAACCTCTATCTGCATTCATTTGATCAGTTTGCAGTCAGCAAGAATGTGCCGTATGTCCGCTATGCTGATGATTTTCTATTCCTTACCGAAACCCGAGAACAAGCCGAAGAGATTCTAGCTAAGACTGAAGCTCATCTGAAGGAGAAACTAAAACTCTCACTGAACCATCCACCTGAGATTATTGACCTAAAAGACGGCTTCGATTTTCTTGGTATTACCATTAAGGACAAGAAAGCTTCTATCACGGAGAAAAAACGTGCAGACCTGACAGATCGCATCAATACGCTCGACTTCGATATGGATGGTTTCCCGTTGAAGAGTAATAGGATATGGGAAGGAATCAGCAACTATTATGGCAAACTATTACCACAAGAAGACTTAGAGTATTTTGACTCTGTGCTGCTCAAACGGCTTATCTCCGTTGTACATGAACGATTCGACTCCTTTGGAAGCAAGAGTAATCTACAGTTTGGACTTGGCACATTCAGTTTCCTCTCGCTTCAATATCAGTTGAAGAAAAAGCAATTCTCTTCTGAAATCATTGCTGAGTATATCGGGGAAAGACTCAAAGATAAGCAGGAAATAGATGCAAAGAAGAATCGCAAACTGATTCAGGAGCGAAAGAAGGAATATAGGAAACTTGAAGCAGAGACCAGTGGTTTACTCGTCAATAAGCCTGGCATGTTCTTGGGATTGACAAGCAGGGGTGTGACTATTTCTCAGAAAGGAAAAGTTGTAGCTCAGCATCATCCGGATAACCTATCGCAGATAGTCATCACGGGCCAAGGAGTGTCTATGTCATCCAACCTCATCAGCTTTTGTCTGAACCGAAAGATTCCTATCGACTTCTTTGATTATCAAGGAACACATCTTGGTTCCATCATCAACTCGAAGTATATGCAGAACACACTTTGGGCAAAACAGGCTGATGCTAATACTTTGCAGAGGAATACCATTGCTTTGGGCATTCTTGAGGGGAAAATCAAAAACCAGTATGCCCTGCTGAAGTACTTCAACAAATATCATAAGTCACACTATCCGCAACTCAAGTCGAAGATGGAGATGATGGAAAAGGTAGCGGAAGACTTCAAGTCATGGAAGAAAACAGCAAAACCTAGTGATGAAGATTTTCTTCAGAAACTACTAGGTCATGAGGCGCAGGTTGCCATCCGCTATTGGGATTATATCCGTGAGTTGTTCTCTGATGACAATGTTAGGTTCGAACAGCGCGAGCATCAGGGAGCTAAAGACTTAGTAAACTCGATGCTCAATTATGGTTACGCCATCCTTTATGTCCGCGTTTGGCAAGCTCTATTGGCTGCCCATCTGAATCCATTCGACAGCCTCATTCATGCTCAACGTGAAGGAAAACCAACGCTGGTATATGATATGATTGAGATTTTCCGTAGTCAGGTTGTGGACCGTATAGTCATTAGTTTAGTGCAGAAAGGACAAGACCTGGAAGTACGCAATGGCCTCCTTACAGACAATACACGTCAATTATTGGTGAAGTCTGTAATGGAACGATTGGCACGTTACGAGAAATACCAG
>Ga0310691_10007646_pt1 | contig 11218 bp, 10 predicted proteins | sample 176DNAGHGlowgp2_FD_203887 | JGI IMG/M metagenome (GOLD analysis project Ga0310691, IMG submission 203887) | Sheep rumen microbial communities from Palmerston North, Manawatu-Wanganui, New Zealand - 1766 DNA GHGlow gp2 (v2) (version 2) | ecosystem: Host-associated > Mammals > Digestive system >... | reverse complement strand
CCCCATTATATGCTTTTGAGCATAATCATCTATTATATTAATTATAAGTTATTAAACCCTACTTAGCAATAAAAAAGAAAAACTATTGTCTTTCTTTTTTTATTTACCATGACATTGTTTATATTTTTTTCCACTGCCACATGACGTAAGAGTGTTTAATGTTTCAGTCATTCTTTTTTATAATTTTTCTTAATGTGATGACGAGTGAAAAAAAGATACCTATCGGTATCTGAAATTCAAAAAATTAATTCTTTCGAGAATTTTTTGTACCCATAGAACAAGAGAAATTTATTAGTATTCCTTTATTCTCATATCCTGCATTTATATAAGCTTTATTTGAAGGAATATAATTGTAATCTGTATATAATAATGGAACTAAATTCTTATCCAACAAATCATTTGTCATTAAATAAATTAAATTAGCAGCATACCCTTTTCTTCTTTCTTCTTTTGGAGTATATACGGCATTAATTTTTGCTTGGTCTTCTACTACATTATAACCTGCCATTGATACTATTTTATTATCTCTATTTCTTAATACATAAAACATTCCTGAATCAAGATATTCTTGAGCCTTTATTTTAGCCTCATCAAGTGTAATGGTATCTACACCATTCATCTCATTATGATCATCATAAAAATACTTTTGTAAAACTGGTAGGTCTTCTTCAGTTGGAATTGAAATTGTACCATCACATAGCTTTGGCTTCTTTGTCTTATGGCAAATTAAAAATCCCATTTCAAAATAATCATCTTTATTCAAATATTCAAAATTTCTATTCAACAGCAAATCATACAATTCTTTCTTACATGTAAATTTATCTTTCTCATTTCCTGTTAAATACAATTTCATTAGCTCTTCAATTTCATTTATCTTATCTTTATCAAAATTATCCTTTGTCCATATCCATGTCGGCCACTTTTTTGATCCACGGCAAATTATGTAGTTTTCTTCATCACTATATAACTCTAATTCTGGACTATCTAAATTTTTTAAAATTATGTAAAACTTATATCTATCTTTTTGAAACTCTTCTGATGAAAATATCCTATTATCTTTATCAATTTTTTTCATATTATTACTCCACTATATCTTTTTAGAATCAGTAGATTTTAAATATCCTTTTTCTTTTAACCATTCTACTGATTCTGATAAGTATTCTGGACTTGTTTCAACATTTAAAATTGCATTAGGACAATATGTTTCTGCTAATTCAAATACTTTGTCCATATCTATTGTTCCATTTCCAAGTCCTAAATGTTCATCATTATTGTGACCAGGTATATTTTGTTTACCATGATTATTGTGTAGATGAAAATATCCTATCCTATCGCCAAGTGTTTTTATCCAATCTTCAACACTCATATTAGAATTGGCATGTGCATGACCTATGTCTAAACAGCATTTTAAACGTTTGTCTCCTAATAAATCTATTTCTTTTGCAAATATTTCACTATCTAATTCGAATTGATTTTCTATACACATTGTTATTGAATCATCTTTATCAGCAAAAAATTCTTTCCAAAATTCTACTGCTCTATTTACCCAATTATCAACAGGGGAAGTACCTGGTATGTAACCATTATGTACTACTATTTCTGTGCATCCTAATTCTTTGGCAATTCTATAGGCATAGTTAAACATATCCATAGTTACTTTTCTAATTCCTGGCATCTTTGTTCCCAAATTTAATTCCCAGAAAGGTGCGTGTAGACTCTTTCCACCAGGAATTTGGTCAATTATAAATTTGTGTGTTTTTAATTGCTCTTCTAAATTTGAGATGTTTGGATCATGAAAAGTTTGAAATTCTATACCTATATTATTTTTAGAACATAAATCTTTAGTAAGATTTAATTCTCCACTATCACATAATCTTATTTCTTTCATAAAGTATCACTCCTACATTAATTATATCAAAAAAAAGACCTTTTGGTCTTTTTATTTACTTTTAGATTTTTGTAAACTTTTTATATTACTTACCAGACCCACATGGATGCAATGTTTCGTAATTTTGAGATTTTAGATATTATTCAGAAACCTTTAAAACACGCTGTTTTACGTTAATTTGCATTAAATCGTATTTGGCAAAGCACTACTAAAACGTAGATAAATGTTTATATAATTTCTAATTCTTATTTCCTACAATTACTTTACCATCTAAATTACAAATATAACAATCTGGTAATTTAGATTTTATGTATTTTAATGATTCTTTATCATTTTCAATTTTTCTTCCTACAAATACACCTTCAATTAATTTAGCTGGTAAACCAAACATAATTGCTGATTCTCTATCTGTAGTAGAAGCATCTCTGTTTAATCTATCTTGATTAATAAATTTTTCAACATATCGACTGTCCAAAAAAGGGGTTAAAGTTTCTTCATCAAATTCTGTATTCCATACATCATCATGAGCCAGTTTTTTTGCATAATCAGAATCCATATTTAAAATAAATGCTATTTGTCTTTTATCGGATACTAAACTTGGGATAAACCTAACTTCTTTTGTTTGATCACCCCAATACATCCACACTTCACTATCATTGTTAATTTTTTCGGTAATCTCGTCAAATTTATGATATGGAATTAATTTACTTTCAGTTCTGGAACCAGGACCTCTTCCAATTGAATATGAAATGGTAAATCCACTATATTGATTTATATAGTCTTTTAATAACATATCTTCTTTTATATTCCACATTCCAACACTATTGCATATTTTATTACTCCTAGGTTCTTCGGTAAAATCTACAGCAATAAATCCGTTATCTACAGTAAAATCAAAATTATCTAATTCCCCAAAAATTCCATGTATAAATGTTCCTTTTGATAGAGATACTTCTTCACCAACATTATATCTGTTTTTAAAAATGTCGCTAGCATCATCATAAAATAAATCTATATGATTAAGCAATAATTCTTTTGTTTTGCCATTGAACCTATTATTAATATCCTCAATATATTTTTCTTTTAAATTCATTAATATCAACTCCATATTAATTATATCATATTTTTTACCATAATCTTCTTAATCAGTGCCTCATTTTGCATATATAGTGCGAGATTTTTCGCTTTTTAGAAAATATGGTTATCTAAAATAGTATCTAATAATCTATTTTAATAACTTTTCAAAAGCATTTGCATTTAAAATTGTATTTGAAACAAATTTTCCTTTATAGAAATTAGCCCAATTATTAAACACACATGGTGCATTTTTTGCTTTCTCTAATGAATCTATTTTTATGAAGTTTAACTTAATTCCTTTATCTTTTGCATAATCAGATAATTCTTTTACTTCATATTCAACATATGGGCATTCATTTGAATAATAAATAGTGAAATCTTGACTATCAATTTCCATCTTACGTGCGGTATCACTAAACTTAGGAGTTTCTTTATCATCAAATTGTAATGCCATTAATTCATAGTCGTTAATTGTATCTACTACCTTAAATCCATAATGTTCAAAGAATTTCTTATCTCCAATAAATGGTTTTTTCTTTTGTGTAACTATTGTACAAACTCCACTCATTTTTTTCTTTTTAGCATCTTCAATAGCATATTCTAATAATTCTTTACCAATACCTTTTCCTTTAAAACTGCCTGCTACCCATAAACAATAAATATGCATATAGTTTTTACCATTGATAGGAACCCAAGCTGTTTCTATTGGTTCGTATTCAATAAAGATTTTACCTCTAGCATTTAGTTTTCTAAATACATGACCATCTTTTAATTTATTTTTAATCCATTCTTTCTTTTTATCTACACCGTCTTGATGTTTAGGATCTCCAATTGCACAACAAATATGTTCTTCATCAATGTTCTTTTCATCTAAATTAATATACTCATTCATTTACATTACACCTCTATATTCATTATATCAAAAAAAGACCCATTTAGGTCTTTTAATTTACTATTTTAGGGTATCTAAAAGGTATCTTAAATTTATTTTTTAATTATTAATTTTGTTTTTTATGTCATTAATAATGGCTTGTATTTGCTCTTCAGTATAAGTTTTATTAATATCATCTATTTCCAAAATATCTCCACTTGTAAAATTGTATAAGTATTCAAAATCAAAATATAAAAATTCTGCTATACTCTTAAAATATTCTTTTAGGTTATCAACAACCTCTTTTTGTTCTGATTCATCCATTTGGCCCACTGTTATTAACATTATTTTTTTATCTCTTAATTTTTCACTTGCACAATATGGATTAAATCTATCAATTACATTTTTTAATATGCCTGTAATAAAATTCATGTAAATCGGTGACATAATTACAATCTTGTCACTTTTTTCAATTAAACAATAAATCTTTTGCATATCATCATCTATTATGCATTTATTTGTTTCATTTTTTTGGCAGACATTACATCCCAAACAATTTTTTAAGTTTAACTCATCTAATGATATTAAAATATCATCTTCATTTTTTATTCTTTTTAAAAAATTATATGAGTTATGCTTTCTATTACTACCACTAATATATAAATTCATAAAGTTCATCTCCTAATATTATTATATCATAAGTTTTTGTATTCTTTGTCTTGAACTATGGTGGCAGTGATCATTTTCTTCTGAAAACCTTATAAATAAAGGTTTTATCAGTTTCAAAACACTCGCTAGATACATTTTAGATACGTATTTAAAACGTATCTAAAGGCCATTTTTGATGAAAAAGTACAACTTTTAAGAAAAGAAAAACTCGCGTTTTCCCTTTATTTATATGGATTTGCGAGTTACTTTCCACAACATTGCTTATATTTCTTTCCACTGCCACATGGGAATTAGTTTCCTGGCTTTTGGGGGCTTTTTCGGGCTTTTTGGGACTTCTGGGAGCCCTTTTTTGCCCATTTTGGCTTCCGAGAGCACTCGGGAATCCTAGCTGATGGTATCTAAAATTCAAAAATAGAAATTTTTCGAATATTTTTTGTATACTCTATTTTTTAATACTAGAAGATTTAGTTTCTTCATTTAGATATGATTCATATTTATTTTTAATTTCATTAAACTTATTTATGCTTTCATCAATTCCTATAAATTGCTGAGGATTTTTGTGCATCATCTTTAGTTTTTCTGGGGTAATCATCATTAATTCATAATTGGCTAATATACGACTTATCTCATTAACTCTATTTTCAGCTAGTAATAACGCAATTTTTTTATCTAAATAATCTAAAATGGATAATTGTATATTTCCTAATATGTTTTGTTCTTCATTTATATCTCTAATATTATAATTTAGTTCAATGTTTCTAAATAAATTAAAACTCATTGTAGGATTATTTATTATTTCATTCAGTTTTTCTTGTATAGGCTGAGTTCCAAGATTAGAAAAATATGATTTTAAAAACACTTCATTGCCTGTTATTTGGATCAATTGATTTATCAAACTAGCCTCAATATAATAGCCGGAAGAAATCTCAATTGTTCCTGGAACTCCAGCCATTGATATTATTTCAGTAAAGCCTTCAGTTAATCCTCTATTTTTATCATTTTCGTTTTCTGGTGGAAATCTATCAAATCCACATAAAGAAATTTTAGTTTCAGAATCATATCTACTTGATGCCATGTGTGATAATTCATGCAGTAATGTTTGCGAGTAATGTCTCCAATAAAAATCTTGTGGATTTGCATTTGATTGTGCTTTTCTCCATAATTCATATAGTGATTTTTCATTCATCGTCAGACTATTAATACTTGTATTATATCCGGCAGATGTTGAATAGCCATTAGAAATAGGCTCAACTTTTGACAAATCTATATTAGTATTAAGCGTTGTCTTAAGTGTTTTAATATTTTTATAAAAATTATCCCTACAATTTTCTGGAATTACGCTTTCTAGCCAATTTAAAAAATTCATTATGAATTCTTTATTTTCTATTTCTGGGTTAGCATTAACTAAATCAGTTAATGTGATGCTATCATACACATAATTGTATTTACTATTTAGTAACTGCTTAATCATTTGTGCTTCTTCTTCTGATAATATTTCAATTCTTCCATCGTTGTATTTATAAACATTCATGTTTTTATCTTTATATTCAACTATATATTTTTTACCATTATAAACAAAATAATTATTATCCATATCTTATTCACCACAATTATATTATATCATAGTTTTAAACTCATTTATCAATGTCATTTTGGCACTGGACACATTTTCATCTTTTTTTCTTAGTCAAATCTCTGCAAAGAATTATAAATAAAGGTCATATCGTAATTTTTAGTCGTGCAAAATTTTTGTATTTTTACCTCATTTTTGGGTATCTAGATACCTTTTAGATACTCAGTGGAAGGTATCCAAAAAGGTATCTAAAGTAAATTACGAAATTTTCAAAATGTGAAAAAAGCCCGTATTTATTGGGCTTTTTAAATATTTTTATTATCTTCCATGACAATTTTTGTATTTTTTACCACTGCCACATGGACATGGATCGTTTCTACCTATTTTTTGTTTTTTGATTGGTTTCTTTTTTACCGGTTTTTCTTCTGTGTCATTAGTTAGTAATTTCTTTTCTTGTGGTTTTCTTTCGATATTTTGTCTTATTTCGGCTTTTAATAAGAAGATTGATACATCTTTATCTATCTTTTGTAACATAGAATCAAATAAATCAAATCCTTCCATTGTATAAGCTCTTAATGGGTCTTCTTGAGCATATCCTCTTAAGTGGATACCTTCTCTTAAATGAGACATTGTATTAATTTGTTCCATCCAGTAATTATCTAAAACTTGAAGAGTAATTACTTTTTCAAATTCTTCTGTTACTTCTTGTGGTATATCTTTTATTTTGTCTTCATATTCTTTAATTACTGCTTTAGCTATATAATCTATTAATTCTTCTTCTTTTAGTGAAGATATATCTTTTAATTTTAAATCTTTCTTTAATAGATTTTCATTTACAAATTCTAATATTTCTTTATAATCTTCTTCAGTTAAGTATCCTTCTGGAGCAAGATGTGCTTTTACTAAATCTTCTACATGATGACGGAAAGTACTTAATACCATTTCATGGATAGATTCATTATCTAAGATTTGATTTCTTTTTGCATAAATAATTTCTCTTTGGTTATTCATTACATCATCATATTGAAGTAAGTTTTTACGGATATCGAAGTTATTTCCTTCTACACGTTTTTGGGCAGTACCAATTGATCTTGTGAATGTCTTAGATTGGATTGCTTGATCTCCTAGGCCCATAGATTGCATCATTGTACCAATTCTATCTGAACCAAATCTTACCATTAGATCATCTTTCATTGATACAAAGAATTGAGTGTAACCAGGATCTCCTTGACGACCAGAACGTCCACGTAATTGGTTATCGATACGACGTGATTCATGTCTTTCAGTACCTACTACACAAAGTCCACCTAACGCTCTTATTTCATCTGATAGTTTAATATCTGTACCACGACCAGCCATGTTTGTAGCGATAGTTACTGATTTATTTAAACCAATCTTAGAAATGATTTCAGCTTCTCTTTCATGGTTCTTTGCATTTAATACTTCATGTGGTATTTTTGCTTGTTTTAGTAAGTTACTTATTAATTCAGATGTTTCAATTGCAATAGTACCGATAAGTACTGGTTGACCTTTTTCATATCTTTCTTTAACAAATTCAATTAATGCTTTATACTTAGCTTCTTTTGTTGCATATACTAAGTCTGGTGCATCAATACGAATAACTGGTTTATTAGTTGGAATTTCTATAACATACATATTATAGATATTTCTAAATTCTTCTTCTTCTGTTTTAGCAGTACCAGTCATACCTGATAGTTTCTTATACATTCTGAATAAGTTTTGGAATGTAATTGTAGCTAGAGTCTTAGTTTCTTGATTAATATTAACTCCTTCTTTAGCTTCTATTGCTTGATGAAGTCCATCAGAATAAGCTCTACCTTTCATTAAACGACCTGTGAATTGGTCTACTATTACTATCTCTCCATCTTGTACTACATAATCTACATCACATTTCATTGCATAATTTGCACGTAATGCTTGATTAATGAAGTGTAATAATGTTGAGTTATTAACATCATATAGGTTATCTATATTAAACATAGCTTCTGCTTTATCAGTTCCATCTTCTGTTAGATTAACACTTTTAGTTTTTTCATCATAGATAAAGTCTTTTTCTGCTTTTAGGCTCTTTGCATATCTATCAGCTTGAATATAAAGATTTGCATTAGCCATTTCTCCACCAGATATAATTAATGGAGTTCTTGCTTCATCGATTAATACTGAGTCAACTTCATCGATAATAGCAAAGTTTAATTTTCTTTGAACTCTATCTTCTTTTCTTACTACCATGTTATCTCTTAAGTAGTCAAAGCCTATTTCATTATTAGTAGAATACAAAATATCACAATTATATGCTTCTTGTTTTTCAGTAGCGTCCATATCTCTTGTGTTAACTCCTACTGTTAAACCTAAGAATTTATGAATACCACCCATCCATTCAGCATCACGTCTTGCTAGATATTCATTAACTGTAATAATATGTACTCCTTCTCCACTTAAAGCATTTAAATATGCTGGAAGTACTGAAGTTAAAGTTTTACCTTCACCAGTTTTCATTTCAGCAATATTACCATAGTGAATAGCTAAACCACCAAGAATTTGTACATAGAAGTGTTTTTCTCCAATAACACGCCAAGATGCTTCTCTAGCTGTTGCAAATGCTTCAACTAAGATATCATCTAGTGTTTCACCTTTTTGTAATCTTTCTTTAAATTCTTCTGTTTTATTTTGTAATTCAGTATCAGTTAATTTAGAATATTCTTCTTCTAAATCCATTACTTGATCTGCTATTTTTGTAAATCTTTTTAATTCTTTGTATTCATGATCGAATAGTTTTTTTAATATGTTCATGTCTTTATCTCCTCAACTTATTATTATACAAAAAAAAAGAGAGAAAATAAAGATTTTCTCTCTTTTTATTACTATTCTGATTCAATTACTCCATAGTTTCCATCGTTTCTCTTATATACAACTGCTGGTTTATTAGTATCAGCATCTTTATACATATAGAATTGATGTCCTAATAGTTCCATTTGAAGAATTGCTTCTTCTTCATTCATTGGTTTAACTTCAATTGTTTTTCTTTTAACAATTTTACTTTCTTCTTTTTCTTCTTCTTTTTCGATTTCTATCATTGAAAAGTTAAAATCATAACTTGGTTTAGAATTTCTAGACATTAATCTAGTCTTATTCTTTCTAATTTGTCTTTCTAGCTTATCAATAGTCTTATCAACTGCTGCATAGAAATCTTCTTGAGTTTCCTCCGATCTTAAAATAAATGATTTTAAAGGTATGGTAATTTCCATTGTTTGAAGATGACCTTTTACTTTAACTATAACGTTTGCGCGAACATTTTCGCTATTTTCTAGGTACTTATCTAATCTTCCTAGTTTCTCTTCAATATAACTTTTCATAGCCTCAGTAACTTTAATCTTATCTCCATGAATAATTATTTCCATACTATCGCCTCCTTGTAATTTTAGTATAGCATAATAATCAAAAAAAAACTACTTTTTATACTGCTGTAGTTTCTTTTAATAACTTAACATTAATAGCTTGATATCCTTTACTTGTCTCAATCAATTTAAATTCAACAAGTTGATTTTCAGATAAAGATTTATACCCATCTAATTCAATTGCTGAATAGTGTACAAATATATCTTCGTTTTCTTTAAATCCGATAAAGCCATAGCCTTTATCATTATTAAACCATTTAACGCGTCCTGTCATCATACTACTTCTACACCTCACATTCTACCATCTTTTATCTTACTGGTAGTTTCTATTCTAACAAATATAGAAATAATAATTCTATTTTTCCGTAAATCGTAGTATTTTTTCTTTTTTTAGTAAAAATCTTCTTTTTGTCGACAAATTACACTTTTCTTATATGATTAATAATAAACTTTTTATTATCTCTAGATATACAATCTATTTTAATTTTACCTTTAAATGTTAGTACATTACTTCTTACATCATATGAAGATATTTGTTCTGTATTAATTATGTAACTTCTACTACTCTTTATAAATCTATTATCTAATAATGATTTTACTTTACTAAGTGTTCCTGGTATATAATACTTTTTATTTTTTGTATAGATAATACATCTCTTATTATCTAGTTCTTTTTCTATATATAGTATCTTATTATAATCTATATTATATAGTACATTTTTATAAGTATATTTTAATGAGTTAGGTCTTTGATCAAAGTTTTTTAAACATATTTGGATATTTCTTAATAGTTTTTCTTTTAAGTATTTCTTTTTATCAATATAATCTACTATAAATAAGTTTTCTTTTATTATTTGATTTTTATCTTCTTTATTTTTATATAAAATAATTATTAAAGATTTCCAATCTTCTAATTCTTCTCTAATATATTTAATTAATTCTATAGAATCTTTTTTATACGATATAATATATACTTTAAAATTATCTTTATTTAATAGTTCTTTTCTATATTTATCATAAGCTATAAAGTCATAATTAATATCATAACTCATCATAACTTTATCAATAATTTTCTTTGATTCATTTAAGTAATATAAATCATCTTCTATTATTATAAAATCTATCATGTCTTCACCTACCTTTTTCATTTTATTAAGATAGGTATAACCAAAAAAAGAACTTTTAGAGTTCTTTTTTCTTTCTTTTTAATTTATTCATTATTTCTTCTGTCTTTTGTGGTGTTTTATCTGAGATTATTGTGGTATGTAGTACAAACCAAACTACTAATATAAATAGAATTATAAATATTATTTCTCCAATAAATGGATCTTTTAATGTATAGAATATTGCTGCTGTAGCAAATAATATATTAATTCCATAAATTATTAATACTGTTACTGTTTGAGAAAAATTCATTCCTAATAATTGATGATGTAAGTGTTGTTTATCTGCTTGGAATGGTGGTTGACCTTTTAATAATCTTCTTATTATTGCGAATAATGTATCTAAAATAGGTATTCCTAAAATAGTTATTGGTACAAAGAATGAGATTAATGCAGGTCCTTTAAATTCTAATAGAGTTATTACTCCAATAATAAATCCCATGAATGTTACACAGTCTCCGGCAAATATCTTTGCGGGATGGAAATTATGAACTAGGAATCCTAGAGTAGAACCTAACATTATAAGTGATAAAATCATTACTAATGAACCCATTCTTCCTT
>Ga0310691_10007643_pt1 | contig 11223 bp, 10 predicted proteins | sample 176DNAGHGlowgp2_FD_203887 | JGI IMG/M metagenome (GOLD analysis project Ga0310691, IMG submission 203887) | Sheep rumen microbial communities from Palmerston North, Manawatu-Wanganui, New Zealand - 1766 DNA GHGlow gp2 (v2) (version 2) | ecosystem: Host-associated > Mammals > Digestive system >... | reverse complement strand
AGTGATTAGTGATTTAACACTTAAAAGACCGAAAAATATTCCCGCAATCGTTGTTCTCTCTCGATATTTCAGGCTGTCACTCATCTCTCACCTCTAATCCTCAAGTTTTTAAAGTGGCGCAGCTACTTTAGAAACTTGAAGTGCCTCATCTCGCGTGTAACGCGATCAACAACTACAGGGGCCAATGATGACATAACCCGATTGTGCCACCTGTGAAAAACGAGCCAAATACAAGCGTGTTTTGCTACTGTTTTTCAATGGCAAAGTTACAGCTTAAAGGCGCAAGCAACCAAGGAATTCGGTAGTTTTTTGACTTCATTTTAACAAATTCAAAACACTGAATATCGATTACTTAGAAAACAAAAAGTTCATTTTGCGTTTTCATGGTTTCACTTCATTTCATTCTTTCCTATTATCTATCATTAGAGTACGGTAAAGTATAGGTTCACCTGATAATAAGGTGGGGGCGGTGTGGTAGAAGACCACAGCAAGGCCAGCGGCCTTGAATTGAGATAACCCCAGGGCGCACATGTCGAAAGACACTCGTGTGGCCTGGGGGATGGGATGCTAGCCAGAAATGGAGAGGGCCCCGGAGAGGGCCAATCATGTATTGGTTTATCGCCGCTCTACTTGTAACGGTCGCGGATGTTATAGATGGCCTTGTAGATGTCGCGGTCGACGTCGGTGAGCTCGATATTGCGTCGTGACATGACGCGCTGGGCGATGGTGTAGAAGGTCTCGAGAGGCACATCTTTAAATCCAGCCGTAGCGCTACCCTCCTGGAAGGATGCGACAAAGTTGCGTGGAAATCCCGCACCGTGGATGTTGACACCCACGCCCAGCACAGTGGCCGTGTTGATCATGCCATTAACACCTATCTTGCTGTGGTCGCCCATGAACAGGCCACAGAATTGCAGCCCCGTGCGTTCAAAACGCTTGGTGGCATAGTTCCACAGTTTGATTTCGCCATAATCGTTCTTGAGGTTGCTGGCCGTGGTTCCACCACCGATGTTGCACCACTCACCGATGACAGCGTCGCCCAGGAAGCCATCGTGGGCCTTGTTGCTGTAACCGATGAAGACGGTGTTCTCAACTTCGCCTCCTATCTTGACATGCGGCCCCAGGGTAGTCGCACCATAGACCTTGGCACCAATGCGCACCTTGGCATCGTGACATGCGGCAAAGGCCCCGCGAATGCAGGCACCCTCCATCACCTCGACATCCCTGCCGATATAGATGGGGCCTGCGCTCGTGTTGAGCATGGCACCCTCGACATAGGCACCCTGCTCGACAAAGATAAGCCCCGGGTCACCGATGACCGTATTGGTCGCCGACAGCGGTTGCGACTCGCGTCCTGCCGTTAGGCGCTTGAAGTCCTGAGCGAGCACCTCGCCATTGCGCTCAAAGATGTCATACAGGTGGCGTATCACGATGGGCTTGCGCTTGGGATACAATACCCTGGTGTAATGCCTCGTGTCATAATCCCGTGCTGTGCCGTTGAAGGCAATGAGTTCCTCGCCCACCATGAGCGCGTCACCCGGCTCGAGCGACAGTACCATCTCGGCCAGTTTGGGCGTTGGAACGACATGGCCAGCGACCATGAGGTTGGTGGTGCGCCGCACGTGAAGCGGGAATTTCTTCTTCAGGTAAGGCACGGTGAGGTAGCTGTAGTTAGCCTCGCCTAGCATGGCTTGCCATTTCTCGCTGATGGTGGTGATGCCTATACGCAGTAGCGCCGACGGGCGAGTGTAGGTAAACGGCATCAAGTGCTTGCGCACTTCATTGTCGTCAAAGAGGATGACGTTGCGGGCGGTCTTCTTCATTGTGTCACGTTTTTTAGAATTGCGGGGCAAAAGTACTTGTTTTTCTTGAATAATGTTGCATTGATGGCCCAAAATGCTTACCTTTGCTCAAATTTTTGGTTGACATTAATACATTTAATGGTACATGGCTTTTATCGAACAGGACATTAAAGGCGTATGGGTGATTGAGCCCAAAAGGTACGGGGACAAACGGGGATACTTCTGCGAGGTGTTCAAGCAGGCTGAGTTTGACCAGCACGTGGGTCACGTGGACTTTGTGCAGGACAATGAATCCTTCTCTAGTAAGGGTGTGTTGCGAGGCTTGCATTTCCAGCGTGGAGAGTGGAGCCAGGCCAAACTTGTGCGCGTGTCCCAGGGGGCCGTCCTTGATGTTGTCGTGGACCTGAGAAACGGCAGCCCCACATGGGGGCATCATGTGGCTATTGAGCTAAGTGCCGACTCGGGCCGACAGTTGTTCATTCCCCGCGGATTTGCCCATGGCTTTGTCGTGCTGAGCGATGTGGCCCAGTTCCAGTACAAGGTGGACAACATCTATGTTCCCCACAGTGAAGCCACCCTGCGCTTTGACGACCCAGCACTGGCAATCGACTGGCGCATTGACCGTGCCGACATGATCCTGAGCGACAAGGACCTGAAGGGCATGCCACTGGAAGAGATGACCCCGGACTTCCTGGGATTCTAAATACCATTGATGTATAGTTCCGCAAGCAGATAACTTGATCTCTGATTAGAGATTAATAAATAAAAAGGCAGGCGGCAGTTTTTTGGCTGTCGCCTGCGATATTTGAATAGAGTGATGAGTCATCAGTTCTTGAATACCAGCTGGCCACCGTCGGCATCGATGATGATGGGACGGTCGCGGTTGACCCGCATGGCGATGATGTCCTTGCTCAGCTGGTTGAGCACCATGCTCTGGATGGCTCGCTTGACAGGTCGGGCACCAAATTCGGGGTCATAGCCTGCACGCCCCAGCAACTGGATAGCGGCATCGGTGGCTTCAAGGGTGATGCCGTTCTTGGCCAGCATCTTCTTCACGCCCGCAAGCTGCATGGCAACAATCTGGCGTATCTGCTCCTCGTCAAGCGGAGTGAACATGATGATCTCGTCAATGCGGTTGAGAAACTCGGGGCGGATTGTCTTCTTTAACATCTCCATCACGTCGTCACGCGTGCGCCCGATGACCTGGTCGCGGTTAGCCTGGGTCAGGTGCTCAAAGCGTTCGCGTATCAGGCTCGACCCCAGGTTGCTGGTCATGATGATGATGGTGTTCTTGAAGTTTACCGTGCGTCCCTTGTTGTCGGTCAATCGTCCATCGTCGAGCACTTGGAGCAAGACGTTGAACACATCAGGGTTGGCCTTTTCAATCTCATCGAACAGCACAACGGAGTATGGCTTGCGCCTCACGGCCTCGGTCAGTTGGCCACCCTCATCATATCCCACATAACCAGGAGGCGAACCAATAAGCCTGGTCACCGAGAACTTCTCCTGATACTCGCTCATGTCGATACGGGTCATCATGTTCTCATCGTTAAACATATAGTCGGCCAGAGCCTTGGCCAACTCGGTCTTGCCCACACCTGTGGTGCCCAGGAAGATGAACGAGCCAATGGGTCGCCGTGGATCATTCAAGCCGGCACGGCTACGCCGCACAGCATCGCTGATGGCCTTGATAGCATCGTCCTGTCCCACTACGCGCTTGTGCAGTTCTTGCTCGAGGTGGAGCAGTTTTTCCTTCTCACTCTGCAACATTTTGGTAACAGGGATTCCAGTCCAGCGGGATACGATCTCGGCAATGTCGTCACTATCCACTTCCTCCTTAATGAGTGCCTTGTCGCCCTGCATGTCGCGCAGGCGTTCTTGTATGCTTGCGTTCTCGTCCTGTTTTTGCTTGATGAGCGAGTAACGGATTTCGGCCACGCGGCCATAATCACCTTTTCGTTCAGCTTGTTCGGCCTCAAAGTTGAGTTGTTCGATGTCAATCTTGTTTTGCTGGATCTTGTTGATGAGCTCCTTCTCGCTCTTCCACTTGGCGTTGTAGTCGCTCTCGCGGTCCTTGAGTTCGGCGATCTGTTTGTCCAGTTCGGCGATGCGCGCCTCGTCGCCATCACGCTTGATGGCCGCACGCTCAATCTCGAGTTGTGAAATCTTGCGTGAGATTTCATCAAGTCCTTGGGGCACACTGTCCATCTCGATGCGCAGCTTGGCGGCAGCCTCATCGATAAGGTCAATGGCCTTGTCGGGCAGGAAACGGTCGCTGATGTAGCGTTGGCTCAACTGGACCGCAGCAATAATGGCATCGTCCTTGATGCGGACCTTGTGATGGTTCTCATATTTTTCTTTCAAGCCTCGCAGGATGGCGATGGAGCTTTCCTCATCGGGCTCATCTACCATGACAATCTGGAATCGGCGCTCCAATGCCTTGTCCTTTTCAAAATACTTTTGATACTCATCCAGGGTAGTCGCACCAATGCTGCGCAGGTCGCCACGTGCCAGGGCGGGCTTAAGGATGTTGGCGGCATCCATGGCGCCGCTACTCTTGCCGGCTCCCACAAGGGTGTGGATCTCATCGATGAACAGGATGATCTCGCCACCGGCCTGCGTAATCTCGTTGATGACAGACTTGAGTCGCTCCTCAAATTCTCCTTGATACTTGGCACCCGCAATCAGCGCTCCCATGTCGAGCGAATAGACCTGTTTCATCTTCAGGTTTTCGGGCACGTCGCCCCGCACAATCCTTTGAGCCAACCCCTCGACAATGGCGGTTTTACCAGTGCCGGGTTCACCTATCAGGATGGGATTGTTCTTGGTGCGGCGGCTCAGGATCTGCAATACGCGACGAATCTCGTCATCTCGCCCGATGACAGGGTCCAGTTTTCCTTGACGGGCACGTTCGTTGAGGTTAACAGCATATTTGCTCAGGGCGTTATACTGCTCTTCGGCACTCTGCGAGGTGGCATTTTTGCCTTTACGCAGTTCATTAATGGCAACCTGCAGTTCGTTACGGGTCATGCCAGCGTCCTTGAGGATAGATGACACTGTGGATTTGACCTCAAAGAGCGCCATCAGCATCGACTCGACGGTCACATACTGGTCGCCGTTCTTACTGGCAATGTCGGCAGCCTTCTCCAGCACCTTGCTGGCGTCACTGCTCAGGTAAGGCTCGCCACCGTTCACACGAGGCAGCTTCTGTAATGAGGCCTCGAGAGGACGCTCAACATTGGCAGGATTGATGTCCAACTTCTGGAAAATGAAACGCACCACGGCGTCGCCTTCGGTCAACAGGGCTTTGAGCAGGTGCTCGGGCTCTACGGCCTGGTTACCGTTGCTACGAGTCAGCTGCACAGCCTTCTGGACAACCTCTTGTGCTTTGATTGTGAAATTGTTGAAATTCATATCGTTGTTTCTCCTTTCATTTGCTTATTCAATGGTCTGCAATAGACTTCGCTACTCATGCCTCAACATTTATACCAAAGCAGGAAAAACTGACAAAATGGCAGAAATCAAAAAAAAGCGGCCCTCCCAGTGATGGAAGAGCCGCCCTTGTGACCTTATGGGTTATTGATAGCCTCTTATTTTTATTTTCTTGACAAGAGCAAGATAAAGTTGATGACCGACACTGCTGTACCAAAAATACCCACAGCAGCATTATATACAGGAGGCAAGCCCCAGATAGAACGTTTCTTGTACTTGTTGGGCTCTACATAGAGCACATCGTTCTGTTGCAGCTCAAACTCGGGCATGGACATGAAACTAGCGTCGGTGATATCGATGCGCTTGATCATGCGGTGACCAGTGGGATCGGTGCGGATGAGCAAGATGTTGTCCCGACATCTGCAAGTCGCCCGACATGGCGATGGCCTCAATCAGGTTAAGTCGGCCATTCTCGGCCTGAATCACACCTGCACGTCCAAAATCACCCAGGCAGTAAACGCGGAAGTTCTGGATACGGCACTCCACATCAGGTTTCTCGGTGAGGTAGCGGGGATATATCAAATTGGCGATGTACTCCTGAAGCGAGGCTTTAGTCATGCCAGAGACATGCAACCGGCCCAGAATGGGGAAGTCGATAGAGCCATTGTCGTCAACCAGATAATAGATGGTTGATGCCCCCATTATACCATAACCCATGCCTTGGCCAGCAGTGGGGATGTACTGGATTTTATTGAACGGCTTGACAGCGTCCGAGTTGGTTGAGGCAACGTTTATCAGCAACATGTCACCAGCCTTGATGGTGAAGTCACCGGCCTGGGTGGTAACAGTCGTCAAAGCAGCGGCAGGAATCTGGTCGATGTTCTGCATATAGACTGTCTCCTGGCCAGTAGTACCACAAGCCACCAGCATGAGAGAAGCCACAGCAAGAAGTAGTAGGTTGTAAACTTTCATGATCATATCTTTAATTTTATGTTTGTTATTCTAACTTGCAAAATTAGTAAAAAATGCAATATTGAGTATTTTTTTCAAGAAAAACATGTTTAGAGTATCGTTTTTTCTTTTCCTTTGCAGGCATGAATGCTATTCAACCTGCCATTGAGCGGCATCCGTGGCCGCCATTTATCCCCGACGGAGCCCGTTACTTGTTCCTGGGGACATTTCCTCCCAAGCCCGCGCGCTGGTCGATGCCTTTTTTCTACCCCAATAGGATCAACGACTTCTGGCGTGTGATGGGGATAGTGTTCCTAGGCGATCGGGATGCCTTGTGGAACGAGCAAGAGAAGCGGTTCAATCTCGATGCCATCAAGTCACTGCTGGAACGTGAGCGCATTGGGCTGTGGGACACGGCCATGGCGGTGAGACGGCTCAGGGATAACGCCAGTGACAAGTTTCTGGAGATTGTTGAGCCGATAGACCTCGCCGGCTTGCTGGACGCCCACCCATCCATCACGCGTGTCATCACTACTGGCGAGAAGGCTACCGGGGTGGTGGCCCATCAGGCGGGGATCGAAGTGCCAGGCATCGGCATGCCAGTGGACTGCCGGGTGGGTGCTCATGAAATCAGGCTGTGGCGGATGCCTTCCACGTCAAGGGCTTATCCCCTGTCGCTCGACAAGAAGGCCGAAGCCTATCGCATGGTGTTCCAGGAGTGATTCCATGCAAGTTGCCTAAACCATGTTAATAACTTTTTCCTTGAGTTTTTGGCACAAAATTTTGTCAGGGCCGAGATAATGAGTACTTTTGTATGATGTTTTCGATAATTGAACATATAGAATACCTGATGATGCGTCATGATTGCGTGGTGGTGCCAGGCTGGGGCGCATTTATCGCCAACTATAGCGTGTCGAGCTATGACGAGGGAGCATCGCTGCTGACTCGTCCCCATCGTGCCATCGGCTTCAATGCCAGCGTCAATCACAATGACGGCTTGCTGGTTCAATCGCTGATGCGGCGCGAGGGTTTGAGCTATGACGAGGCGATGCGCTTTATCGCCGACAGTGTGACAACATTCCGCCAGCAACTTGCGATGGATGGCGAGGTGTCGATGGGTCGATTAGGCTATTACCGCCGCAATCAGGGCCAGCACATCGAGTTTGTGCCCTTTGACAAGTCCAATGCCTGTGATCAGTATTATGGTCTTGAAGACCTTCCCATCAAGACGGTGACCGTGCTCGAGCAAGAGCGTGCCGACCTTGAGGCTACCAGCAGGCGTGCCATTGTGCCGCAGGAGCGCAACCTGTTCTCGCGCAAGGCTGTCCAGATTGCCGCCTCGATAGCTGCGTTGATTGGCTTGGGCATCATGCTCACAACCCCCATCATCGTTGATCGCGACCATCATGACATGGCCACCATGACACCCACGGTGACAGCACCCCAGGCCCAGCAGCTGGGAGGGGTAACCGTCCAGCAGGGCGTGCAGTCTCTAGGCATTGGCCCCGTGGAGGCTTATCCTGGAATTGCCGCGACAGGCAATGGGGCTGGAAAATACTACATGGTGATTGCCACCCTACGAGACCAGCAGGAACTTGATTCTTTCAAGAGCAGCTACCCTGACCTGGTTCCCCACATGAAGATGCTCGATTACAAGGGCATGATGTGTGTGTATGTGGCACGCAGTGATGATTACAGCCAGTTAATGGGCCTGTGCAGCGAATTGCCTGAGCGCCTGCGCGACGTCTGGATTTATAACTGATGCCGGGAACATGAGGCAGGTATATCTCCTGCCCTTGAGCATGAGCAAGAGCACATCATCCTTTTCAATGATATAGCGCACGTCATCCCAGTGGATGGCGTGTTTTTTCATGCGCTCATCAGTGAATTGCAGAGCGATGCCGTCGGGAGTGACAATCGCCTGTTTCTCCATGATGGACCACCGGGCTTGGGGCGAGAATCCATAATAGAAATAGAGTAATGACAGGATCATGGGCATCACTGTGAACAGTATCATGAGCGCGACGATGACCCACCGCACATCGATCCACACCGCCAGCATCGCGCACACGGCAACGGGGGCTACCATCCACAGCCAGTTATCGGCAAGGAACAAGAGGCACAGGTGCCTCATGTAGGCACCTGCCGTGACGCTGCAACATTCTATCTTCATGCTCGGGATGCCCGTCGGGATATGGGTGGGGTATTCCTTGTCAGTTGACACGACACGACAAGACTACTTTCTTTTTTTCTTGCCATAGATGGCACGGCGGCGCGCAATCTCCTCATAGCCGCGCTGATAGGCCTTACGGTTCTTGAGAGCCAACGTTTGGCAATAGCCTGTTCCCTCATTATTGTACAACTTGGAGAGGTTGAGGTACTGCTTGCCATTGCCTCGCACAACGGGAAATACTTCCTCCTTGCGCTTGTTGACCTTGTCGCATTGCACCGAGTGATTCTCGGGCGTCGTTCCGGTCAATTCAGGGGCCACGCCATCATCCCCGAGCCATACGGGATAGACCTCGGCGCAAGGAGGATATCCCAGTGCGATCCACATGGTTGTCAGTTGGGGATTCTCGCCAGGGATAATGCCCTCGATGACCACACTGGCGCTGGAGATGCGTCGCGGGATAAAGTCCTGGTCCACAATCCAGGTGTCGCCGCTACGCGTGAGATCCTTGCCCAACAGCGAGTTGTAGAACGTGCGTGACAGTTCCTCGGTAAACACCGCTGGTGTGATATCCTGTGCTTCGACATGTGGGGCGAGTAGTGTTTTCTCGTTTTTTTCACGCACGTATCCCATACCCTTGTCCTTGGCGCCACTGTAGGAATAGTTAGTGCGCGTGATAATGCCGTCCGGGGCATCGGCAAGGTCATATTTCACATACTTGTAGTTGCCCGTCTCAAAGTATGCACCATTGCCCACGGCATCGATAACGCCAAAGTTAGCTTCGACACCTAGAGGCTTGGGGAGCGTATTGAGCAGTTTCTCAAAGTCATCGACCGTTTTACAACGTTCCAGCGCATAGCGCATGAGTTCCCCCTCACGGTCCATATTCTTCACGCCATCGTTGCCGTTGAGGTTATAGGAAGCTGTGTTCATGATGGCAAAGCCCGCCTCGTTAAAACCCATCCATGCGGCAGTGTCCCTGAGGTCGCGTGCGTCGAACAGAGCGACAAATTCCATCAAACCATCGTGGGCCAGGATACGCTCCACGCGGTTATTCAAGTCGTTGGTGTCACGGTTTTTCCACATCAGAGGTCGTCCGTTGGCGGTCAGCTTGCCGCTGACAATGGCTGAGGTGCAGGCATCTGCCACAACAATCACACCGATCAATGCCAGTAGTGCTATCAATAATCTCTTTTTCATCACTTTGCTATTTTAGTTATGTTGGATTTGCAAAGATAGTATTTTTTGGTGAAAAGTGATTATGAATTGTGTAGAAACGGGGCAAGACCGTCCAGAAGGGGGTTAGCTGGCGGTTGCCGGAGGTGTGGTTGCAGCCGTGCCGTCGGATGTTGTGGAGGGTGCGGGGGGAGTGTTAAAAGTGAAGATGTGGGGGTCGGTGTCGGGGGTAAGGATGCGGTCGTAGTAGTCTGTCGTCAAGTGGTTTAGGAGTGACTGGCTGTGCAGGTCGCTGCCTGTCAAAAAGCAAGATGAGCGCGGGTCGGGAATTTGGCGCATCACGGGTGTTGCGGAGTAGTCGCCCGTTGCCGGGTCTCGGGTGATGAGTCCCCTGATGAGGGCGTTGGCGATGAGGTTGCGCGCCCGGTTGAATTTGGCGAGGTGCATGAGGTGGCCGGTGACTTCCGTCATGAGGTTTTCGGGGTTGATGGAATCGCCTTCGGGAATGACTGAAGAGAAGATGTCCTGGAGGGTGTTGGTGTCGATGTAGTCCTGTGATGCGGTTATGCGTTGCGGTGTTACCACGACTTCCTGGGGCAGGTTGTGGCTGTTGAGAGTGAAGGTGAAGTCGTAGGGCGTTTGCCTGAACGATTTGTAGGAGGTGACGCACGAAGTGGCGCCATGGTCAATGACGCGGAAGATGTTGGCGGCGATTCCGATGAGTTCCTTGCCGACCATTCCCGTGGTGTTCTTGACTTTGCCGATGAGGTTGTGTCCGACGGCACAGACGGAGACATTGTAGTGTGATGTGATATTCCGCAGGAAGGCGATGAAGTCGAAGGTGTCACGCGTTCCTGCGAAGGGCATGAGGTGGTCGATGTCGTTGAAGACGATGAAGTTGGGCTGGAATTCCCGTATTGCCCCGATGACGAGATCGAGGACGATGTTGCCGTGGTGCTGGAAAGAGCCGAGGCAGTCGAGGCACATCATGCGGAAGTTTTTGTCGGTGACGTTACAATTCTGCTTAAACTCTTTCATGAGGTCGGCGACCAGGTGCACGGAATTGACGGAGTCAATCCACATGACTCTGCCGTTCTTGATTTTGGTCTTGAGGCTGGGCGCATAGGGGTAGTCGCCATTGTTGAGAATTGCAGTGGCGAGCATCTTGGCGTAATGGAGCGTTCGGGAATGGTTGTTGCCCGTGACGAGTGTGATTTCGTGGTTGAGGATGACGGGAATGTCGCAGTTGGTGACAATCGGTGTTGCTCCGAAACGTGAAAGGTCGGTTTCGCAGGTGAAGACGCACTTTTCTTGCGGTTCATCGAAATTGGGCTCTCTCAAATAGATACAGCGGTTTTCTTCCATGGTATTTTTCTTTTTTGTTGTTAGTAATGTGTATTAATGGGACAAAGATAAGGAAGTGGAGGTGGGGGTGTCAAGGGTAAAATGCTCGCGGGGCGAGCAGTTTTAGTTTCTAGTCCTTAGTTTCTAGTCCCTAGTTGGCATCCGCATTTATGCTCGCGGGGCGAGCAGTTTAGAGTTTAGTGGTTAGAGGTTAGAGGGGCATACGCGCTTGCTTTTGTGGACAACTTTTTTTTGTTGCATTTGGTAACTATGCTTTCAGGGTAAGGGGCTGAGGTTTTTTTGCTCGCTAGGGGCGGGCTCTTTTTTTTAAAAACAAGTTGAACAACT
>Ga0310691_10007641_pt1 | contig 11224 bp, 8 predicted proteins | sample 176DNAGHGlowgp2_FD_203887 | JGI IMG/M metagenome (GOLD analysis project Ga0310691, IMG submission 203887) | Sheep rumen microbial communities from Palmerston North, Manawatu-Wanganui, New Zealand - 1766 DNA GHGlow gp2 (v2) (version 2) | ecosystem: Host-associated > Mammals > Digestive system >... | reverse complement strand
GGGGATGAGGGCCTGCTGGACGGTCTTGTCGATGTAGTTGACGTTGCCCTTGGCGATGGCCTTGGGAAGATAGGGGAGCATGAGCAGAAGCGTCTGCACCTGACCTGTCATCCAGCGTAGCCGTTGGCGCTGGAAATTGTCGCTGCTGCTCACTTTCTCGTCCATGACCAGAATATCTTCGGCATAGTGGATGTAGATATTCTCTTTCATTAGCAGGGCCTCTAACTCACGGTCTTCAACGGCAGAGTCGAGTTGGCTGACGTGGCTCTTGAACCACACGTAGTCAAAGCACATGCCTGAGCCGATGAGGGCTGAGGACAGCCCGAGACGGTTGTGCCCTTTGCGGAAGATGGTGTTGTTGATTTCCTCGCTGAGGCCGTCGAGGGCGGCTATGTCGTTGTTGCTGTTCTTGGCGGTGCGGTGGCACTGGATGGCGGCATGGCCGCGGCGACATTCTACGTTGAGGCATGACAGGAAATCGGGGCTGACGATGTTGTCGGCATCGAGAATGACGACACGGTCGAACTGGCGGCCGCAATCTTCGGCCCATGAGAGGGCATGCTGGAGCGCGCGCGCCTTGGAACTCTTCGCGAAGGAGGGCGTGAGCAGCATGAGCGGCAGTGCAGACAGCTGTTCGTTGGTCGCTGGCTGCATGTGGTCGGAGACGACCACTACTTCATAGTGGGATTGGGGGTACTGCTGCCGTAGAAAGGTCTCGGCAGAGTGGATGATGACAGCATCTTCGCGGTAGGCAGGGAAGATGACGAGAAAAGTGTGCGCCTCTGGGGCAGACGATGCGGAAGGACTCTTCTTCCGCTTGGGGAGAAGGGAGGCGAAGGAGAACAGAAGGACATAGGCTGTAGAGACTGCCATGACAGTCCACAGCAACCAGTCCAGAATATGTAGGATGGCGTGCACCATTTACTTCTTTTTGCTCTTCTTTCTTTTCTTGTGGCTCTCAAGCCAGCTGCCAAGGGTTTTGAAGCGGTTCAGCGTCTCATGTCGTCCGGCCTGGAAAATGTTGTAAATGCCGCCTGTGGTTACCAGCGGGGCGCGCAGGAAGTCATAGTCCCAGTTCTTGTCGACCAGATAGTCGGGGGTGGCTAATGAGAAGGCGAAAAGAACAACGGCGGCAATGATCCACCACTTGATGACCAGGGTCATGTAGATGAAGGGCAGCACGACGCTCATGATGCCAATGATGGCAATGAGAACGGTGCGCGGAACGAGCATCCACTGCAGAATCTTGTCAATCAGGTCGTAATGGCGGCCAAGGATGGCCTGGGGCAGGAAGCGCAGGTTGTTGACGAGGGCGTGGAGCTGGGTGTATATCCAGCGGCCATGTTGTTTGTTGAATTCTTTCAGCGTGCGTACCTTTTCGTCGTAGACGTGTATGTCTTCAAAATAGTCCACGAAGATGTTGTCGCGCATGAGCAGGCCCTCGAGGGCTTTGTCTTCGCCGGCTGAAGGGCGGATGCGCATGATGTTGGTCTTGAACCACTGGAAATCGTAGACGGTGCCGGAGCTGTTGATGGCAGAGGACAACCCTAACACCTGGTGGCCGCGACGGAAGATGGTGTTGTTGATTTCTTCAAAGATAGCACCTAAGCGGGCGGCTGGCGTGTCGCGATTGGCCGACAGACGGTGGGTCTGTATGGCTTTCGTGCCCGATGTGTCGAAGGCGTTGTTCACCTCTTCCAGAAACTCCGGGTAGATAATGTTGCCGGCATTCAGCACCAGCACGGCATCGTAGATCTTGAACTTTGGGAGGTGGAGCACGGCGTATTGCAAGGACTTGACTTTGGAACTCTCGTCGAAGTTGGGGGTCAGCAGGGTGATGGGCAGCTGTGCCAGCTGCATGTTGACAACCTCGTTCTGGTGGTCGGAGATGACAACAACGTCGAACAGACGCTGGGGGTAGCTCTGTCCTAACACCGAGTTCACCGTCTTGCGGATAATAGCATCGTTCTTGTAGGATGGTATGAGCACGATGAAGCGGTTCTGAACCTTCGCCTTCTTCACTTCGTTGCGGTGCTTGAACAGCGATGCCACGGCAAACACCAGCACGTAAAGTACTGTGAGCGCGGAGAGAACGAACATAATGCCGTCAACCAAATAGAGTAACCACCAGAAATTCATAGTGTACTTTGCAAATTTGCTGCAAAAATAATAAATAAATTCCGATTGGCAAAGAAAACGCAGGGAATTTTAGACTATTCGCTAAGAACGATGTCGAATTGGTAGCACCAGTTGTGCAAGGGGGAGAGCACTTCAGCTACTTTTCCTTTGATGACATTGCCTTGTGAGTCGCGCAGGTTCCCTCTTGGTCCGTGGAGGTTGCCACTTTTCATCCTGTCGCCGTTGACGGCATAGCGTACCCGGCATCCAGCAGGCGGTGAGCTGCATTTGATGGTGACACTACAACTGTCGAGGGTGATGGCCTGTGAAATGTCATGTCCTTCTTTGTCGACGATGCTGAAACCGTAATGCTTGGCTTTTGCTACTTGGAGGGTGTCGAACACCAGTGGCGGGCAGGGGGTGCGGAAATGAATGGTGACATCGCTGTCGCTGTATGTTACATTGTCGGGTAGAAGACCGGTGAAGCGCTCCTCATGATGAAGAATGCCTATTGCCGACTTGGCGGCGAGGTTACCGATGTGTTGCTGGCCTGCTCCGTCAATGTGTACAGCTTCCCGGACTACGGCGTATGGGTATGTCGGACCACTGGCCCAGAAAAGTGTGTCGGTGCTTAGCAGTTCTACAAATGATTGTGGAACTTCGGTCTCAGGGCAGTCGTAGCTGTCGGCGTTGAAATGCTCCCCTCTGCTAAGGGCGTTGGCTTGATAGCATATCAGCCGGACGGGAGTGGCCTGTCTGGTAATGGCTTGAATATCCTGTCCGATGTCATGGGCAAAGGCCTTCAGGAGTAGCTTGTAATGGGTGTCGGGATAGTCGGCAATGTCTGATTCGCCTTGCATCCAACAGATGGCTGGTACGACGAACAATTTTGCACCTCCGTCCATTGCCAAGCGGTGCGCTTTAGCAATGTCGGCGATGAAACGGTCGTAGGGAGCACTGCCCTTCCCTAAGTGGGAAAGGGCTGTGGCTCCCTGTCCACCGGGAAAAGTGCAGATAACGGTGTCGGCTCCTAACTGTTGTGCCAGTGAGGATGCCATGGCGTAGATGGACAGCTCAAAAGAGCGTTTCCGGTAGCGGACAAGTCTTTTGAAATACTGTTTAAGCGGGCTCGGGTCGAAAAAACCGAATTTGTCGTCGATGTTCTCCGTGACGACCCTGCCATTGTTCTTTGCGGCGAACTCTGAAAAATCTGTCACGCGCTCAGCCTCTTCGCCCAAGGCGAGACTTTGCCCATAGACAGGTATGCACACAATTACTTTCCCGCTGACATCTGTTTTCCTGCCATCGATATAGATGTAGGTGGCAACCACTACCAAAAGGAAAATAGGAATCAACCACCATTTCTTTGTTAGTTTCGTCTGCTTCATCTTGGGTTTTATTTACAAAAAGGACGATAACCGCTTCGGCCTCTCAGAAAATCAGTGATACCGCTGATGGTGGCCTTTGCCAGTTTGGGATTGTTCGTCATCAGGTGTTTGGCAATGTCCTTAATACCGACGGCAAAGATGAGATAGCCGTATGTGAGCCATCTCCTTGGCATCGGGAGGTTGCGCTTGGCAAAGAGCAGGCGGTTGCGCGTGATGTAGTAGGAACGAAGGGGGCTTCCTTGGCCGGTGGTCTGGCTCTCTTTGTGGTAGATGGTGCAGGAGGGGTCGTACCAAATGTTATAGCCGGCACGGTCGAACATCATGGACCAGTCGAGCTCTTCGTAGTAGAGGAAGAAACATTCGGGCATGACACCGACGCTTTCTATGGCTTCACGCTTGACCAGCATGGCAGCGCCATGGGCGTATGGGGTGGGGTGGGGAGAGTCGTACTGCCCGTGGTCTTCTTCGTTGAAACCGATTGAGTGGTTGCGCAGAGTAATTCTGGAAAGAGGGGTAAAACCGGCGAACTGGATGGGCCGGGAACCCCAGAAAAAGCGAATCTTAGGGCATACCATGCCTATGCTGTTGCTTGACTCTAAGCGATTGATGAGGGGAACGAAATTCCAGTCGGACGTGAACTCGGTGTCGTTATTCACGAAAAAGATGTATTTACCATGCGATGCCTGATAGCCCAGGTTGTTGCCCCCAGCAAAGCCGAGGTTCGTCTTGCTGCGCACTACTACGACATAAGGATATGCCTGCTCAATGATACTTGCCTCGTCTTCCTTAGAGCCGTTGTCCACCACAATCATCTCCAGCTCCTCAGTTGGAGAGATGCTTTTCAAGAGTGCAAGGGTGTCTTTGACTCCGTTGAAGTTAATGGTTATGATGGATATAATTGGTTCCAAGCGTCATTCTTTGTTATTTCACCCTTTATACCCTTTGTGCTTTTTTCTTCTCGGCTTTAATGCGCTCACGCTCAGTCTGGAGGGCGAGCTGCTTCTGCTCATAAACCTCCCATTCGGCCTCCATATACGGAAGAATGTAAACGAGGCTGAGCCCCCCGTAGAAAATCATGCAGTTGGGGAACTGCATCAGCACCTGGTTGCCGTAGCCTCCAAGCTGCATCGACACGAAGGCGCAGCATAATCCCGCTCCTATGCCCCGTAGTGACGGACTTCGCAGGCGGAACATGGTTATCCAGCAGGCACCTCCCAGCATCATGATGGTTGTGAGGAGGAAAATGCTGATACCCACAATTCCTGTGTGAACCCAGATAAAGACATACTCGGAGTCAGGCGGTATGGTGGCCAGCTTGCGGAATTTGTTGTTGGCAGGCACATTCTCATAGCTCACGCCGATGCCGAGGCCGAAGGGGGCGTCGGCCAGGTATTTCTTCATCACAGCCTGGTTGATGGTTCGCTGGTTGGCTGAAGCGTCTTCCTTGTTGAAAGCAGAGCGCATGCGACGGATCTGTGCGTTGCCATTACCAATGTTGGTGAAGGCAAGGAGAATGAATATCAGCACACCGGCCACGCCGATGATGGCTGTCAGCTTGAATGACTTTGCCAGCACGGTATATACCACAAAGCCTGCCAACATACAGAAAATGGCTGTTCGTGTGCCGGTGGGGAACATGCCCCAAGCGCAGGCTATGCCGATGGCAAAGAAGATGTAACGGTATTTCTTGATCTTGCTCGTCAGACCGAAGATGATGAAAGCTACGGCAGCGGAGGCAAGATTGATGCCGGCACTGGCAGCATCGCTGAAGACGGAGAAATAGCGGATGAGTGTGCCTGCCTGCAAGATGTGGGTGGTGCGCCCGCGCGTCTGAATCCAGGAACTCTCGGCTGGGGTGAAGCCCAGGTGTTGCTGCTTCCATATCCAGAATACGGCGAAGAACGACAGCCCTCCCCACAGGAAGAGGTATTTCATCAAGTTCTGCGGCGTGTTGATATAGATACTGAACACCAGAAAGGCATAGAGAATTTGAAAGGCCATCAGGCGGGCCCCAGTGTACCAGAAGGCAATGTTGATGCCTAAGCCCCAGGTGTTGTTGAGCACTTCTAATGTGCAGAACGAGCACCAGATGATGAGGGCGAAGAGCATGATGTTGGCAGTCCGCTCAAAATGCTTTTCCTTGACATCGATGATGGCCATGGCTAACAGCAGGATGGAAAATGCCTCGTTGTAGAGAGACATGGGAACCCCTGGAGGAAGCGGGGCGGCCTTCATCTGAAGGATGAAGTTGATGACGCACATCATCCAGAACAGGAGCATCCTGTAGCGGAAGGACAAGACTACTCCTATCACCAGGACGGGCAAGATGCAGACGGCTGCGAAGGCACCAAACCCGGAGTGGATGAACATGTAGATGGCCAATGCAAATAAGAGAAGGAGAATAGCTACTCTTCCTCCTCCTATTTCGCTGGTCGTTCTATATGCCGTGCTACTCATTCAGCGTGTTATTTCGCACGGTTGTTTTCTACGGCGGTGATACCCATCTGTGACATGCGGTAGACGAAGTTGTTGAACTTGCTGTAGGGAGGCAGCTGGCCAACAAACTCCTCAACGGCATAGCGCTGGGCTTCAGTGAGGTACATGAACAGCGTGTTCTTGTGCTCGTCGTCGAGGCGCGACTGAAGCTCCTTCAGAGCTTTCTGGTCGACATCCTTCCATGTGCGGTTGGCACGGGTGACGAGCAGGTTGATGGTGCCCATGTTCAGCAGGGCCGGTGGGATGGAGTTGTCATCAAGATTTGGATATTCGATGATGGCTATCTCTTCGGGCAGGATGTCGGGGCAGATGTCCTTGATGTCCTTGGCCATGATGTAGCGGCTGTCGTCGGCCAGGAAGTCCTCGTCGTAGGTGAGACGGCGCACTTGCAGGCCGATGCTCAGCCAGTAGTTCTCCAGCTCTTCGGCCAGGTGGCTCTTGCCGTTGCCGGCATCGGTAGAGAGGAGGTTCAGCACGTTCTGCTGCCCCTGCCGGAAGTTGGGCAGCAGCGTCTTGCTGAGCTGGCGCAGTGCCATGTCGCTGATGGTCTTGTTGAAGCGGCGGTAGCGCATGGTGCTCTCTTTGGGGTAGCAGCCCATGACCGGAATCTTCGTGATTCGCTCGGAGCGCATGCGGTCGCGCAGGGTGCGATCGAGCATTTCAATGATGAAGAAGTAGAGTGCGGTGAGGAAGAAGGTCAGCATGAAGGCTCCCAGCAGAATCATCATGCGGTTGGTGGGCTGCGCGTTCAGCGGGAATGCCGGGGGGTTGAGCTGTCGAAGCGATGCGGTGGACATCTGCAGGTTGCGCTGGCGCAGACGGGCGGCATTAAGTGCTTTCAGCATCTCCATGTAATTGCCCTCGATAAATCCAATGTGGCGTGCTTTGCGGTCGATGGTGGCACCTAACGGCGAGTAGAACTTGTACTGGTCGTCGAGTTTGGCGCGCATCAGCTCGTAGGCTCCTAACTCGGCTTTCGTCTGTTCCAGAGTTAGCACCTGCTCCAGCCAGCGGTCTATCAGGTCGGTGGCCTTGATGCCGGTGTCGGTGTTATAGGTGGCGGCTTCTATTTCGCGCGTGTACTTCTTTACTTCATCAGTAGCGGATGCCAGCTCGCGTTCTGCCCTTGCCAGTTCTAACTGTGCCTCGGTGTTGTTGCCGCCGTCCTCGCTGTTCATCAGCTTCAGGTTGGCAATTCGCGACTGCAGACGGGAGATGTCGCGCACGAGAGCTGTGAACTGCTCGTTGGACTCAATGAGCTTCTGCCTGTTTCCTAACTGTTGTTTCAGGTAGGCTATCAATGCCTCAGTGGTGGCCAGATTCTTGCGCAGCTCATTCTCTGCTGTCTGCTGCTGCATGTCGAGCACGGTGAGCTGTTTGGTCTGCTCGCCGTAGTTGATGATACGGTGTCGGATGTTGTAGTTGATGAGGTCGTTCTCAGCCGTGTTGAGCACTTTGCTGAGCTTGCCCACCTCACGCTCGAAGAACTTGATGACGTTGCGTGTCTCGCCGAAACGCAGGTCTTGGTACTGCTGGGCAAAGACGTCGTTCAGAATGTCGAGCGTGTTGTAGCAGATGCCCGGGTCGTTGGCGGAGTAGGCAATGTCGATAATGTCGCTGTTCTCCAGTCGAAGCACTTTCAGCCGGCTTGTGATGCTGCTGATGCTAAAATAGGGGTGATGGTTCAGCAGGTTGTAGAGGTAGTTGTCTTGCGAGGGCTTCTCGTATGCCTTCAGCTGGGTGTAGGTGTCTTTCTCGTTGTTGCGGATGAGTGCCTTGACGTCAGCGGGAACACCAGCGGTGAGCTGGCGGAAGTGCTCGGCAGAGATGTAGTTGTTGTCTTTGTTCGGGTTTCCGTAGAGCATGCAGCGGGCAAAGAGTCGCAGGGCCACCTCATGGATAGTATTGTCGGTCTGTATGATCAGCATCAGGTTGGTGATGTTGGTCTGACCGTTGCCTCCGGCACTACCGTTGCCCTCAATGCTGTAGCCGGTAATCATGCCGGTGTAGATGGTGGTGTTAGCATCGTAGGTGCGCTCCATGTTGCGCGTGAGGAACCATGCAATGATCAGTGCTATGACGGGCAGAATGATCAAATACCAGCGTATTTTGTATAAAAACCTTACTATATATCTGAATATATCCATAATATAAAAAATTTCTATAGGTTAGCTATTTATCTTTCTTTGCTTTTCTCTCGGCTTCCTTCTCTTCTTGCTTCTCTCGTTTCAGGTCTTCCTTGGCGGCTTCCTTGATACGTTTTTCCACTTCGCGGTTTTCTTTCTCAATTTGTTTCTGGGTTTTCTCCACATTCTCGTCGAGTGTGATTTCCGTGGTGGTATTGGTGATGATAGGCGTGTGCGTCAATATTTCAAGGGTGAGGATGTCGATGGTTATTTGCGTCAACAGGTTTTGGTAGGTATTCACGGCACCCTGTCCTCTCAGGCCAGTATAGGCATAGTCCTCGATGTCGAAGTTACCGTGCTGGAACTGACGCTCGTTCAAGGCACTGGCACCCTGATAGATGGCGGCATTCTCGCCGGCAGTCTTCAGCGCGGAGAGGTTGTTGGTGATTTGCACGTAGAGCGTTGCAATCTGCAATTTCAGCTGGTCGTAGGCGGCATCTTTCTTAATCTGGGCCTGCTCTACTAAGAGGCGCTTACGCTTGACCGACGCTCCGAGGTCGAGCACATCTTCCAAGGGCACATTTAGGTTCACGCCGACGTTCCAGTAGCTTTGCTCGTGCCCCTGGAACTGCTGGAACAGTGGCGAATAGGTGTCTGAACCATTACTCCACATGTCAGTCTTGCCGTAGCTGTAGCTGGCGTGTCCGTAGATGTATGAGAAGATGTGCTTCTTCTGCTTGGCCACTTCTGCTTGGGCTATCTCTTGTGCCTTTGTCAGGTCGAGGATTTCGGGGTTCGACTTGGCGTTCTCAAACAAGACGGCTAAGGGCGGCAGTTTAAAGGTGGAGAAATAAATGTCTTTCTCCGTGCTGGAGTCGAAGAAACCGGCACTGATTCCGCTGTCGTCGGCCGTCGTCTGGGCCTGCGCTCCGAGCGTAGCTGATGTCAGAAGTGTGGCTATTGCAAATTTCTTGTAGGATGCTTTCATGTGTAATATCTCTTAGTCGTTTCGGGTAGAGGTCTTTTATACGTTTTCTTTCTGTATGAACGAGAAGAGCGTGCGGAAGATGATTTTCATGTCGAGCTTGAAGTTGTACGTCTGACCGTAGGTGATGTCGAGTTGCTTGCGCTCCTCCGCCGACATGTTGCCGCCTTTGCCGCGCTCTTCCACCTGCCAGAGGCCGGTGAGGCCGGCAGGGGCCATGAAGCGGTCGATGCTGCTGTCGGCAGTGAGCTTCTCGGCTTCATAGAGGGGAAGTGGACGGTTGCCCACCACCGACATGTCGCCTTTGAGAATGTTGAAGAGCTGTGGCAGCTCGTCGATGCTGTATTTGCGGATGAAGCGGCCCACCTTGGTCACTCGCGGGTCGTTTTCAATCTTGACGAAGGCATTGTTAATCTCCTCTTCCTTCTGCTTGTTGAAGTCGCTCTCAGCCATGACGTAGTCGTCGCCTACGAGCATAATCTCGTCGTCGCTGATCATCATGTCCGACTCGAGCCCCATTTCCAGCATGGTCTGTTCGGCCTCTGCTCCGAGCGGGGCCGTCAGTGTGGTCTTCTGCTCTTCAGGACTCTCCTCGTGGTGTTCGGCATACTGGTTGTTCGACTTGCTGAGTTCTTTAAGGCGGTCTTCGGCGTCGATGTACATGGAGCGGAACTTGAGGAAGTCGAAAATCTTGTAGTTCGTACCCACGCGCTTCGACTTGAACAGCACTGGCCCCTTGCTCTCAATCTTGATGGCTAAGGCAGTGATGATGAGTATAGGTGACAGGATGAGGATGCCCAGGGAAGAGCAGACGATGTCGAACATGCGTTTCCACACAGGAATCTGGAAGCGCAGGATGCGCTTTTTCGACACCTGATTGTCGAAGAGGATGCTCTCGCGGTCACAGATGAACTGCATCTTCTTGTTCAGCTCCGTCACCGATGCCTTGGGGTTCAGCGTGTCGTTGATGCCGCACTTCTGGTAAATGATACGCTCCTCGTCGGGCATGAGGTCGGTAAGCAGGATGATGTAGATGTTCTCACAGTGCTTTCGCAAGTATGTGATGGCAGTGACATCTTCGCTGCGGACGTTCTTCTCGTAGAAAAGGATGAAGTGGTTGCTCACAGCGTGTGGCTTGCACTCCTCCGCGGCCTCCATGTAGTTCTTGGTGAACTTCACCTGGCGGCCTGGCAGATACTTCAACCTTTCCTCCGTTTGAGGATTGTTTCCTAAATATACAACACCTATCATAAATGAAGTGTTTTAGGGTTCTCTTCTTCTTTTAGTTCGGCAGAATCTTTTTTACTCTGATTTTCAACTCCATGGGGTTGAAGGGCTTCACGATGTAGTCTTCGGCTCCAATCTCCAGCAGGCGGATGCGCTCGCTGGTTGAATCCTCGCTGGAAAGCATGATGACGGGGATGTGGCGGAACAGCTCGTTCTGCTTGATCCACTCCAGGAAGTCGTCACCGCGCATGCCTGGCATGCGGATGTCGGAGATGATGAGGTCTGGCGTGTTCCCTGCCTGCAGCCATTTCACGCCCTGTAGGCCGTCGGGCAGCCATTGTACTTCATAGTCACTCATCAAATAGATGGAGAGCACCTTTGCGATGGTCTCTTTGTCATCAAGTATTAGAATTTTCTTTTTCATATATGAATTTGTTTTATTGTACAGAAGAATCGATTCTGAAGTGCAAAGGTATGAAAAATATTTTAATTGAGCACAAAATAAAGTAAAAAAAAAGTTTTTTTTTCATTTTTCCTTGCATATTAGAAAAAAAATAGGGAAATTTGCGGCTGAAACGTATTAATAATAACATAGTAAAACCAATTATTATTATGACAGCAAGATATTTGTTAGGTTTCGATGTCGGCAGCTCGTCTGTCAAGGCATCGCTGGTAAACGCCGACAGTGGCAAGTGTGTCTCGACGGCTTTCTTCCCCGAGAAGGAGGCCCCCATCAAGGCCGTGAAGGCTGGGTGGGCCGAACAGGAACCCGATTCGTGGTGGCAGTATGGCAAACAGGCCCTGCAGAAAATCATGGCTGAGGGGCAGGTGAAGGGCGACGACATCGTGGCTATCGGCATCTCCTATCAGATGCACGGCTTGGT
>Ga0310691_10007638_pt1 | contig 11226 bp, 5 predicted proteins | sample 176DNAGHGlowgp2_FD_203887 | JGI IMG/M metagenome (GOLD analysis project Ga0310691, IMG submission 203887) | Sheep rumen microbial communities from Palmerston North, Manawatu-Wanganui, New Zealand - 1766 DNA GHGlow gp2 (v2) (version 2) | ecosystem: Host-associated > Mammals > Digestive system >... | reverse complement strand
GGGCATATTCCGACAGGTTCCATTGCAGGTTGTTCTTGTCGACAGCCGACCCCAGCCACCACCAGCGCGTGCCGGCTTTAGCCTCGGGTTTGGGCGTGGGCCACGACTGGGAGTTGACCGCTGCCCATTGGCAACTGGCCATGAAACATAACAGGATGATGCGTTTGTAAGTACTAATCATAAGTGCTGTTCAGATTTTAGTGATTCTGTGGCAAAGGTAGTGAAAAAAACTGAGGAAGGACGTCATTCCCGTACATAAATATATAGAATAGTTCAAAAAATCCTTTAGACGGATTCCCGTCCGTTTGTCCGATGGCTGTACTATCGTCCACTTATTTGCACGAAATCCCCCTTAGTCATATAGGTATTTATGAGTATCTTTGCACCAGAACTTAAAACGAAAGCAATATGGTAAAGACAAAATTCCTACTCATGATGTTGATGGTCGTCTACAGCCTGACGGTTCAATCGGCCAATGGTGATGTGACGCTGACACGAAGTGGCTCGAACAATCGGGCTTGTACTATCCGAAACGATTTGGTGTCGGTCTATATTGACACGCAAGGGGAGATTACCTCCTTCCTATTATATCAGAATGGCGATGGAGATGCCAGTCATTCTGTTCAGCTGACCACAGACAAAGGCTATTTCTCTGTCGCGAACAGTGGAGGCGCTGCGAGACTTTCCGTCAATGCTTTCTATGAGAAGGTCAATACGTCAGACATGGTAGAGGTGCAGTATGTGACACCTGTTATCGGAGGCTTTGAGTGGGTCATCGGCTATGTTGTCCGTCGTGGTGTGGCTGGTGTATATCACTATGTACAGGCCAACTGCAAGGCTGACGGCTCTGACTATAGCGAACTGCGCATGGGGTTCCGTGGTGATGCGTCGCTCTTCAACTACGCTTATGTCAATGACGACTTGCAGGATGCCCTTCCTACACCTGCCGATATCGCCAGTGCCACGGAAGTTACCGATGCCACCTATCGGCTGGCCGATGGAAGTATCTATACCAAGTATGATTATGCTGCCTTCCAGAAAGACGACTACGTACATGGCATGATGGGTGACCATGTGGGCTTGTGGATGATAACCCCCAGCGTTGAGTGGCTTAACGGTGGTCCAATGCGTCAAGATTTGACGGTTCATGCCACGAATACGACACCTATTGCGCTACGCCATTTCCATGGCAACCATTTTGGGGGTGTCAGTGTCTATATGAACAATGGACAGTCCAAATACTATGGCCCCCATCTCATTTATGCCAATTATTCGAATGCTTCCAGTGTGGCGACTGCTCACAGCGAGATGGTTGCCGATGCCAAGCAGCGTGCTGCTGTGGAACAATCAGCATGGCCTTATAACTGGTTGCGTGACGAGTCCATTAAGAAACGTGGTACGGTGATAGGACAAATCACCCTGTCGGCTGAAGATGCCGCCTACTTCAAGACGACAAAACTGCAGGTCATCCTGGCACAACCGGGCTCAAAGCCAATGTTGCAAGGCACCGGCTACCAATTCTGGACAGAGACCGATGAGAATGGAAACTTTAATATTAATAACGTACGCGAAGGAAGCTATACACTCTATGCCTATGCGTTGAATGGTGCTGCTACAGGCTATTACGAAAAGGCAGACGTCGCAGTGACTGCCAATGCCACGACGAGCGTTGGTACGTTGACTTGGACCCCCGACAAATATGGCGACAACAGTAAAATACTCTGGAAGATTGGCGAGGCTGACCATTTGTCTATGGGCAAACTGAGTGGAGAGAAGCGTCAGTATGGGCTCTGGAATGATGTACCCGAAGAGGTAAACTATACTGTAGGTTCCAGTAATCTGGCAACAGACTGGTACTACGCCCAAGCACACAACGGCAACTGGTACATCAAGTATCAATTGGATGACATTCCCACGAATCCGTTGCGTCTGACGGTAGCTACCGCAGGAGCCGCTAATGCCAGTATGAAAGTACGTAGCAATGAGAACCGTTCAACTTATGGTATCGGCCTTGGAAATCAGGCCAATGAGGTGTTCCGTCCGAAGCATGACGGTTCGGTGACACGTAGTGCTACCTTGGCGGGACGTGACTCTGTTGCGGTGTTCTATATCCCTGTGTCAACACTGAAGAAAGGTGAGAACTATCTGAACCTGAATCTATGGGGAATATCAGAAAATGGTGCCGGTGGCATCATGTATGACATGATAAAGCTGGAGAGCAATGAACCGCAGGCAGATGAGACCCCCATCATTGCCCTGACAGCAGAGCCGTATTCCACGGCTACGGACGGTCCCTATTACAACCTGTCCGGTCAGCGGGTGGCCAAGCCCGCCAAGGGCATCTACATCGTCAATGGCAAGAAAATCATTATAAAATAGGAAACAAATTATTATTAATCACTAAAAAACTTACGACAATGAAAAAGAATCTTTTAACAATTGCTCTGGCACTGGTTGCCATGTTTGCTAACGCTCAGGACAAGGTGTCAACCGCTACTACATGGGACTTTGAGAGTTTCCAGTCTGGCAGTGTCATCTCGAACGGCATCAAGAACATCAATGGTCTCTATGTCCGTGGTGCTGCAGGTGAAGGCCATGACATCATTGCTGAGATTCACAAGCGCAACGGCAAGTTTGCCGACGGTACGCCTTGGAAGACCCGCATGGCAGCCTCTGTCAACGGTAATGGCGCACTGAAGAAGGACGTCACCAGCAAGAAACGTCCTGCCGCAGAGCCTAACACCAAGATTGACCGTTGTTTCGCCCTGAACACCGATGTGGCAGGTACCCTGACCGTGCTGATGAGTCCCCGCAAGGCCGTTGACGACCGTGAGGTGTTCCTGATTTTTGACGCACAGGTCGTTGCTAAAGGCGATGCCGGCGAGGACAAGGTCTATGAGTTGACCTATACCGCCGACAAGCCAGGCACGTTCTGGTTTGGTGCCGATTGCCAGTATTTTGTGTATCAAGTGAAATTTACTCCCGCTCAGTGATAATATTAACGGGAAAGTCACGTTCTTATTTAAGAGTCTAAAGCTTATATTAAGAATATGAAGAAACTATTATTCGCAATAACAGCCCTCATGCTGTCCGTGGCAGCTCAGGCACAGACCACGGACAGTGAGGTGCTCGATGTGACACGCAAGGCCAACGACTACTTTATGGCGCAGAATCCAACGCCCGAGTCAGACACCTTTGTACACGGCAAGAAACGTCCCAGTTCCTTGTGGACGCGTGGTGTCTACTATGAGGGACTGACCGCCCTTTGGGAGATAGACCGCCAGCAGCGCTACATCGACTATATTGACCGCTGGGCCAACTACCACCAGTGGACTCCCCGCAATGGTGTGAAGACCACCCATGCCGACGACCAATGCTGCTCGCAGACCTACATCTGGCGCTATCGTCAGACGGGCGACAAGCGGATGCTGGTGTCAGCCGTCGAGAACCTCGATATGGAGATTGCCGGTGGCAAGGTGGACTGGTGGTGGTGGATTGATGCCATCCAGATGGCCCTGCCCGTCTTCGCACAGGCCACTGTCACCACGGGTGACCGCCGTTATATCGACTTCGGCATGAAGCTGTACCGCCACACCCGCAATGTCGAGGGTGGGGGACTGTTCAATGAGAAGAGTGGTCTTTGGTGGCGCGACAAGTCCTTTGTGCCTCCCTTCAAGGAGAAAGACGGCAAAGACTGCTACTGGAGCCGCGGCAATGGCTGGGTGTATGCTGCCCTGGCCCGCGTGATGCAGGAACTGGGAACTAAAGACCCCTACTATCAGGAGTTGAAGAAGGACTTCCTGCTGATGTCTGATGCGCTGCCCAAGTGTCAGCGTGAGGATGGCCTCTGGAATGCCAGTCTCGTGTCACAAGAGTGGGCAGGCAAGGAGATTTCCGGTACTTCCTTATTTATATATGGCATGGCATGGGGCATCCAGCACGGACTGCTCAAGGCCAAGAAGTATCGTCCCGTCATCGACCGTGCGTGGAAGACCATCGTTAATGATGCCGTCCACCCCAACGGTTTCTTGGGCTTCGTACAGGGTACGGGTGCCGGTCCTGCTGACAGCCAGCCTGTCACCTACGACAAGGCTCCCGATTTCGAGGACTATGGCACAGGTTGCTTCCTGCTCGGTGCCACCGAATACTATAAGCTACTTAAAAAGTAAAATCATCTATGAAACGACTCTATATGGTCGTCGCGCTGTTGGCGTTGACGACACTACAGGCTATGGCTGCCGCCGTCGTGACGGTACGCATCAACGATGACCACTCTGCCGTACTCTCCAATGGTACGCTGGAGGTCACCGTCAACCCCAAAGGCAAGATTACCGGTTGTCTCTACCGTGGTGAAGACCTTTTCGGCAAGCAGGGTACCATCTACTTCAGCTGCAACCAGCCTAACTACAGTGAACTGAAAGCTACGAAGGTAGAGGTTGTGAGCCAGAGCGACGACTACGCCGAAATCCTCTACACCAACGAGATGTCCAAGAACATCAAGTGGCAGCAGGGCTATATCCTCCGTAAGGGTGTCAACGGCATCTACAGCTACGTGGTGGCTGAAGGTGTTGCCGACGACTCCTATCTGAAGGAAGCCCGCCTGGTCTATCGCCTGGATGGTGACAAGTTCACCTATGGATATGTCAACGACCAGATGCAGGGCGAGTTTCCCCCCGTGGCTACGATGAAGGCTATAGAGCGTACTGCAATGATACAGGATGCTACCTTCCGCCTGCCCAGTGGTGAGATATATACCAAATACAACTGGTCCAACTATATTGCTGATGACCATTTCCATGGTATGATGTCCGACCATATCGGTGTATGGGCCATCCCCGTTACACCTGAGTATATCAACGGCGGACCGCTGAAACAGGAGCTTACCGTACATACCGACACCAAGTCGCCGCTGATGCTGCAGATGTTCCAGGGCGAGCACTTCGGCAGCGTCCATCAGGAATATGTCAAGGGCGACCGTAAGCTGTATGGCCCCTTCCTCATGTACTTCAACGAAGGCACGCGCCAGCAGATGATAGCCGATGCCCGTCAGCAGACCGCCACGCAGGAGAAGGAGTGGCCGTTCCGCTGGTTCAGCCACGACCTGCACGACACCGAGCGTGCCACGGTGACGGGGCGCATCCAGGTGACCAACGGCTTTGCCCCGGCCCGCTTGCAGGTCATCCTCGCCGAACCCGGCAAGGACGTCAATGCACAGGGCAAGGGCTACATCTTCTGGGCCGCGACCGACCGCAAGGGCAACTTCTCCATTCCCAAGGTACGCCGTGGCAAGTACAGCCTCTATGTCTATGCGTTGGAGGGCGAGAACACCGACCTGCTGGAACATACCGGCATAGAGGTCACCAAGGGCGGCAAACTGAATATCGGCACTGTCAAGTGGGCGCCTAAGAAGTACGAGCACCTGCTGTGGCGCATCGGCGAGGCCGACCGTCTGTCTGACGGCTTTAAGCTGGCCGACAGTCCGCGAGCCTACGGTCTGTTCGACCTCGTGCCAGACTCGCTGACCTATGTCGTCGGCAAGAGCCATCCCGCCCGGGACTGGTACTTCATCGAGTCCCGCAAGGGCAGTCGGTGGACCATCGAATTTGACCTGGACAAGACCTATACCGGCGAAGCCCACCTGACCATTTCCGCTGCGGCCGCTACCCAGAAGCCCCGCATGGTCTACGAGCTCAACGGCCAGAAGATAGGCGAGCTGTTCTATCCCGACAGCGACGGCAGCATCTACCGCAGTGGTGTACGCAGCGGAGCCCATCAGCTGAAGGTCATTGACTTCCCTGCCAGCACATTGAAGATGGGCAAGAACGTGCTGACCATCTCCATCCCCAGTGTCAAGGAGAAAGGTGGCCTCATGTGGGACTGCCTGAAATTGGAAACCGGTAAAGAAATGAAACAATGATGAAGCTAAGACAAATACTTTGCTGCGCCGTGCTCGTGCTTTCAGCATCGGGCATGGCACAGGTCTCTGCCGGTCTGCATGTGCCGACCCGCAGTGAGGTGGGGCCGCAGGCCATGCCGAAGGACATTGCTCCTGTGAAAGCCCCCTTTCAATTTCAGCTAGCAGCCATTGACCATAACAAGTTTAATGCCCGTCAAGTGACGGTAAAACTGAAGAAAGGCATCACTGCCAAGTATAAACATGCTGCCAAGAATCGCCAGACTATCCAGACCGCTATCGACCAACTGTCGGAACTGGGTGGTGGCACTGTCATTATTCCCGCTGGTCAATGGGAGACGGGTCGCATTGAGCTGAAGAGCAATATCAATCTGCAACTTAACGATGGTGCCGAGTTGCACTTCAGCGGCCTCATCAAGGACTACCTGCCGGTAGTATTCACTCGTGACGAGGGTATCGAGATATACTCTCTTGGTGCCTGTATCTATGCTCATCGAGCTGAAAATATAGCCTTGACGGGTCATGGAAAGCTTATCGGTGCCTCTACCGATTGTGAGATTTATCAGAATAATAAGGAGAAGGCTCTTAATATCGAGAAGACCACTCGCAATGGTGAACAGCCTTTGGCAGAGCGTGTCTATGACGGTGTGAAGAACAATGGCGAGGTGTTCCTGCCGAAGACTATTGCCCCCATCGAGTGTAAGAACGTCTTGGTGGAGGGTGTCACGCTGGAGCAAGGGCTCTATTGGAATGTCGTGACTCAGTATTGTGACGGAGTCATCATCCGTGGTGTCACCGTCAACAGTTTCGGCCACGGCCGTACCGATGGTGTTGACATCGAGTCCACCAGCAATGCACTCGTAGAGTACTGCTCCCTCGACTGCCAGGACGACTGCTATACGATGAAATCGGGTCGTGGTGTCGATGGTGTACGTGTCAATCGTCCTACCGACGGCGTCGTGGTGCGCCACTGTCTGGCCCTGCGTGGTGCCGGCGGCATCGTCTGCGGCACCGAGGTGGCAGGCAATGTGAAGAACATCTACTGTCACGACTGCGTCTTCGACGGCACCGACCAGGCCTTCCGTGTCAAGTCGCTGCGTCCCCGTGGCGGTGGCGTTGAGAACCTGTTCGTCGAGCGCGTCCGTGCCCGTGTGCTCCACTATGCTATGTTCTGCGACATGTTGGGCAGCATCAAGTGGGGCGGCGACCTCGCCAAACGCTATCCCGACGGCAAGAATCCTCCCAAGGTCAACAAGTACACCCCCTATTTCCACGACATCTCCGTTCATGATGTCATTGTCGAGGACTGCAAGGAACTCATTCACTACATCGGCCAGCCCGAGCGCCCCGTCAAGAACGTCTTCTTCGGCAATGCCGATGTCCAGTGCGAAAAGGTGGGCTTCCTGCGTGATGCCTCTGGCTTCGCCATGAAGGATGTACGCATCACTTCCAACGACAACACCCTGTCGCTCGACGGCTGTTCTACGGTGAGTATCTTTGGTGTCAATAACGTCACGCTGCAGCAGCCCTTGCAGGTTGTCGAGCAGGGCGTGCCCTCCAGCTATGTCAGCGTCCAGGCCGTTCCCATGCAGCCCGTCACCTACCACAGCGTCCGTCCCGGCGAGGTATGGCTCGACACCAATGGCAAACCCATCCAGGCCCACGGCTTCCAGATTTGTGAGATGGACGGCACCTACTACTGGTACGGCGAGAACAAGGCCGATGCCATCATGGGCACTAACCGTATGTTTGGCGGTGTGCGCTGCTATTCTTCCAAGGACTTCTATAACTGGAAGGACGAAGGACTCATCCTCGCTCCCGAGGAGCACGACCATCTGTCGCCCATCCACTATTCACAGAAGTTGGAGCGTCCCCACATCATCCGCAATCCGCGCACTGGTAAGTTCATCCTTTGGGCGAAGAGCCAGGCTGATGACGGTTACTTTGCCATCTTCCAGGCCGACAAGTTCACAGGTCCGTACACCTTTGTCCGCAACTTGCAGCCTGATGGTTTCGGCGTGGGCGACTTCGACATGTATGTCGACCCGCAGACCGGCCGGGGCTATGTGTGGTTCGAGCGTCCTCACTGGGAACTTATCTGTGCCGAACTCACTGATGACATGACGGATGTCACCGACGTGTTCTCCGAGCACTTCATCGGACTGAAGCCCCCCTATACCCGCGAGGCCCCCGCCCATTTCCAGTTGGGTCAGCGGCACTATGTCTTCACCTCCGGCACCACGGGCTACACCTCCAATCCCTCCGAGGTGGCCGTGTTCGACGACTATCACGGAGCCTACCATACCCTTGGTGACCCCCATGTGGGCGACAGCACCGCCTCGTCGTTCAACTCACAGATCACCGGCATCCTCCGCATCCCTGGCAAGAAGAACCTCTGGGTAGCCCTCGCCGACCGCTGGGAACCGTTCACCACCGGCACCGACTTCTCGAAGCGCACCGTCGAGGCCAAGAGCAAGGCCTACAAGAACTACCAGGTGCAGCCGCGCAAGGCCAAGGGCGTTGAGCCCACGGTTCAGGACCGCCGCTACGACCTGGTGGGTGCTACCCATGCTGTCTATCATGCCGGTTACGTCATGCTGCCTATCACCTTCGACAAGAGCGGCAAGCCCACTATCCAGTGGCGCGACGAGTGGCGACTGGAAGATTTTAAATAATCAATTAATTACCATACATTTATGAAACGAATCATAACAACCAGTATCATCCTGTTGGCTGCCGTGTCTATTATGGCGGTTACAGGTCGTAAACAACAATATTTTCCTGACGGACGTGACATCGTGTGTCAGGATGGTGACAAACGTTATAACCGCGCCCTCTACGGCAGTTATACCGAGTATCGCCTGGAGACCAGCGACCGTCCTATCTTCGCTGTCTATCGCTCCAAGGCACATAAGAATATCCGTTTCCGACTGACGGCCAACGGTAAGACCACGCTTTTGGAGCAGACCACCCATGCTGAAGCCCGCTACAATGCCGGCAAACGTGTCTATAAGTTGACAGACGCCTCATGGAGAAAGGGCTCGCTGACCATTACCGTTCTGCTACAGCCCGACGCCGAGTCTGCCATCTGGAAGTTTGAGCCGCAGAATATGCCCAGTGATGCCAAGGTGGAGATGGTGGTATGCGATATCAAGCGTCCGAAGTTCAACCGCAGCGGTGATATGAACTCAGACCCCGCCGACAGCTTTGAGCCTGCCGAGGGTGAGCCTAACAAGCAGGCTCTCCAATGGTCGCTTGGCACTGAAACGACGTATGCCGTGCTCGACTGCAAGGGCGGTGCCTATCGTAATGCAAATCCGCAGGCTACCTATACCGTTCTCGACAGTGGTGCCAGCACCTATACTCTCTCTACCCCTACGGGTGCTGAGGCTGAACGCCTATATGCCAAGGCATGGAAGCATCATGAGTGGCTGGCAGGAAATATTGTCTTTGACACCCCTGACCCATATCTCAATACTATGGGCGGTACGCTGATGGCTGCTGCCGACGGTGCCTGGGACGGTGAGGTATGGCTGCACGGTGCCATTGTGTGGCGCATGCAACTCAACGGTTGGCGTGCTGGCTTCTTAGGCGACCTCTTAGGACTGCCCGACCGTGCCGTGAGCCATTTCAATGCCTATGCCAACAGTCAGATAACCGACGTGGAGCCTGTTATTCCTAATCCTACGCCCGACCCCGAGAAACTGCTGACCCGCGAGGCAAAGACGTGGGGCACGCAGATGTATTCGAACGGCTACATCTGTCGCTATCCCAACCGCAAGGACATCATGCACCACTATGACATGAACCTCAACTACATCGATGAGCTTCTGCTGCATCTGGAGTATGATGCCAATAAGGAGTACATTAAGAAGATGTGGCCTGTCATCAAGCTGCATCTGGCATGGGAGAAGCGCAACTTCGACCCCGATGACGACGGTCTGTATGATGCCTATTGCTGTATCTGGGCAAGTGATGCCCTATACTATAACGGCGGTGCGGTGAGCCACTCTACGGCTTACAATTACCGCACCCTGCGACTGGCGGCACGCATCTGCGAGATACTGGGTGAAGATCCGTCATATTATAAAAAGGAGGCGGACAAGACCCTGAAGGCGATGAATGAACGCCTGTGGTTGAAAGACCGTGGTCACTGGGCTGAGTATCAAGACCTGATGGGACTGAAACGTACCCATAATCATGCTGCCCTGTGGAGCATCTACACACCTATCGACTGTGGTATGGCAACACCTGAACAGGCTATCCGTGCCACCCAGTATGTGGACTCGTGCATTCCTCATATCCCCGTCGTCATCGAAGGTGTAAAGACTTCGAAGAAAGATAAGCCACTCTACCAGATATCCACTACCGACTGGCTGCCATACGACTGGAGCATCAACAATGTGGCGGCAGAGGAGACCATGCACATGGCACTGGCTTACTTCCAGGCTGGCCGCAACGAAGAGGGCTTCCGACTCATCAAGGCCAATATCATGGATCAGGCTTATCTTGGCGGCAGTCCTGGCAACTTCGGACAGATTAGCTACTACGACCGTGCCCGTGGTGAACTGTATCGTGACTTCTCCGACAATGCCGGCATCTCGGCACGAGCCTTCATCGAGGGACTCTACGGCATCCGTCCCGATGCGCTTAATGGCCGCTGCTACATCCGGCCAGGCTTCCCTGCCGAGTGGAAGCATGCCTCCATCCAGACACCTTATATGAAGTACACCTTCCGTCGCGAGGGTAACAAGGAGATCTACGAGATTGAGCAGAATTTCGCTCAACCGCTGCAGATCGTACTGCGCCAGAATACGGGTGTGGGCTATGTGGAAACCGTAGGTACTACGGAGAAGAAGCAGACTATCACCGTAACCCGAGCCAAGCAGCAGCCGTTGCCCCGTCCGCTGATTACCGCTGAGCGCATCGACGGCAAGGCGTGGGGCAACAACTTCGACGATGTGAAGACCGACCGTCTGGAGACTGTCAATATGGATGCGAAGTGGAACAGCAATGTCGGTGACATCTTCAAGAATTTCTATCTGTCACCTCGTCCGAAAGTGACCACGTTGACCATTCCTGCCCACGGCATCGGCGAGTGGTGTCACCCGGAGTTTACGGCTAATATCAACGATGTCGCACTGCGCCGTCAGGTGAAGGATCAGGTATTTACTACAGAACTCGGTATTCCCTTCCGCACTCCTGCCAAGGGACGCAACATTGCCTATACCTCGTTGTGGGACAACTATCCCGATGCAGTCACTATCCCCTTGCAGGGTAAGGCTTCACACGCCTACCTGCTGATGGCAGGT
>Ga0310691_10007636_pt1 | contig 11229 bp, 8 predicted proteins | sample 176DNAGHGlowgp2_FD_203887 | JGI IMG/M metagenome (GOLD analysis project Ga0310691, IMG submission 203887) | Sheep rumen microbial communities from Palmerston North, Manawatu-Wanganui, New Zealand - 1766 DNA GHGlow gp2 (v2) (version 2) | ecosystem: Host-associated > Mammals > Digestive system >... | reverse complement strand
AATAGGTTACATACCTAAAGGAGGCGCTTATGAGTTATGATTTTTCTGCTTCCATGAGTAAACTGACTGATCTCTACATGAGCTCGGAAATTGTTGGGAAGAAAGACGTAAAAGATTATACGACAGTAGAAGAGGCCAAAGAAAAATTCGGAGATGCTTTTGCAAAAGCTTACGATTCGCTGACAGGTATGCGCGCTTTGGATTCTACCATGCGGACGAATTATGAGAACAATCATAAGGATGATCTGGAAGAGCGTTCTCAGGGCATGATGTTTTCAAAAGGCGGAAACAAGATAATTGATATGCTTGACACCAAACTTACAGACGACATGCAGGAGAAGGTTAATATCGCTATGGAAAGCGCATTGGATGATATGATTGACAACTTCTGATACTAGGGGACGGGGTTATTGGACCATTTTTGAGGGTCTGACGTGGAGTCAGACCCTTTTAGTATGCTTTAAAACTTTTTTTTCATTTTTTTTATTATATTTTGAAATTTTTGTTGGACATTTGTTGGACTGACTGTTTTAAAATGAGGGCGTAATAAAGAAATAGGGCAGCACACTTAAGTGCTGGTATGATATTTTCGAAGAGGGGGAAATAATTATGCCTATCCAATTTAGCGGTAATGTAAGAAACAATGTCGATGAAAAAGTAAGAACAAAATTATGGAATGCTGCAACCAATTGTTACAATAACAAAGTAGGTGAAAGTGCAGATTACAAAGAATTTAATTCACTTCTAGGAAATGATATCAGTGCTTTGGAATCTTTCCATGATTCATTGAATAGTACATTGACCTATGCAAAAGGATCGAATTATGAGGTAATAAAGCAGGACTACATAAATAATGCTAATGATTTGTACAGGTTTTCACCCGTTGGTATTAATGCAATTCTTGAGAATCTGAAGATAAACAAAGATGGCAAAGAAATGTCTTATGCTAAGGCATATGGATTTGGTAAAGTCACAACTAATGAAGAAGCAAATACTGTTGCGGCTCACATTGCATTAAACTTTACCGATGGTGATGTTGCACAAGGCAAATATACAGCAACCTATGACGGCAGAGAAGTCAGACCTGCATCTGAAAAGGCTTTGGAACAATTTAAGGAAGAACAAAGACAAGAGTCATTAGCAAAGGGAACAGTCGGAAAGCCAAAGTATCCGGGCGTATGGGTATGGTTTAAGTCAAAAGTTGCTAAGATGTTTGGCAGAAAAAACTCTGAGTCAATTAAGAAGATGAATGATTATGAGACAAAGCTTAATGCATATAATCAGTATAGGAAAAAATCCGAAGAGGAATACAAACTAAAGGAAGCTCAGCTAGAAAAAGATAATGCAATTAATAGTTTTGATGAGCTTTATCGTGGCGCAGAAACTATGGTGGCTTCTATTAAGTTCAATATCAGTAAGAATCAATCTTATAACGGATTAGAAGAAAGGTATAAAGAACAATTTAAAGAGCTTGTAAAAGTGTCAGAGAAGCTTGATAATATAGAATTAAAAAATAAACTCAAAGAACTTGAGAATAAGTATAAGACAGTTACAGGCAAAGTCAATTTAAAGAATATGGATGAAGTAATGAAGGATAACAACATCGCATTCAGTACAAAGTCCGATGTAAAAAGAAACAGCAGAGTTAGTAGTAATAATAAAAAAATGCAGCTTAACAATAACTTCTAAAGCATTTTGGTCCCCAGGGACGGGGTTAGGGGACCATTTTGGGAATAATCAAACTTTTTGAGGGTCTGACGTGGAGTCAGACCCTTTTAGTATGCGAAAAAATGCGATTTTATGCTTGATTTATAAGGCTATGAGTTGTATAGTCGTTATTGTCGCGCGAGAAATAGCATGTTATCGCAATTTGATCACTGCATATTTCTTGAAAAAATGAAGACAAGGAGGATCAGTATGAGGATCAAAAATTTGGGGGCAATGGTACTTGCTGCAACTATGGCTATTACAATGGCTATGCCTGCGAGTGCAAAAGTTTACAGTGGAAGAGGTGTATATGATATAGACCGTTCCGGCACAGCTACTATCAATGAGAAAGGTAATGTTGAGTATAAGTATACTTCTGAAGTATACAAGAACAGAATAACAGGTCAGACATGGGACTCATCTGTTCGTGATAAGGATGCTCAGTGGGCTTCACAGCATTATGTAGCAGATGTTAAAAAGCTCAGCATTGGTATTGATGAATATCAAACTTTTGATATCAAGCTCATCGGCGGAGATGTCCTTGGAAAGGTAAAGGTTGCTTCAGGAAAGAAGAATATCACAATCGCACTTGAAGCTAAGAGTGAGGAAGATGTATTTCCTGAGTATGATTATAAGACCAAGGAAGTTTATTTTGAAAATGAAGAAGAAAGAACAAAAAAAGTAATCGCTACATCTGAAGACTATCCTACAGATGAACAGATGAATGCATGGAAGTCAAAAGAAGCAACTTACACATATAGAATATTTGGTAAGAAAACCGGCGCTGCTAAAATCCAGTATACACTTAATGGAAAGAAGCATACTGTAAAAGTTAATGTATCTAATGATGCAAGAGTGTTCAAGAATGTAACATATGCTGGCAAGAGCCTTGGGCTATTTGATGCAAGTAAGACGGGTACAAATGCAAATATATTATATGCACAATCTGCAAATAAGGAAGGCATACGATATACAACCAAGAAATCCGGTAAATTCTCAGTAAAGATGGGCAAGAACTATAAGTTCGTCAAGATGTTTGTTGTTAAACCCACTCCTTATGAGACAAAAACAACTACTACAGAAAATTCATATTCAAAAAGCACATCATCTTATTTGCAAAGACAGATGACAACAGGTGCTGATCTTAACGGCGATGGAGATACTCTTGATAGAGTATATGGAATTGATGAGACAAAATTTAAGGATAGTGTTGTTCGGACAATCAACAAAAAGAGCGCTAAGATCAAACTTAATACAAGTGCTTTTCAGAGAAATGATAATTCCACTACCACATATAAATATGATAATACAACCATCTCAAAAACATCTTATTCTAAGTCAAATTTAGCTGAAACATCAGTTTATGTTGTATATCAGAATAAGATTACAAAACAGTATTCTTATGATGAATTTCCTATTTACTTAAGAGTATCTAAGAAATAATAAGTAAGTCGGATATGTTTAGAATAGTCAGATGAATGAAAAACTGCCATACGCCCGTGTGGCAGTTTTTTGTTGCACAAGACCGGCAAGCGAATGGATGCTTGCATACAAATTCATTTGCCGGTCGTAAGAACATGGAGCACTAAGTGCGGAATGTTCGTGTGCGAAATCGAGTAGGAGTCAGCCTACTCGATCCCCGGGGAGGTTGGAGATATCATCTATTGGGGCATGGGCCAAAATGGTCCACAAACCCCGTCCCTGAGGACCAAAAAAGAAACCGCTTAACTGTAAAAGTTAAGCGGTTGTATTAGCAGAGGAAGAGGGACTCGAACCCCCATGAACGGTTTTGGAGACCGCAATACTAGCCATTGTATGATTCCTCTATATTAGATTTTTGCTTGCTGACTTCAATGCCGTCAACGAATGAAATTATATCACAGCATAAAATGTTAAGCAACAGTTTTTAAAAAATTTATAAACATTTTTAACAGCACTTTTTATAGGCATTCCACGTGAACTGCAAAATATAGATTTACGGTTTCTGAGAGAAAACGTAAACCTTTACATTGACGGAAATAATGATAAGACTGTATATTATTTAAGTTGTAAGAATCAATGGATCATCCGATATGGATTCCATTAGCATGAAGAAGTTCCTTCAGAAGTGATATGTAAGTAGAAAGGAAAATGTAAGTGAAGGAAATTAAGTTAGAAGAATTTGAGAAGCTAAATAAAGATGAATATGTGGCTATAGATATAAGAGATGAGCAGGTCAGGGATTACGGTATGATTCCCGGCGCGGTAGCTATTTCTTTTGATAATGATCTGGACGAAGCGGAACAAAAGATAGCTCAGATCTCTGCAGATAAGAAACTGATATTTTATTGTGACTTTGGAAGAAGGACTGTGGATATGGACGGCCTTGATTTTCTTAAGAGCCGCGACTGTTATAGCTTAGTAGGTGGATATACAGGATATGTGTGTTCTAAGATATCAGATACGGATAACCTGGATGAAAGACGCAAAAAAGCTGAGTCGAGCATACAAAAGAAATATCATAAGCAGCTTTTTTCTCCCTTTGCCAAGGCATGCAAGATATATCGCCTGATCGAAGAGGGAGACCGCATTGCTGTATGCATCTCGGGCGGAAAAGATTCGATGCTTATGGCTAAGCTGTTTCAGGAGATCCAAAGACACAGACAGTGCAATTTTGAGCTTACTTTTCTTGTTATGGATCCCGGATACAATAAGGAAAACAGGGCTCTTATAGAAAGCAATGCCAAGGCGCTTGGTATTCCTGTGACGATATTTGAGAGTGATATTTTTGATGCGGTCGATACCATAGAAAAAAATCCCTGCTACCTCTGCGCGAGAATGAGAAGAGGTTATCTCTACAGTAAGGCAAAGGAGCTTGGATGCAACAAAATAGCGCTCGGACATCATTATGATGATGTGATAGAGACGATCCTGATGGGAATGCTTTATGGTGGACAGGTGCAGACGATGATGCCCAAACTCCACAGCATCCATTTTGAGGGAATGGAACTAATAAGACCTTTGTATTTTGTGAGAGAGAGCGATATATGCTCATGGCGAGATTATAATGATCTGCACTTTTTGCAGTGCGCATGCCATTTTACAGAGACGTGCTCTACCTGTCACGAGGATGGGACTACTTCCTCCAAGAGACTTGAGACGAAAAAGCTCATAGCCAGATTAAAAGAAGAGAATCCGTTTGTTGAATCCAACATTTTTAAGAGTGTTGAAAATGTAAATCTCGACACGGTAATTGCCTACAAACAGAAGGGCATAAAGCATAATTTCCTTGATGAATACTAATTTATTCTAATATTTCACATACCGGAAGAGCCTTGCAGAGGGGGCAAGAGCTTCCGGCATGATGGGAGTCATAAAATCTTAAGCCACTTTTTCTAAAAAGTTTATAATTATTTCCATCAGTCTTTTTTAGCAAAATGATATAATATATTACAGCTATGTGATATTTTGAGGGTATCGTAATGTTGAAAAAGCTAAATAGTCACAAAAACAAGCTTATCACCCGGAATGATAGGCTTTCATATAGTATTTTAAAAGGCATATTTAAAACAGCCATGGTATGCCTTCTTATTGTGATGCTCACATTAGCTTTTCCTCTGAGCTTTTCCTGTAGCGCCAAGACCAAGATCTATTCTTATACCAATATTTACAAATCAAATGTAGCTCCGGGATGGAGCAGATACAATTTTTCCGGAGAAACATATTTCCGGTATTCCGGTTCTGAGACAGATGTGACAATACCTGCTTCATGCAAGGTGATAAATAGAGGTACGATTGTTTCCAATAAAAAGATCAGAATAATAAGGGTACCCGTTTCTGTAGAAAATATCGAAGCGGGTGCGTTTTACGAACTTCCCAATCTGAAAAGGGTTGTATTTTACGGTGATCCCACTATCGAGGATAATGCTTTTTTCGGCTGCGACAGTCTTGTGAACTTTGTAGCGGACAGAGGGACTTATGCTGACGATTATGGCAAGAATAATAAAATTGCCGTTGCAAGATCTGAGACTACAGCTTTTTCCAAGAAGACAGTTTACATTCAGAGAGGATATTCGTATGCACAGCCGGTATGCAATCTGAATGATAGTGTTCAATCATGGAAGAGCAGTAATCCTTCAGTAGTAAGTGTTGATGAAAACGGTAAGATCAGGGCGCTTAAGAAAGGCGTTTCAACTATTACTGCCTCATGCGGCAACTCGTTCTATACTTATAAAGTAGTTGTTTTTTTAAAGAAAGTGAGTGAAGACAAAACATCCACAATAAAGAGTGATGTTAGTTACAGAAAGGCCAGATAAATCTATGTACTGCGGGATTTGATCAAAGATGAACGCCATGATCTGGACCTTCACCGGTGTTTTGACCGGAATAAATCTGAACATTCAGGGGGAAGCGATGCTTAGAGCTATACAGGAAGATATTACAAAAGTAACCGGTTTTACAGCAATTGTTAATCCTGCAAACAACAGTCTGCTTGGAGGCGGAGGCGTGAACGGAGCCATTCAAAGGGCTGCCGGTCCACAGCTGAAAACTGAATGCCGCAGGCTAAATGGTTGCGAAACGGGGGATTCCATACTTACCCTTGGATATAATCTTTCCTGCAAATATGTGATCCACAGTGTCGGCCCTGTGTGGAACGGCGGCTTTTCAGGTGAAGAGGATCTTTTGATTTCATGTTATAATAGTGCTCTTAAAATAGCTCTCCATGAGGGCATTCGAACTATTGCGATTCCATCTATTTCTACAGGTGAATACGGTTATCCGGTTGATGAGGCGGCAAAAATTGCGGTCTCTACTGTTTCTGCATTTATGGAGAAACATCCCGATGCCTTTGATGATATTTGTTTTGTGCTGCAGGATGAACATCAGACTGCTCTGTATTTAGAAGAGATTAAGGAGTACGAACCTAAAAAGGCTGCGCCAAAGAAGGCCCCCGGTAAAAGAAAGAGCAAGAAGAGTGAAGCGGGCAATGCTGATCACGAGGCTCTGACAGGGGAAGAAAAGCAGGAGAGCGAAGTTCAAGAAATCTTGGCAGATGCTACTATAGAGAATCCGGAAAATGCAGGCGCTGTAAATGATAGTAGTGCAGAAGCTGCTACAGAGGATCCGGAAAATGCAGATGCTGTAAATGATAGTAGTGCAGAAGCTGCTACAGAGGATCCGGAAAATGCAGATGCTTCAAAGGATAGCAATGCAGAAGCTGACACTGGAAAAGAAAGCGAAGGCACATACAATCTGCCGTCCATACCTGTGAGCCTTGATATGCCTGACATTCAGGGGCTGTGGAATAGATATACAATCGATAAGCTCATTGAACAGGTGCATGAAGCTATAATCAATATTTATGTATGTTTTGGAAAAGATGCTGCAAGCGAGATTTTTTCTCTTGAGTATGCCAAGAACCCGCTGTATGTGAACGGAAGAAAATACGTAAGTGTGATCCAGTACATGATGTCTGAAAAAGCACTTTTATTTGGTGATATCAATTCCTATGCTAACATTTTGAATGAATCTGACCCTCAGACCCTGCTTGAGCTTGGAGATAAGATAGTCGGCGCTGACGCAGAGGTTTGGAGCAAGGTCTTTAGAGAGGTACTTTTTAGAGGCAATGTCGCAAAATGCTTATCTGATGAGGAGTTTAAATCAACACTCCTTGAAACGGGAAATTGCGTGCTCATCAATGCTGACGTCGATGATGATTTCTATGGAGCAGGAGTGAGCAAGGACAAACTCGTTGACGGAAGCGGTCTCCTTATCCTTGACCCTGATATGTGGCACAAGGATGGCAGCGACAAACAGGCTGAGAACATCCTTGGCTTCGTGCTCATGGGAGTGCGCGAATACTTCATGAAGACCGGCATGTAAAAACACATATGGTTTGTCACTTATGGCGCACTACCTCAAAGCGCTGAAGTTCTATTTCTTCGCCGGGAGCAATGCCGGCTTTTTGGCAGGCTATGTTTATCTGCTGATTTACATTGTCGACACCGTCAAGGTTCGGAAGAAGAACGCCCTGACGCATTCCGTTCCTTACGATAATGCCATAGCGCTTTACGTCAAGCTTATCCGTAGATGAAATTGGTTCAGGAGTATCAAGGACATCTACGCTTATCTCAAGCCACGGGAGTTCATCATCTGTCAGCATCGGGAACCTGGGATCTGCTGTGGCAGCACTTATTGCGTTGTGGATTATTTCCTCGGCAACGCAGTCAAAACAAGGCGCTATTGTTCCGATGCATCCCCTTAAAGCATGGTTTTTGTGAAGAGAAACAAATGAACCTGCCTTTTTGCTCAGCATTTCTTTGGGGAATACCGGCGCAGCACTTTCTCTAAAATCATCTATGAAATCATCTATTGTCAGTGTTTTTCCTGTTTTTATGTAAGTGTTTATTGTTAGTCTCGCAAGTCTGACATAGGGGTCTTCGTTTGCCTGGTTTTTCTTTAGCTCATCAAGCTGCCTGTTGCGCCATTTTTCAAGAAAATGTCTGTTGTCATCCGGGCCACCTACTTCAAATCGGCAGATTCCGTAGCCAACTCCAAATGGTGCTTCATGGGACAGAGCTTCTGCCTTGACTGAGAGCCCGTCTAGAGCGCCTGCCATCATCACAAAGGATCTGTGACCGCACTCAGCAGCCTTTTCACAGAAATCACTTGAAAAATCAAAGAGTTTTATAAAGTCGCCGCTTCCGCACACTTCCATAATGCGCTCATCATAAACAGGCCCTTCCTCTGAAAGACCGTAGGCTCCGTCTTCTTTCATTTTATGTGACAGATCGCCGCTGGCAACGTATACTACGCGTCTGCCAGTCTCATCCACAGCTTTCTTTATTATCTGTCCCATCTGATATTGAAGAGGAAGCGGAAGACCGGATAAGCCGATCCTTACCAGCTTAAAATCTGTATATTTCTTGCATATAAAATAGAGCGGGATAAGTGTACCGTGATCCAGGTTTTTGTCGCGCTCGCCCATAGTTCCTGCAGGGAATTCGTGAGAAGCTTTTTTGCCTTCGAAATCGGGACCGCCCTCTTTGCAGATGTCACAGATCTTCTCTACAAGTTCGGTGTCGTATTCTGCATCGAACGAAACCTCTGGTGCGTTGAATTTAGACATATCACCGGATGCCCCTTCACCCGGAGATATATGAAAATAGTCAGCATACATGATGCTGTGCGGACTTGAGATGATTATTGTATCAGGTTTAAGCTCTGCGATTTCAGAAGCCACCTGCTCGTATGCTTTTGTTGTCTGGCTGATTTTTTCTTCCTCACCGCATCCGATTTCCGGCATGATGATCGGCGGATGTGGTACCATGAATGCACCTAGAATTGGCATGATTTTTCCCCCTTAACTGATAACTGAAATTATTAAAAACTAATGATAACTTATAATGTTCAAAATGTGACATTCAAATAATGACAATAAATGTTATCGTAATATCAGACATGTAAATTTTATCATATATATCATGTTTTGCGTAAACTACTGATCAATATAAAAAAGTTGATGAACTGATTGGAAAATAGTGGTAATCTATACTGTAGTTTTAAAGGAGATTTGTAATGAATAAAGAAATCGTTTTCGGGATGATCAAGAAGCCACTGAGTGCGTTATTATGCGCATCTTTGATGATGGCAGGCGCCGGATGCACCCAAAAAACCACGAAACAAGTAGAGAAAACTCTTAATGTAATAGATGATGCTTACCGCACAACCTATGAGATATTTGTTTATTCGTTTTATGATAGCGATGGTGACGGAATTGGTGATCTGCAGGGCGTGATCGACAAGCTTGATTATATAAATGATGGTGATGATGCGACAGATACCGATCTTGGCTGCAACGAGATCTGGCTTATGCCTGTTTGCCCGTCACCTACATATCATAAGTATGATGTGACTGATTACTGCGACATAGATCCGCAGTACGGCACGATGGATGACTATAAGAAGCTGATAGAGGAAGCTCACAAGAGAGGCATAAAAGTAATAAATGATATGGTCATGAATCATACCTCATCCGAGCATCCCTGGTTCAAGGAAGCTACTAAGTATTTGAAAAATCTTCCGGAAGGCGGCGAAATAAACGCAGGTGACTGCAAGTATGCTCTTTACTACAACTTTACGGAGCAGGGAGGTGAAGGCTACGAGAAGGTTCCCGGAACAAACTGGTATTATGAAGCGAGATTCTGGTCAGGAATGCCGGATCTTAACCTTTCAAATGAGGAAGTAAGAAAAGAGTTTGCGGATATAGCAAAGTTCTGGCTTGATGCAGGGTGCGACGGCTTTAGAATGGATGCGGTAACGCAGTATTACTCAGATGATATTGATCAAAATACCATAGCTCTTGGCAATTTTGTGGATGATGTAAAAGCTATAAAAGAAGATGCCTACATCGTTGGTGAAGCCTGGACCACATCAAGAGAGTATTCGCGCTATTATGCGAGCGGAATAGATTCACTCTTTGATTTTGACTTTGCGGACAAAGAAGGAACGATCGCAAAATGCGCAAGGGGCAAGATGTCACCTGTTAAGTATCTTGAGCAGCAGATAAAAGAGGATGAGCTTTATTCTTCCTATAATGAAAATTATGTGAATGCACCTTTTTATACAAACCATGATATGGCAAGAAGTGCAGGATATTATACAGGGAAAAATGCACTTTCAAGCGTCAAGCTTGCAGGTGCGCTCAACCTATTGATGAACGGCAACGCTTTCATATATTATGGCGAAGAAATAGGAATGAAGGGCTCCGGAAAAGATGAAAATAAGAGAGCGCCAATGCAGTGGGATAGCGATGCGCAAGCAGAGGGAATGTGCAAAGGTCCATCAGGCATGGAGAAGATCGACATGATCTACGGATCACTTAGTGATCAGGAAAATGACCCTTCATCAATCTACAACTACTATAAAAAAGCGATAAGATTAAGAAATACTTACCCTTCAATTGCAAGGGGAGACATCACCATATTAAATGATCTGTGCGCTGACAGGTGCGCAGTGTGGATTAAGAGCTGGGATGAAAATACAGACTACGACATCATGATCGCTCTTAATAACTCGGATGAAGAGACAACAATTGACCTTACAAAGGATCAAGGTGCAGAAGGCTACAGAGTACTAAGCGATATGCTTGTGACAGGCGATGATGAGGTTGTTTTAAATGAAGATAAGCTTACACTTCCGGGTGGCAGCATTGCCATTCTGAAAAAAGCAGACTAAAATTAAGATTATTATGTTACAAAATAACGAAGATTTTGCGGGAGGAATAATGACAGGAAAACTGTACGGAACATACATCTTTGATTACTACGGAACTCTTGTAGATATCAAAACTGATGAAGGGAAAAAGGATCTGTGGAAAAAGCTTGCGGGAATTTATGCAGCTTACGGTGCAGATTATACCGGAAAAGAAATACATGAATTTTACGACAGGCTGTGTGCTGATGAGACCAATCATGTGAAAAAAGTTATGGGTGTCTGGCACCCGGATATGCAGCTCGATTTTCCGGAGATCCAGCTTGACAG
>Ga0310691_10007633_pt1 | contig 11233 bp, 9 predicted proteins | sample 176DNAGHGlowgp2_FD_203887 | JGI IMG/M metagenome (GOLD analysis project Ga0310691, IMG submission 203887) | Sheep rumen microbial communities from Palmerston North, Manawatu-Wanganui, New Zealand - 1766 DNA GHGlow gp2 (v2) (version 2) | ecosystem: Host-associated > Mammals > Digestive system >... | reverse complement strand
CGTCCTGTCGGGTGTCAATCCGAAGGTTGAAGAGGTGCTGAAGCGCAACAATTTCAGCGACCTGTTAGGCGAAGCGAACATCTGCAACCACATCGACCTCGCCCTTGCCAGAGCCAAAGAGATTGTCGGTGAATAAACAACGGTGCAAACTGGTATCAACTGAAAAAGCCCTCCCGAAGGAGGGTTTTTTGTTTTGAGGAGGAGAAAATTTTTTCGAAAGAAATCATACAACGTATAAAAAATTGTTGTATCTTTGCACTCAGATAACCAATTAAACAGGCAAGTTATGGAAGCAACAACCGCAAAACGACGCACGTCGCATCCTATGAGCTACTACCTTGATATATTGAAGGATATGGACGACAGCCAGAAGCTGGAGCTGGTATCAATTCTCATTGATAGCGTCAAGCCCATACAGACCAAGCCTTTATTAGACATGCCTCTTGAAGAGGAATTCGCTGATATGGATAAAGAATTCTACACACCAGAAGAGGCTTATGAGTTGACGATGAAAGACATTAAGGCTATCTACGACGAGAGCGATGCAGTATAAGTATTTCTACACCAAGCGTACAGCCGCCAAGATCAGGTCGTTCTACCGGAATAAACATAAAGAAAAAAGGACACCGTTCGGGGTGTCCTTCTTCTTTGAGGTTGAGAGACATTGTTTCAAAAGTGAACCACCTAAATGTCACATGTCACGAGTCACATTACGTCACGAAACTTTATAACTATCTGATAATAAGACTATTGCAAAATCGCATTTTCAAATAGCCTTGGAATTGCCGCAAAATAACGACACTTGCAAGGTAAAAGGGCAGCTTTTGCAAGGTAAAAGGGCAGCTTTTGCAAGGCAAAACCTATCCTTTTGCAAGCCAAAAGCTATGCTTTTGAAAAAGAACGGAGTAGAAATGGACAAAAACGAATTGTTAACAAGCGCTAATTTGCATCTTTCCAAAAATTATCATTAACAGCCGTTTTTTGCAGCTTTTCTTCCAGAATTTGTTCCAATGATGGTGATTACATTTCCTCCAACTCCTCTTTCGAGAAGACGACGCGCAATTCTGTGTGGGTTTTGTTGCCGACATAGAGATAGACGAGGTCGCGACCTGTCTGACAGATGGCCTGCAGGAAGGAACGAAAGGCCTGCTTGTCTGCATCGGACATCTGGCGCATCGAGGCGCGGATTTCGTCTTTCATATTGCTTTCCTTGAAAAACGGATTCGACATATCGATGAGGTTCTCGTCGATTGCGTACTCATAGACCACGTGGTTGCTTTTGAGGTACATCTTCGAGAGCACAAAGCCGTTGCCGAGGGTCTGAGGCAATGTTCTCTGAACCTCAGCAACGTTGTTGCGCACCATCATTTCATAGTCTTCGCCTGCTTCTGCCTTCGGCTTCGTATTGCCGCACGAAACCAGCAACAGCGCAACAGCTAATAATCCTATATATTTCACCATTTTACATTTTCTCGATATCACAATTGCCCCTTTCCTCAATTCCTCGATTTTCATAATTCGGCTCTTTCCCCTAACCCTCAGAAGAGGCCTTTCTCCCCTCCCTTTGGGAGGGGCTGGGGTGGGCTTTTTCTCCTTTAGCAAACCTTTTCCAATCGTTTCATCATGGCAAACATGAAGAGGGCGGCAACGACACAAACGGCAATGAAGACACCCCATACAACGGTCAGCGGAATATCGCCCCAGAGATAACCTCCGACACCTACCAGTTTGTTGCCAATCGCGGTGGAAACAAACCAGCCACCCATCATCAGACCTTTCAGTTTCGGAGGTGCCACCTTCGACACGAAGGAGATGCCCATCGGCGAGAGCAGCAGCTCACCGAAGGTCAGAATCAGATAGGTACCAATCAGCCAATAAGGTGATACGAAAGAAGCACCGTCGCCAGCCACCTTCTGGGCGTTAGGCGTCAGCAGCCCTTGCGAAGCCACCAGCATCACGATGAATGCTGCGGCGGCGACAAGCATACCGTAAGCAATCTTGCGAGGCGGTGTCGGCTCCTTGCCTGTCTTTGCAAGATAGGCGAAGATAGCCATCGAAACTGGCGTCAGAGCAACCACATAGAACGGATTGAATTGCTGGAAGATAGGTGCAGAGATGGGTATTTCACCTGTTGCCTCCGTATATTTGTAACACAACACGGCCACAGCTGCAACGATGATACCCATCGAGATGTACCGTCCTTTGGCTGTCTTACTCTGGAACAAGCCGAAAGCAGCATAGACGATGAAGATAATCATCACCAGGTTGATGACATCAAACGGCATCGTGTGAACACCTGATGCAGACTTCTCTGTGAACTCGTCGGCAAAATAGGTCAGCGAAAGTCCGTTCTGATGGAAGGCCATCCAGAAGAAGATGACAACGGCGAATACCAGGCATAAGGCCACAATACGCTGTTTCGTTTCCTCCTTGCTCAGCTCTGGTTCTGCGGCAACGTCCTGAGTCTTGTCACCTTTCCCCTTACCACCTTCCACGTGGCGGAAGGAAGGACGGAAGATGTAATAGATGGCGATAGACACTATCAGCGAGGCGCAAGCAACGGCGAAAGCAAAGTGATAGCTGTCGTTGACGCTGGTACCTAAATGCTGCTGTGCCCATTCCATGATGCGAACGGCTGCGGTAGGCGCAAACAAGGCACCGATATTGATGGCCATATAGAAAAGTGAAAAACCAGAGTCGCGCTTGTCGGCATACTTCGGGTCGTTGTACAAATCGCCCACCATCACCTGAAGGTTGCCTTTAAACAAACCTGTGCCAAAGCCTATCAGCACAAGGGCTGCCAGCATCACAATGAGGGCAAACGTATCGCCACCGAGGGGCACCGACAGCAACAGATATCCGGCAAACATGATGAGGATGCCTATCGTTACCATTCGGCCAAATCCATAACGGTCGGCCAGCCATCCGCCAACAATAGGGAGGAAATATACCAGCATCAGGAAGTCGCTGTAGATTTCGCCTGCCCATCCTGGGTCAAGACCATAGTTAGCTCTCAGAAACAATGCGAAGACGGCCAGCATCGTGTAGTAGCCGAATCGTTCGCCGGTGTTGGCCAATGCCAACGCAAACAGACCTTTGGGTTGATTTTCAAACATTTTTATTGATAGTTTTTAGTTTATTTTACTTGCTCCTCGCTCCTTGCTCCTCGCCCCTTGCTCCTTCCCGTAATATCAAAGAGGTATGTCGCCTTGATGACGATGTTGCCGAGGTTGGACTTACCGAAATAGTCGCACTTGGAATTGCCGTAGATATCGCCCAAGCCAAAGTAGTAGCGACCTTCCAAGAGGAAATGGCCGAGGCGCGGATGACTGTATTCGGCGCCCAAGCCCACAGCGATACCGTAGTCGAACTTCTTTTCTACGGGCATCGTTTCCTGAGCGATGGTAGGATTGGAACGTCCGTTGTCGGGGTCAACAAACGGCACATCATAGTTTTTCGATGTGGATTCGCTGAGATAGATGCCGAACTGCGGACCTGCGTTTACGAAGATGTTGAATCCGCGGTCTTCCCTACCCCATGCAAGATGCGCCAAGAGGGGTATCTGCACGTAGTTGATGGTGCGGCTGTATTGCTCGACAAGGCCTGTCTCCGGATTGACGACGGGCTGATCCATCTTCGTGAGCGGGTCTTCTTTCCATCCCACAGAGGCAAAGTTGATTTCTCCGTAGATAGAACATATCATCGAGAAATATTTCTCGCAGATATACCGCATGGAGAGTCCGCCTGTGAAGCCGCCGTGAAAGCCTTGTGTCACCTTCGGCTCAAAGCCCACGTTCGACAGCACATATCCGCCGTTGACGCCCAGCGAGAACCTGTCGCGGTGCTCACCCACTTGCGCTTTTGCCAACGACAATGTCAACAACAACGCGAACGTCAGCCCTAACCTTTTATATTTCACAACTTTCAATTTCACAATTCCTAATACGTTATCGACTCCATTGTCTGGTTGGGTAGGAAGTGGATGAGTTGGAAATGACCATTCTTGTAACCTCCTGTACCCACGCGCTCAAAGCTCAGTCGTGTCTGCAGCGGACGATAGGTTGACTGTGCCGGGCTGCCGACGAAGTCTTTGCCGAACTGACTCACACCGCGAACGAAATACATGCCGTGATCGTAGCCCGTCAACGCGAAACGGGGCATATACTGTTCCATCATCGTTTCCTTGAACGACACATTGTACGCTTTCTCTACCGCTTCCGTCCTGTCGGCATTGGGGTTATAATAAAAGGTGGTAGGGATATAGGCATCATACTCGTAGAACTTTGCCTGGTCGTACTTCTGGTACATCAGCCACTCGGTATAGCCGTAAAGGGTAATCTTCATCGAGGGATGCGTCTTCTTCAAGGCATCGAGTTTGGCAAACACCTTATTTAATATAGGCGACTTGGCGCTGTTGAGGACGACAACATTCGGCTGCGTGGTCGAGAAAGCCTTCGCAAAATTGGCGGAAGGCGTCTCGATGCTTGTCACATTGTATTCCTTCGCCTTCAGGTCGAGCTGCTTGCGCAATCCAGCCGTATAAGGCCCCTTGTCGGAATCGTTGTCCTTGCAGTCGATGAACACAGGATGATAGCTGGGGAAGCGCTCCAAGTAGGCGGCGATAGATTTTCCGTAGAGTTCGTTGGGTGACTGATAAACCTGGAATATCTGCGGACAGGTAGCCACATCGTTGCCGTTGATGGAGAACGGAATCACCATCTTGATGTTATGCGTCTGGCAGAAACCAGCCAGCGGCGGCACCATTGTGGTATATAACGGACCGAAAACGATATCCAGCTTCTCGGCATTGGCATCCAACAAAGTGGTACGGATATCGGCCTCTTCTGGCACATTCCAGGTATAGACCTCCGTATGGATGCCTTCCTTGCGCAAATCGTTGATGGCCATCAGCAAACCGCGATAGTATTCCACCATGCGGCGACCGTCACCATTGACATTGTGCAACGGCAGCATCACACCAACGCGCACCTTCTTCACCGTAGGAACGACCTCGGCGGGCTGGGCGTTCTTGTTCGTCTTGTCCTTCTTCTTTTGTTTCACATCCTTGGCATCCTTGTCACCATCTTTCTTAAAAGGTACGCGAACCCAAGTACCCTTCTTCAGCTCATAGCCAGGTTCCTTCATTTCAGGATTGGCATCGAGCAACTGTTCGATGGAAATGGAATACTCTTTGGCAATACCGAAGACGGTTTCACCTTTCTTGACCTTGTGCATATCCTGCCACTGCGGAAGTTGTGCCGACACCGTCAATGAGCAGGCAAAAGCGAAGGCCATCACAGCCAATGAACATCTTAAAAATCGTTTCATAATGCTTTATTTTGAAAATCTTGTGCAAAATTACGAAAAAACTATGGTTTAAATCAATTTTATTGCGTATTTTTGCATAAATATTTCACATGGAAAGAATTTTTAAGCATCTCATCATCCTGCTGACAGCACTATTTCTGCTGCCAGCAACTGCGCTTGCACAGGATTATCCGACAATAGCGCCTACTGCGACATACATCAATGCCAGCGGTGACGAAGAAACCATCGCTACTGGCGACAGCTACACAGGCTCTGCGCCGCTGACCGTACAGTTCAAGGCGAACGCGGAGCATACGGAAGGATGGACGGAATACTACGAATGGCGCTTCTGCATGGAGGATGATATGGACAATCCCTATATGCAGCGCTATGAGCAGGACACGGAGTTCACCTTCAATGCAGCGGGGTCACACAAGATTGTCTGCTATGCCAGTTTCACCAAAGGCAGCCTTGTGGTTGATTATACAAAGGAATACTGGACGGAAGAGTGTTCCCCCATCGGCATCTCCATCTACGACAGTAAGCTGGATATGCCCAACGCATTCTCACCCAACGGCGATGATTACAACCCCACTTACAAACCGAAAAGCGGTTACCAGTCTATCGTGGAGTTTCATGCCTACATCTTCAACCGATGGGGCGTGAAACTGTATGAATGGCACAACATCGACGGTGAAGGATGGGACGGCACCTATAAGGGCAAACCGGTGCCGGAGGGCGTCTATTTCTGTCTGGTAAAGGCGAAAGGTGCCGACGGACGCGTGTTCAACCTCAAACGGGATGTCAACCTCATGCGCAGAATTGTAACGGAATCAACTTCAGAACCAACGGAGTAGGCAATGCAACGGGAAGACGAGAAAATCAATATCTGGGGGGCACGTGTACATAATCTGAAAAACATCGATGTCGAAATCCCCCGCAACTCCCTGACGGTTATCACCGGACTGTCTGGCTCCGGTAAGTCATCACTGGCCTTCGACACCATTTTCGCCGAAGGACAGCGCCGATATATCGAAACGTTCTCTGCCTATGCCCGCAACTTCCTGGGCGGTATGGAACGACCCGATGTGGATAAAATCACAGGTCTGTCGCCTGTCATCAGTATCGAACAGAAAACCACCAACAAGAATCCACGTTCAACGGTGGGTACGACCACCGAGATTTACGACTATCTCAGACTGTTGTTTGCACGAGCAGGAACGGCCTACAGCTACATGACGGGCGAAAAGATGGTGAGATACACGGAGGAAAAGGTGGTGGAGATGATTCAGAAAGACTATCAGGATCGCCCCATCTATATCCTTGCACCCCTCATCCGCAACAGAAAAGGTCACTACCGCGAACTCTTCGAGAGCATGCGCCGCAAGGGATACCTTTATATACGTGTCGATGGCGAACTGCTGGACATCACCAGAGGCATGAAGGTGGATAGATACAAGAACCACAACATCGAGGTTGTCATCGACAAATTCAAGGTGGCAAGCAACCCATCCGACGAACGGTTGCGCAAGACGGTTGCTGTGGCGATGAAGCAAGGCGACGGACTGGTGATGATTCTGGACAAGGAAACAAATCAAGCCAAATATTTCTCGAAACGACTGATGTGTCCCACATCGGGCATCTCCTACAAAGACCCTGCTCCCAACATCTTCTCATTCAACTCACCAGAGGGAGCCTGTCCGCGATGCAAAGGACTGGGATACATCAATGAAATCGATTTGAAGAAGGTGATTCCAGACGAGCGAATGAGTATCCACGACGGTGCAATCATTCCTTTAGGGAAATATAAGAACCAACTGATTTTCTGGCAGATAGACGCCATACTGAAACAATACGAATGCGACTTGAAGACCGCCGTAAAGGACATCCCGCAGGAGGCGATGGACGAGGTGCTGTATGGGTCGCTGACGAACGTGAAGATTGCCAAAGAACTGGTGCATACCTCCAGCGATTACTTCGTGGCATTCGATGGGGTCATCAAATATCTGCGCAACGTGATGGACAACGACGATTCGACTGCAGGACAGAAATGGGCCGACCAGTTTCTCGCCACCACCTGCTGTCCGGAATGTAAGGGACAGCGACTGAACCGCGAGGCTCTTTCTTATAAGATATGGGACAAAAACATCTCTGAACTGGCCGATATGGACATCACCGACCTGCGCGAATGGTTGGAAGAGGTGCCTGCACACATGGATGCACAACAGCAACAGATAGCCAGCGAGATTATCAAGGAGTTGCGCAAACGCATCGACTTCCTGTTGGAAGTTGGTCTCGACTACCTGTCGCTCAACAGACCTTCGGCATCGCTGTCAGGCGGTGAGAGTCAGCGCATCCGACTGGCTACACAAATCGGGTCGCAACTGGTGAATGTGCTGTATATCCTCGATGAACCCAGTATCGGACTTCATCAGCGCGACAATGAACGACTCATCAAGAGTTTGAAGGAACTGCGAGACTTGGGTAATACGGTGATTGTCGTTGAACACGACCGCGATATGATGCTGGCTGCCGACTATATCATCGACATCGGTCCAAGAGCAGGCAGAAAAGGCGGAGAAGTCGTCTTTCAAGGCACACCCGCCGAAATGATGAAGAGCGGCACCCTGACGGCACAATACCTCAATGGAAAGCTGAAGGTGAACGATAACATTGACGATAACCCTAACGATAACGCTAACGATAACGCTAAAGGCAAACGGGCGAAGGCATCTAAAGCCCTTTCCCTCTTCGGCTGTGCTGGCAACAACCTCAAGCACGTGGATGTCAGTTTCCCACTCGGAAAACTCATTGTGGTAACGGGAGTATCCGGTTCCGGCAAGTCCACACTCATCAACGAGACGCTGCAACCCATCCTCTCGAAGCATTTCTACCGTTCGCTGAAAAAGCCGATGCCGTATGACCGTATTGAAGGTTTGGAACTTATCGACAAGGTGGTGAGCGTAGATCAGAGTCCGCTGGGAAGAACGCCGCGTTCGAATCCCGCTACCTATACAGGTGTATTCAGCGATATCCGTTCGCTGTTTGTAAACCTGCCGGAAGCAAAGATGCGAGGCTATAAGCCCGGCCGTTTCTCGTTCAACGTAAAGGGCGGTCGTTGTGAGGCTTGTAGCGGCAACGGATACAAGACGATTGAGATGAATTTCCTGCCCGACGTGATGGTGCCCTGTGAGGTTTGTCACGGGAAACGATACAACCGTGAGACGCTGGAGGTGAGATATAAGGGCAAGAGTATTGCCGACATCCTGGATATGACCATCAACCAAGCGGTAGAGTTCTTCGAGACTGTACCGAATATCCTGCAGAAAATCAAAACCATACAGGATGTGGGATTGGGATATATCAAACTGGGACAGCCCTCGACAACACTATCGGGAGGAGAAAGTCAACGTGTGAAACTGGCTACGGAACTCGCCAAGCGCGATACGGGACACACCGTATATATATTAGATGAACCTACAACAGGACTGCATTTCGAGGATATCAGTGTGCTGATGCAGGTATTACGGCGGTTAGTAAATCGCGGCAATACGGTGATTATCATCGAACACAACCTGGATGTCATCAAACTGGCCGACCACATTATCGACCTGGGACCTGATGGTGGACGCAACGGCGGCAGGATTTTATCAACAGGAACACCTCAAGAGGTAGCCAAAAGCAAACTGGGCTATACACCTGAGTTCCTCAAAAAAGAAGGTTTATAAGGGAATTGCTCCTCGCTCCTCGCCCCTCGCTCCTTGCTCCTTGCCCCTTTACTCCTCCAACGGCGCACAACACCAGCGCGAAATTTTCAGCATCACACCCATACCGGGAACCTCTTTGAGTAAGTAATATTTCTTGCTTTTGCGCACCAGTCGTCCCGTCATGCCCTTCAGCGGACCGAATTTCACCAATACGGGAGCACCAGGCTTGAGTTTCGCCTCTTCCTCACTGAGATACTCACGCAGTTCAATCTCAGGATTACACATCTGACGGAACTCAAACATCTGACGGGATGGAATCTCGTACAAATCTCTGCTTTCTCTGTTCTTGCGAATAGCAAACATGCTATAAGGACATTCCTCCATCAGGTTATACAGCTGCGCATCATCGAGACTCTTTTTGACGAAGAGCAGATTCCTGACAACAGGGCGCAACACGCGGTTGGGCTTTCCTGTTTTGGATGCAACGAGGTCATATTGCATCGGGATAAAGGTTTCCAAACCGTTGTCCTTGAAAAACTGGTCAATCTGCTGCTGCTTCAAATAAGACAAACGAATCGCTATCCAAGGTAATTGGCTGGTATCGATATCAGACGACCGGCTTTCAGTATTGTCGGTCGGCTGGGGTTTTGTCGGCTGGCTCTTAGTGCTTTTTTTTCTCAATTGGTTGATGGTGGTTTGCAGCAACGCTACATCTTTCACCGCCGGCGCACTTTCGAAACAAGAATTCAGGTTGACACCAACAAACTGCGGATGACGGAAAGCAAGGATACGGACAACATCAGCAACACCCAACGCGCCACCCAAAAGGAACGGCACCTGTCCTTTATAGTTTTCCAACAAGTTCCAGTTGGTTTGCTTCGTACTGCCGTCGGAGTCTGTCGCAGACAAATCAAACAGGAAATAGTCAACAACCGGCTCAAACTCCTGACACTGTTGCAGGTCTGCGGCATCGTGCACACGAATCACCTTCATCACCTTCACACCAGAACGGATATCCGGCTCTAAGGTATGCCGCAAGTTGTCAATCATCACGGCACGCTCGTCGCCCTGCAACTGTACGATATCAAGTTGATAGTTATAGACACGCGTCACAATATTCTGCGGCATATCATCAGCAAACACACCCACGCGCTTCACCGATGCGGCTACCTGGTTGTCTTTCAAAGAAGAATAGTCTGGGATGATGCCCGCTCTGCTACCGATTTGCTGCACATAACGAGGACTGTCCGGACGGAAATCAAACCCCATCCAATCAATGCCTAATGCGGCCACTTCGCGAATATTATCGGCATCGCGCATGCCACAAATCTTGATAATCATACATTATATCAACGCATCTACGCAAGAAATATTTCGTTGATAAAAAAATATTTCATCAGGATATAATAAATTGAAGAAGTATGCGTTTAATATACAGAAATTCCATTGAAAAGATTATTCACAAAAAAAATTCCGCGCCTATGCAGTATTTTACTTCCGAAGAAAACCCATCAGAGAAAACATTGAACATCATTCGACAGATTGCCCATACCTATCGGGTTGTCGAAAACAACGGGAGCACCTATTCCTATTGTCTGAACTGATGGAAACACCAATATCTTAGTACCGGAACGCTCATGAAAACACTGGTATCACCTTCTTTGCTTTCAGCTGACTTCACGAATCTGAAAGCAGACATCGACATGATTAACCGCAGCGAGGCTGACTGGCTGCATCTGGATGTTATGGACGGCACCTTCGTGCCCAATATATCCTTTGGATTCTCTGTATTGGAGCCTGTTGCTGAGATTTGCAAGAAACCGCTCGATGTGCATTTTATGACCGTCAAGCCTGAACAGTGGATTGCGAAAACCGCCAAACTGGGTGCGATGATGATGAATGTACACTATGAAGCTTGTCCACACTTGAACCGCACCATTCAGGCGATTCACGATGCTGGCATGAAGGCTGGTGTCACTTTGAATCCCGCCACACCTGTCTGTCTGCTGGAAGACATCGTCAAAGAGGTAGATATGGTGTTGCTGATGAGTGTAAACCCAGGATTTGGTGGACAGAAATTCATTGAGAACACAATCGACAAGGTGATTGCTTTGCGGCGACTCATTCAAGAAAAAGACAGCAATGCCCTGATTGAAATCGACGGTGGTGTACAAAACGAAACAGCACCACGACTGGTAAAAGCGGGTGCTGATGTATTG
>Ga0310691_10007631_pt1 | contig 11235 bp, 9 predicted proteins | sample 176DNAGHGlowgp2_FD_203887 | JGI IMG/M metagenome (GOLD analysis project Ga0310691, IMG submission 203887) | Sheep rumen microbial communities from Palmerston North, Manawatu-Wanganui, New Zealand - 1766 DNA GHGlow gp2 (v2) (version 2) | ecosystem: Host-associated > Mammals > Digestive system >... | reverse complement strand
AGCAAGCGCGAGTATGAGTATGGAAAGAAACGGTTTCATCATGCTTTGGTTTTCCTTAATTCATGGCACGTCCCGATCAAGCCTGTGTCCGTTTGGACACCCGTTTGGAAAGGCCGATGGCGCCGGTGGGACAGATGAGGTGGCACAGGTGGCAGCCGACGCACTTGGTCCCTATGATACGGGGCTGACGGTCCTCGCCGAACGTGATGGCCTGGTGTCCGCCGTCCCGGCAGGAGATGTAGCAGCGGCCGCAGCCGATGCAGGTATTCCGGTCGATGACCGGGTAAACGACCGTCGTGCGGTCCAGGTCCGACGCGCGGACAAAGCTGGGAAGCGCCTCACCCACCAGTTCCTCCACATGGGAAACACCCCGGGAGGCCATGTAGTTCTGCAATCCGTCGATGAGGTCGTCAATGATCCGGTAACCATACTGCATGACGGCCGTGCATACCTGGACGTTCCGGCAACCCAACCGGATGAAATCCAGCGCGTCGTGCCAGGTGGTGATGCCGCCGATGCCGGACAGCTGGAGCCCCGGCATGACCGGGTTCTTCGCCATCTCCAGGATGAAGCGGAGGGCGATGGGGCGGACCGCCGAGCCTGAATAACCGGAGACGATCCGCTGGCCGTTCACGTCGGCCCCCATCGTCACGGACTTGATCGTGTTGATGGCGGAGATGCCGTCGGCTCCGGCGAAATGGGCGGACAGGGCGACCTGGGTCATGGACCCCACATTCGGTGTCATCTTGGGAATGACGGGAATCCGGACGGACCGCTTGACATAGGCGGTGTAGAAGGTGACGAGTTCGGGATTCTGTCCCACATCGCTGCCCATGCCTGCGAGGCGCATCTGCGGACAGGAGAAGTTCAGTTCCACGGCATCGACCCCGGCCTGCTCGGCCATCTTGGCCAGCTCGATCCATTGCTCCTCCGTCTGCCCCATGATGGAGGCGACGATGATCTTGGAGGGATAGTTCTGCTTGAGCCGGCGGAGGATGTCGAAGTCCATCTCCACCGGATTTTCCGAAAGCTGCTCCATGTTACGGAAGCCGGAGAAACTGCCGTCGGCCCTTTTCATGGCGTCGAAGCGGGGAGAGACCTCCTGGATGTCCTGCAGGCAGATGGTCTTGTAGAACACGCCCGCCCAGCCCGCTTCCAGGGCAGCAGCCACCATCTCATAGTTCGTGCAGATGGCGGAAGAAGCCAGGAAGAAGGGATTCTCGCAGTGCAGGCCGCAGAAGTCGACCCCTAGGGAAGGCAGCTCCGCTTCCGGAGCGGGAGCCGGCAGCGACCGGGCGATTTCCCGTAGGCGGACGGGACGGTCGTAGTGGATGCAGGCCTTCTCGGCCGCCTCCAGGTCCGCTTCGCTGCAAGCCGCGAACAGGCGGGCACCCAGGGTCAGGTTGTCAAATCGTACGGCCCGGACGGCACGGGCGGGATCCCCCTGGCTGCTGGCGGCGGTACAAGGGGCGTTTTCGCAAAGCAGACACCGGACGGCCTCCTGCTTGAGATGGAGCTGGTTCATAGGAATGCGTGTATCTAAGGTTCTAACAAAGATACACATAATATCCAGGAATTCAACCATTAGTAAATCAGACGAACCGTTTCTCCGCTGTTTTTTGCTATTTCCATCCCTTTCATTATCTTCGCTCCAGAATAGCTACAACCTTATGGAAATCAACGCAAAAAGCCCGCGCCGGGTCCTTCGGGAAAGGCATGAACCTTTCCGTCGCCCATTCGACCACGTCCACCCTCCAGTTCTATAACGTGGGCGGCGGCGTCCGTTTCACCCTGTCCCAGGACGGGATTACGGAAGTGGTTTTCAAAGGACTGAACGGGGAAATCCTCGCCGGAAAGGTGAAGGTCGGCTTCCAGGACGGCGTTCCGACGATCCTGGACGTTGCGGAAGGAAAGACTTCGGTCACGTTGACCCCGCCCGAGGGGGAAACGTTCAAGAAAGATGCCTGGTATTACATCGTCACCCTCCCCGAGGCGCTGGAGCAGGGCTTCACGTTCAGCTTCCGCAAAACGGGCAATCCGGCTCCCGTGATGCCGTCCTGCGCCTATCCCAAGCCGGTCACGGTCAAAAGAGGGACTTACGGCGTCCTGACCCATGTGGATAAAGGCATAGGCCAGACCGTTTCGGACGAAGTCATCGCCTTCCAGGATCCGCTGGTCAAATCCATCGTTGTCAAGTACTTCGACACCAGTTCAGACGGGGAACTCTCCTCCATCACCATTCCGAAGAATATCGAATCCATCGGCGACAATGCCTTCAAGGGCTGCACCAGCCTGGAGTCCATCAAGGCAACGTCCGAAACGCCGCCCGAAGGGCTGGACACGGACTTCGGGACGGTGATCTGGGAGAATGACGGAACGCAGGGCGTCATCCAATGGGATTCCATCTATCAATTCGCGCTGGAGGGCTCCGCGGGCAGCGGTAGCAGTCTGGCCACGTTCCCGGCAGATACCTGGGACGTCATCAAGAACGGGACGTTCTACCTGCTGCTCGACGGAGCGTCTCCCTCCATCCTCATTTATGACGGTTGGTGGATGACCTATTGGCTCCACCAGTACATCATGCCCGGTGACAAGCGGCTGAAAGACAACGGAGACGGGACCTGGACCCTGGAAATCAACTTCAGCGGAGATCCGATCCAAGGCTATCTCGACAACCAGGGCTTTCTCCTCACGGGCAGCGATTACACCCCGCTGAAACTGTATTATTAGATACCGGCCGTCACCGCGCCACCACGTATTTGTGCAGGGTGGCGCGGACGGCCTCTCCATGGTCCGCCAGACTGTATGATCCGGATATCAGGACTGACCGGTCAATCCCGGAGAAGTTCTCCCATGGAGAACGAACCGGTCAGGTCCTGAATTTCAATCTGTCCGCGGAGGATCTTGAAGAGGAATGCGCGGATATTCTCGATCGTCAGTTCAGTGATGGTATTGTCCTTGCCGGGACCGAGGTCATAGGACCGGAGCAACTGGGGGCCAAGGGCGGCCGCCGTCAGCAGGAAATGGTTCTGGAACTTGTCGATATTCACCATGTCGGCAGCAAGGACCTTTCCCACGACCGTGTAGGTATGCAGGGATTTCCGCAGATTCTCATCGGACAAGGTCGTCTTGATATCGTCAGCCTCGATGTTCATCGGGATACGGCCGGAATCGGGAGCCTGCCCATTGCCCTTGAAGAGACCGCCCAGGTCCGCCAGGCTGAGATTGAAGAAACGGGTATTCGGCGTGGTGACCATCGGTTCCTGGGAGAAGGCGGTGGGAAGCAGAAGCTGGATGGTTCCGTCGGAGACGACAGAGGGTGCATTGAACGTTCCCACGATCACATCCTTGAGTTCGATCGTATTGGTGGCGAAGACGCCGCCAATGACCACGCAGTTGTCCAGGACCACGTCATCGGCATAGATGCTGCCTGCGACAAAGGCGTTTGTCAGGGAGACTTCCTTGGCGTTGATGTCCGAGCAGAACGAGACCTCGGCAACGGAGGCACGCGAAGCGACCCCCTTCGCCGACGCCACGGCCTTGCGGAAAATGATTTTTCCGGTCGCACCCGTATTGACATAGATTTCATTCTGGGCGAAGACGGCACCCTTCACTTCGACGTCTCCGCTCTCGACGGTAATCTTGCTGGCATAGACGGGTCCGTCAATGATCGTGTCCTTCTGGATGGAGACCGTACGGGCCAGTTCGGCGATTTTTTCAGGAAGGATGCCACCCCTCACCAGATTGCCATCCAACGAAAGATGGTTGCCGTTTACACGTATTTCAGATAAATTATTCATGATGGCTATTTATTCAAAAATGAGTTTGCTGATAGTATTGACGACACGGATATCGTGAGGGGTTGTGGAAGACTGGGCGGCTTCCTGGATGCTCGCACTGAGAAACTTCTCCACATTGTCGCGTTCGACGGGCAACATCTCCACCTTTCTGTGAGGATCGGAGAAAATGATGTCGTTGACCTTCTTGACAACTTCCTTCGGGAGATGCTCCTTGTCATACGTGCAGTCCTGCTTGACCAATCCCTTTTCCTCGCTGGCCTCGAAGAAACAGACCGGCAGGAACCACTCGGCACTTTCAGCCCTCAGTTCGGAAATCGTACTCCGGTCAATGGCCATATCCGTCATCTTCTGGATCCGAAGGAACTCCGTTGCCTGGGAAATCGCCTGCTTCGCACGCTTCTTGGTCATGGCGGCTCCGATTTGTGCGGAGAGGGCCGTATTCTCCTTGGCGATGACGGAAGCAATCTCGGCAAAATCGGCATTGATCATCCGCTCGCTTTCCCCTTCGACCGTAGAAACCATCTTGAAGATGGGTTCGTCCAGCGCCCGGATCCGGTGTTCCAGTTCATGGTTCAGGTCCTCGATGATCTTCATGTAACGCGCCCGGGTGCGCTGATAGTCATTCTCCATCTGGGCCTTCTTGGCCAGGAGCGTCTTGGACTGCTCCCGGAGATGCATCAGCCGGGACTCGACTTTCTGGCCCAGTTGCAGGATCTGACCGCTGATATCGGCCTGCACGTTCTTGAAGAAGCCGGTGATGATGGTCTTGGCCACCTTCTTTGAATTCTCCTCGATGGAGGCGACTTGCGCCGTTTCCGTCGCGGCGACGCTGCCGGTCAGGAGGTTGACCTGATTATTGCAATTATGGATACTGTCGTCGAAAGGATCGGTATCCACTTCGATCTCGACATCGACAGTCTCGGTATAGGACAGGTCACCGCCGCCACCGCCGGAATTCACGCCGATGGGAAAGCTGTGGCTGCGGCCGTCATAGTAGACCGTGACGCGGCCGCTGCTGGTACTCAACCTTCCATCCTGACTGGCAGAAGCAGACGGGCTGCTGATCGAAACGCTCAGAGGGACGTCGAATTTTTTTGAGAAACGCCTTTTGTAACTCATGAGACTTTCGTTTTAAAGCGTTTGCGTTTTATTCTCTTCGAAGAGACTGCTGGCCATCTTCTTGACCCTGTCGGATGCGTCGCTGTTTATGACCAGTTTGGCAAACTCCTGCCGGACGATGTCGTTAATCTCCGCATCCCGCCATTCCAGTTCGGAAGAATGCTCATACACCCGTCCCTTGATCTCCTTGGAATTTTCCTTGTCAAGCCCTTCCGGAACGGCCACGTCATAGGCCATGTTGCCATTGGCATCCATCTGGGACTCCATGATGGCAACCGGATAATGCTCCGTGCCTTCGTCCCCGGGAACACTCCGGAGCAGGATTTTGTCGGTCAGGATCTTCTGTTCATTCATCTGACGCAGGAAGCGCTCCGTGGAATCGATCACCCGGAGGCTGTCATGCTTCATGTTGGAGGCGGTGATTTGCTGGGACGCCGTAATGTTCTCCAGCTGACAGACAGGCACGATGGCGGACAGGAGCTGGTTCCGGCCCATATTGCGGGCGACATCCCGCGTAGCGAAATCGAAGATGGGGCGGTCCAGTTCGATGACCCGCTGCTTCAGCGCTTTATTAATTCCATTGATAATCCGGCTGTAGCGTCCAACGATCCGGCTGTAATCCTTCTCCATCGTGGACTTGATGGCCAGAAGACGCTTCTTCTGGGCGACCAATTCCATCGTCAGGGAATCCACACGGCTTTGGTTGGCCGCAATCTTCTGGGAAAGCTGGGAATGCATCAAGGTGAAGAATCCCTTGTTCACATTGGAGCAAACGTGATCGGCACCTTCCTTTTCCGCCTTGATGACCGCAGACTTGAATGCGACAACGGCCGCCGTGGTAGCATCCACCCGGTGGGAAACACCATCGATGCTTTTCGCCATCGGGTCGGTATCGACCAAACAATCTATCTGATGTCGTGACATAGTTACCTCCTTTTATTTCTTACGGTCGTCCTCATCTTCATCCTCATCCTCATCCTCATCTTCATCCTCATCTTCGTCCTCGTCCTCGTCTTCGTCGTCCTCATCCTCATCTTCATCTTCATCCTCATCTTCGTCCTCATCCTCGTCGTCGTCTTCATCCTCATCTTCGTCCTCGTCCTCCTTCTTCAGTTCAGGCTTATCCTCTTCCTCATCGGCATCCTCCTCGGCGGGGATGGGTTCTTCCTCAGGGACAGGCTGCTCCTCCTCAGGGGCGGGTTCTTCGACCGGGGCGGGTTCTTCGACCGGCTCGGCCGGCATCTCATCCGCGACGAACGGAGGCATGACGGGAGCCGCATGGAATTCCATGCCCGATGTGCCCACCATTTCGTCCAGGTCCTGCAGGGCGTTCTGGGCGATGGCCGTGAGGTTCATCGAGAGGTCTTCGAATGTAGCCTCCTCGACACTGGGTGCAGGCGGAAGCTCCGAGGCCTTGGCCAAGAGCGGATTCGTCGCAGCCAGTGGCTTGCGGCGCTCGTCCAGGGATGCCACTTCGTCGGCAGCGACAGCCATTTCGTTGGAATAACCGTCCCGCAGGCGGGCGTCGAAGAATTCGACGTGGCCGAACTCTTCCGCCCTTTGGGCGATGTCGTCCTGGAGCCGGTCCATATAGTCGGTGAACTCGTCCTGAACCGCCTTGAACTCATTGGCCTGCATCTCGAAAGCCGCGACGACTTCTGCCGAATTCTCCGCTTCCTTGACGATGGCGGAATCCAGGCCGCCTTCCTTCCGCATGCTCTCCTCGGTCTTCCGGAGCTGGGCCAAGGTATTGTAGGCTTCGATATACTCGCTGAGCGTCTTCTGCATATTGTTGATGATATCGGCGCTTTCGAGATGGTTCGAGCGGTAGAACGCATCCACGTCCTGATGCCACTTGTTCACATAGCTGACCTTCTGGTCATGGATCTGGTTATAAACTTTCAGCCGTTCGATGCGGTTCTCGCTCATCAGATTCTGGACGACGGGCGCCACGATTTCCTCATAGATCTGATGGACGCCGAACGGGATGGACGTATTGCTCCCGTCTTCGGCCGTCCAGGTGTCCGAGAGCAGGTTGTACCGGACCCTTGAACTCTCGCGGAGCGTAAAGGGATCATACCCCTGGACCGAATCGGAGTAATCGAACTGTTCTTCCCGGATTCGCTGGATCTCTTCGGCCTCGAGCACCGGAGAGTAGTGATTATAAGGAGCCTTCAGGATCCGGAATAACAGGGAGTTCGAACTGTTGACCATCTTGTCGGTGGAGGCCAGCTTCAGGGATGAAATGGCCTGGACGGAACTCGCGACGGTCGTGATGAGGGATTCGAGGACCTCTTCGAACTTCTGGCTCTCGGAGGAAAGCGAATCCTTCAGGCGGTTCAGTTCCTGGAAACGGCTGATGCTGGGCGCATATCTCTCCTTGTCGAAAACATCGATGACCGTAGCATTCTCGGGCAGCTTGTTGGTCGCATGCTCCTTCAGGTATTCGAGGTATTCGCTGTTGTCCTGAACCAGGGGAAGGTCGACGGAATTGGTCTCCAGGTCATTCATGCAGAAGGCGATGGTACGCATCGACCGGTCCAGGCTTCCGATATAATCGCTCTGGGTAACCTCCTGGATGGAAAGGGAATACTGGTCCGTCGGGATGGTTTCGGGCATGTCCGACGTCTCGACGATCGGAATATTTCCGGAAAGGTCGTTCAATTTGGCGATTGTCGAGGCCAGAAGATTGTTCTGGCGGGACATCTGGAGCGTGACCTGGCTCTGGGGAACATTCCCGGCATAGTCGACGATGAAACTCTTGTCCTCATAGCGGATCTGGTCGGCAACCGGCACATAGGCGACGCCCAACTTGGTCACCTTGTAATCCCGGAAGATATTCTTGTAGGCGAGCTCCTGTTCCTCGATCTTGGCGTCGATGTTCTCGATCTGCTTTTCATGCTGCTTGTTCTTGATCCAATACATGAAGAACAGGATGACCGTCAGGAACCACTTCCAGTTCTTGGACTTCGCATCCTCCACGACCGCCTTGTCTTCCCGGAGTTGCTTGAGTTTCTTTTCAATCTTCTCCTCCTCGGCCGTAATGCGCTCAGCGGCCTGCCGATAGTAATTGAAGAGTATCTTCGCTTCGTCCTGGTAGACATTGTTGGACTCTTTGTAAATCTTACCCGTTGTTGACATATTACTATTCCTTTAATTTATTGACAGTTATTTGGAATCACGGATTATTCTGGCCGTTTTCCTGTCACTCCAATCACTGACAAGCTCACCATTCCTGTCAATGACGGCGTATTCTTCCTTCTTGTTCTCAACCAGGGCGTATCCGTTCCTTTTCAGGTTGCCGATGTCATTCATCCAGCCGAAAACCTTATGGCCATCGGCATTGTACAAGGCATAATGACTTTTTTCGTTCAAAACCTTGACGAGATTCTCCCCGAACGGCTCGTACTCGACGAATTGTTTCTCGATCACCTGACCGGTCTTGTGGTTAAGCAGGAAATAAGAATCGCTGGCCGATCGGTATATCATTCCGCAAGCCTCATTCAGATATTGGATTTCATCATACCAGTCCGTAAAGATCACTTTGTCGTCTTTTCTTCGCAATGCGAATCCCTTGTCCTCCTGATAGACCATATCCATGGTCTTGCTGTATCTTTCCACATCAAGATCTTCCTTCTCCTCTTCCTCATCATCGTCGTCATCATCATCGTTATTCTTGACAAGTTTGGAGACTGCACCGATCGCTCCTTTCACGAGATCCATGTCCAGGTTTACCTTATCCTCCGCCGCTTCCATAATGCCGGAGAACAGGCGAGACGCCAATTTCTTATACATGATTCAAGGTGATTTAGTTATAGATCGATTTCCGGTTGTCCACGAGATGCTTCAGCATCCGGATCTGCTTGGCGATGGTATCCTCGTTCATCTTGTAATTGATGAAGGCCGGGAGCAATGCATTCACCCGGTCGACGAAATCTCCCTCGATATCCCTCGCCTCCCGGGATTTCACCGGGGAAAGATAGCGGATATTCTGCTGGATCTCGTCGACCAGGGTCCGAAGACCGGGATCCACCTCCTCGCAGATGAACACGGCATCCTGCAGCCGGCGAACTGCAGACTTCATATCATCCAGGCCGCTGGTCAGGGCCTCTTCCTTCTGCGCGACTTCCTCCACCTGGTCTCCGACGGCCATTCCGGTAAAGCGAGAGAAGATCAGGATGAGAAGCAGGAAGGCATGCACCATCAACTGGTACTTGAACGGGACGGGGTAGGTATCAAAGACATTGTCCACTACCGCGTGGAGGTTCATCAGCACCATCGCGGCCAACGCCAGCAAGGCATAGAGAAACATGCCGTTCATGTTGATACCCAGCGTACCCACCCATCTGCCGACCTTGTCGTCGCTCCGGTCCCACTTCACGAACAGGGGCCAGGCGAAAGAGGCAAAAGCGATGGTACAGACAATGATGTTGAGGACGGTCACCTCAGTCGGAAGATCTTCCCCGAACAGGATATTCAACCAAATGATCAGAGCCTCGACGATGACGACGGCGAGGATGGCATAAAGCATTTTCGGTTTCATGGTCGTTATCTTTTAAATCCACAAGTCGGACAGAAACTGGCCGTCGGGGGCATCGTGGAGCCGCACCGGGGACAGGTATTCGGATTGGAGACGGCAACCGGTGTTCCGCAAGTAGCGCAGAACGCAGCGCCGGGCGTAATGGGCGAACCGCATTTGGTGCAGGTCCCTCCGCCCTGGGTGGCGAGAAGGGAGGCCCCGCAGCTTACGCAACGCCGGGCATTCTTGCTGTTGTCGGCACCGCAGCGCGGGCAGGGATTATACTCCGTTCCGCAATGCGGGCAGAAGCGTTCTGTCGAAAGACGCTTCTTCGAACAGTTCGAACAGTAGATCGTCTTGGCAGGGGCTGCCTGGCCGGGCATCTGCGGCTGGCCCTGCGGCATCTGGGGCTGCCCTCCGCCCTGGCTTCCGAAAGAAGGCTGGTTGAAATTCGGCTGCATCATGCCACCGCCCATGGAGCCTTGCATGTTGTTCATCATGCTGAGGGCCATCAGGCTGCCCAGCAAGCCACCCTGTCCGCCACCGGCGTTCCCGATCTGTTCAACGGTATTGTTCGCAAGGTCAAAGGCCTGCTCTTGCTGCCAGGTGCGGCCGGTCAGCTTCATGGACGTTTGCTTGGCAATGGCGTCGCGGATGTCGCGGCCGTCCTGCGTGGACGTGTCCAGTTCCACGGTGGAAACATAGAACTTGGTCAATTCCAGGCCGTACGTTTTCCAGAAGGGTGCGATCGCATCCCGGAGATAGGTCGAGAGGTCGTCGATGTACGCCGATATCTGCTTGAAACCGATATGGTTCTGGATCATGAACTTCATGATGGCAGACTTGGACTTCGACGTGAATTCGCCTTTTGCCTGGCTGGTCATGTCCTTTTCGGTGAAGACGTCTTTCGTTCCGACCATGTTGATCAGGAAGCGTTCCGAATCAACCACCCGGAGTCCGTACTGCCCGCTGGCCGTCAGGGGAAGCTGGGTGTCGAAATCGGGATCGTGGATGGTCATCCGGTCAATGTCCCACGACAGGTTGGCCGGCATCAGCTTGTTGACGATCCAGATTTCCGCCGTAAAAGGATTCTTCCCTCCGAAAGGAATGCCGTAAAGGCTTCTGAGAATCGGAAGATTCTCGGTACTGAGCGTATGTTTACCGGGACCGAACTTTCCCATCAGCTTGCCCTTCGAGAAAAACAGGGCCTCCTGGGATTCGTAAACAATCAGCTGAGTGTTCGTACTCAGGTTGGTCTGGGGATACCGATACGCAAAAACGAATCCGTCGCCTCTCGGTTTCCAGGACGCAAGGTCAATCAGTGCCATAATTATGTATTAGTTAATGCTTTAATCTGTTGGTCAGCAGATACGGAGGTTAACCTCCAATATACAAATATACGAAAAATGCGAATAATCTTTATCGCATTACCACATATTTGTGCAACGTTTCCCGGACGGCGCCGGGAGCGGCGTACAGTTCCTTCACCATCCCCTCGATGCGTTCGCCCAGGCCAGCCTCATAGAGGTCCACGGCGAACACATCCGTACGGCTGTATAGCCGCTTCAGGCAGGACCAGTCCTGGTCCGGTTTACCCACTTCCAAGGGCGCCACGATCTCCATCAGTTCCTCCAGCAGCGGATCCGGAGAGGGGACAAACGGGGTTCCGTCGTCACGGATGCCCTTCAGATACCGCGCATAACCCGCCAGGGTGAGCGGGATCAGCACCAGGTTGTCCATGTCCAGTCCGCGGCCGATGTACTTCTTGAGGGTCTCACCGAAACGGATGGGTAGTTT